>ENA-OQAS01001449-OQAS01001449.1-human-gut-metagenome-genome-assembly--contig:-NODE-1449-length-11036-cov-4.369695_pt1 | contig 11036 bp, 15 predicted proteins | sample MGYA00242733_ERZ504523 | MGnify/ENA primary metagenome ERZ504523 (study PRJEB26092, sample SAMD00036239) | human gut metagenome | host: Homo sapiens | study: EMG produced TPA metagenomics assembly of... | reverse complement strand
TGTTCATGGTGCGCATGTGGCGCACGGCCTGGATCACGTCGCCGGTGCCGGCTCGCCCTTGGTGCGGATCATGGAAGCGCCCTCGGCGATACGGCGCAGCGCCTCGCCCAGGTTCTTCGCGCCGCACACGAACGGCACGTCGAACTGGTTCTTGTCGATGTGGTACACGTCGTCGGCGGGACTCAGCACTTCGGATTCGTCGATGTAGTCGATTTCGATGGCCTGCAGAATGCGGGCTTCGGCAACATGGCCGATACGAACCTTTGCCATGACCGGAATGGACACGGCTTCCTGAATGCCTTGATCATGGCCGGATCGCTCATGCGGGAAACGCCGCCGGCAGCACGAATATCGGCCGGAATACGCTCGAGAGCCATCACCGCGCATGCGCCCGCGTCCTGTGCGATCTTCGCCTGCTCCGGGGTGGTGACGTCCATGATCACGCCACCCTTGAGCATCTGCGCCAGATTCTTGTTCAGTTCGTTCCTGTTGTTGGCCATCGCCAGCCTTTCGTCGAATCGTATTCCACCCTGCTGCGGAGCGGATATCTCTTGACACAGATACTAACGATTTTTCGTTACAAAATCATGTGAACTGAATATTTGCACGTCTTAAAAAGTTGCTTTTCTTAAATTCTGACTATCATTTTCATGATTGTTTCATTTTCTTACGATTTCGATTCTGCCGACGATTCCGCAATTTCATTCGCTTTTCTTGCCTGATATGCGCCATTCGCTTTCGATTCGCGCGCACGGCTCCTTTCGACCGCACTTTCGATGCACGCTATAAGAAATACGAATGACGCATGATTTTCATACGACCACATTGCGGACGGGGGTGCAGATGGATTCGCGTATTGCGCACTACATACGCAGTATGCGATCAGCGATGCGCATGGTGGAATCGCGGTGCGACACCAGCACGACGGCGCTCCCCCGCTCGGCAAGATCATTGATCGACCCGAGAATCACCGACTCGTTATAGGCGTCAAGACGGCTCGTCGGCTCGTCGAACAGCACCAAATCGGCGTCGCGAAGGAACATGCGGCCAATCCGATGCGTTGCTTCTCACCCTCCGAAAGGCGGCCACCCAGCTCGCGACCCGCGTATCCAAGCCGTTCGGCAGCGCATCGACCAGTTCGAGCGCGGACGCCTTGGCGAGGGCTTCGCGCAATACGGAATCGGGAATGTCGTGCGCGAGGTCCGAATCGGGGGAATCAGCGGAATCACCACCAGCATTACTGCTGGAATTACTACAGAAATTACTGCCAGAATTACTGTCAGAATCCGAAAAATCGGCGTCATTGCAGGCAATAGCGAGATTTTCGCGAATCGTTCCGTCGAACAGATACGTCTCCTGCCCCATCATCGTCTGCACGCGCCGACGCCATCCGGCGTCAACCTGCGGCAATGGAACATCCGACAGCGAAATCGTGCCGGAATCCGGATCCAGTAGCGCATCAGCAGTTTCAACATCGTTGATTTTCCACGCCCGGACGGGCCTTGAATACCGAGAATGCCCTGCCGTGAAACATCGAGTGAAACATGGTCGAGCACCGGTTGCGAGGCGATGCCGGCACCTTGTTCGCCGGAGGATTGCGCTTCCGCGGGGCGTGCCGGACTCATGCCAGTCGCATGCTCCGACCGCCCGTTTGGCGTGCGTTCGACGGAAATACGGGCGCCGGATCCATAGCCGAATGTGACATCGCGCATTGTCATGCCCTGATATTCCGGGCGTTCGCTCCCCTGCTCGACCACAGCGGGAGCCTCATCCATCAACGCGAACAGGCGGCGTGCCGAAGCAAACGTTTGCGTCAGATTCGCCGGCAACGCACTCAACGCAAGCGTCGGCCCAAACGAGCTGGCGAGCAGCACGAAAGCCGCAACCAACGCTGGGGCGTTCGATCCCACGGAACCCATCCACATCAGGCCTTCCGACATATCGGCGGCAGTGGAAACCGCAGTGCACAACGTCATCGCAAGGAAAGCCGCAATCGCCGTGAACAGCATCACCAATACCGCGCCAAATCCTGCAAAATCGCCATTTTTCACGCTCAGACGCACACGTTTGACCCACAGCGAGCGCGTGCGACGCTGAATGGACGCAAGCCGGGCATCGCCTTGGCCGAAGCGGATGATTTCGCCGATGCCACGCATGTCGTCAAGCATTTCGTCATCGAGGGCGGACGACTCCTTGCGCAGTTCCGGACCGATGCCGCGCACCGCGGATGCAAAAAGTTTCGGCAGTATGACGCCGATAATGAGGTGCGCGATGATGAGCGTCGCCGCGAGGGGCGGACTGAGGGTGAGTAGCGCGAGCGCGTAGACGACGGTAGTCACGATGGCGATGACGACCGGGCTGATGGTGTGTGCGAAGAAGATTTCCAGCAGTTCCACGTCGGTGGTGACCAGTGCGATCAGGTCGCCTTTGCCTTTGCCTGCAAGCTTGGCGGGGGCGAGACGGCGCAGGGCCGCGAAGGCTTTCGCACGGAATAACGCAAGCAGACGGAACGCCACGTTATGGTTCATGAACTGTTCGGCGTAACGCATGCCGCCGCGGATCAGCGCGCATACGGCCATGGCTGCGAGCGCCGCGGGAACGCTGAGGTTCCAGACCGGCGAGCCGACTGCAGCGAAGGCCGCCGCGATGCCGAACACCGGCAGGAAAGTGGCGGCGAGATGGCCGAGCGTGCCGCAGACGCACGCAACGATCATGTACTTGCGCTGCGGCCCAACTTCCTTCAACAGGCGCGCAATAAGGCGAGACGTGGGCATTGTCTTCGCGTCCGATTCTGCCGAATCGGACATCCGAACGCCCGTTTTCGCACCCTGTGCGTCCGTTTCTGCAGAATCGGACATTCGAGACGTAGTTCGGCACGCTGCGTGACCGATTCGGGAGAATCGGACAACTGAGCGGTGTTTTTAGTGAGTTGGTTGTCCGTTTCTGCAGAATCGGACACTTGGAGACCCATTTCCGCACGCTGCGTGACTGATTCTGCAGAATCGGACGCTTTAAGTGCGTGGGATGCAGAGGTGGAATGGGTTGCGTTATTGCGTAGACCTATGTTTTCCACGGTTTGTTGGGCGTGGAACAGTTTGGCGTATGTTCCGTTGGCACGCATGAGTTCCGCATGCGTGCCTTGTTCCGACACGCGCCCGTGTTCGAATACCACCACATGGTCGGCGTCGGCTGCATTCGCCATGCGGTGCGTCACCATGATCACGGTTTTGCCCCGATCCGCAAGCGCCCGAATGGTTTGCAGAATCAGGGTTTCGCTTTCCACATCGACGCTGCTGGTGGCTTCGTCGAAAATGTAGACGGCAGGCTCCCGCAGCAATGCGCGCGCAATGGCGATGCGCTGTTTTTGGCCGCCAGACAGGTTGCTTGCGCCCTGTTCGATGGCCAGGTCAAGTTCTTGCGATTGCGCACGCACGAAATCGCTGATATGCGCCGCTTCCAGCGCTTGCCACAGTTCGCTTTCGGTGGCATCCGGCTTGGCCATCAGCAGATTGTCACGCAACGTTCCTGCAAAAAGGTGGCTTTGCGCCGCCACTATGGCGATTTCCCTCGTAAGGGATTCGATGGAAAGATCGTTGATTTGGTACCGTTGCGTCGAGTTGTTTCCTGTGTTTCCGGATTGCAGCCACATACATCCTTCATATCCGGAAAGATTTCCGGAGAGCAGTTCGACGGCGGTGGATTTGCCGGATCCGGACGGACCGACGATGGCGGTCACCTGCCCGCGCCGCGCAGTGAAAGAGACGCCATGCAATGCGACGACCGAACCATCATCATCTTTCGACATGCCTGTTTTTCCAGCACCAACCACACCGGACTTTCCCCCGATTTGTCCAGTTTTTCCAGTTTCCATATCCGCCGTCACAGCCGTATCCGCAGCCACACTCACAGCCGCCGCAGCTCCGTATTCACGTCCACATATCGGAACGACACGTCATCAAAGCACACGTCCACACCGTTATCGGAAGCGCCGAATTCCGGCATTTCCTGCATCCCATGCGCAGGAATCGGCGTATCAAGCAATGCGAAAATACGCTTGGTCGAAGTCATGCCGTTCATCGCAACATGGAAGAACGACCCCAATTGGCGCAGCGGAATGAAGAAATCCGCGGAAAGAAGCACTATCAGCAGCACGCCGGCAAGCGGCAATGCGGCACCACTCGCATACTGCCAGATCGATACGCCCACGCCGGCCGCGGCACCCCCGTATGCGACGACGTCCATGGCGGTGAGCGAGCGCAGCTGAATTTGCAGAACATTCATGGTCATTACGCGGAATTGTTCCGCTTGCTCGCCCATTTTCTTGGCGGCATGCGCATCCGCGTCAAAAGTTTTCAGCGTTTCAAGACCTTGTACATTGTCAAGAAACACAGATCCCATGTCGGTGTATTTTCCCCAATATTTTTTGAATACTCGGGCTGCGCGCATTGCGACCATGCCAACAATCAATACAATCAAAGGCGCGCATACAAGCAATGTAACAGCGTCGGCATATTAATCGGCGCAACTATAAAAAATAATGTTACCGGTGCGAGAATCGCATAAAACAGTTGCGGTAGGAATAATTCGAAGAAGCTTTGGATTTGTTCGATGCCTTCACCGGCAGATTGCACCACGTCGGCAGTGCTGATATGTTGCGAATATGATGGTCCGATCGCAAGCATTTTATTAAAAAGCTGTTCACGTAACGCGAGTTTGACACGCTCAGCCGCTTCCGCGCCGAAATAGGCCGCTGCGCGCATCATCAGAAAACGCAGTACCGCACAGACCACGATCGCCAGCACGCATCCGACGTATGTTTCCGCACTGAATCCGCCGTAGCCAAAGCCGATGAACAGGCGGGAAATCAGCCCACTATCACCCATGGAGAACATGGGGTCGAACGCCGATTCCACCATGCAAGCGCCGGCGAAAGCATGACCACCACCGTCACCACGAACACGACGTTGGACAGCAGTCCGACCCATTGGCAGAGCACTTTCGCCGCAACCAACCGCCCCACGCCGGGAGCGAGGGAAAACAGCCGTTTGTCAAACATCGAAATCCTTTCCTTCACATTCGCGCGGTTCAATTTGCGCGCCCGCATCACCATGTCGCTCGATTCAGCCTATCCGCCCGGAAACAGAAACGTCAAGAGCTCATCGCACATAGCAATCGCAAACGCAATCACAAACGCATCTTCAGCAAAAACACACGAACCAAGCAAGTGCGGAGCATGCCACACGACCAGCGAAACGGCGAAAGAATAAAAAGGCTGGATGTTCGCCGTTGAGCAGGCAGCCCTCTGACGCAAGGGGTAAATTGCGTCACTCGTGAGTGTACTCGATAAAAAACGCTCGCACCACCATTTCTTCGCATTTCGCTGGTTTTACGGTCCTTTCGGGGATATATGGGAAGCATGGCGGCTCCCCCGCAACCGTTACGTCAAGCCTTTTTTTCGAGCGGATACAGCGCGACACCAAACACTTGATTTTTGACGGAATAGCACCATTGTCAGTTCATACAAAGTTGATGAAATATTTCTTGTCGCTTCTCACAATGCAGACTTACGGCCCCGTAACTTAGAATGTGCAAGGTGCGCAAGGGGTAGGAAACGCGGACACACGGTTTGTATCGCTCCCGCACGCATCACAAGCAGAAATACGCGGAAACAACGCAAAAACCGCGAGAAAGAGAACGCTTCATGCTCACCGAGTACACCACCCCGGGCGAATCCGTTGAGGTGCGCGACGACGAATCCATCTATTCCCTGCTTACTGGACGCATAGCGCGCACTGGCGAAGATACCGTGATCGCGGAACGCAAAACCGCCCCCGGCCAATGGACGAAGGTCACTACCGGCGAATTCCACAATGCCGTGCTCGCCGCCGCAAAAGGCCTCATCGCATTCGGCATCAACAAGGGCGATGCCGTCACCATCTTCTCCACCACCCGCTACGAGTGGGGCGTGCTCGACTTCGCACTGGCCGCCATCGGCGCGGTGAACGTACCGATCTACGACACTGATTCCGCGGCGCAGGCCGAGCGTATCCTCAACGATTCGGATGTGAAACTGGCCATCGCCGACAATCGCGAGCGCTTCGACCGTCTCGACTCCGTAATCGACCGCTGCCCGTCTCTCAAGCACATTCTGATGCTCGATTCCAACGCCATGGGCGCGTTGGAAGGCTTGGGCGTCACCGTGTCCGACGAGGAGCTGGAAGCGCGCATCGATTCGGTGCATGCAGACGATCTGGCCACCATCGTGTACACGTCCGGTTCGACGGGAGCTCCAAAGGGTGCCGAGCTTTCGCACCGCAATTTCATATCGATCACGCGCGCAGGCAGTCTGGCGTTGCATGAGATCGTTCTCGAAGATCATCCGCGACTGCTTCTCTTCCTGCCGCTCGCCCACTGTTTCGCACGGTTCATCCAGTACGCGTCGATTGCTTCCGACGACGGCGTGGTTGGTTATCTGCCAGACACAAAGACGCTGCTGCCCGATTTGCGTTCCTTCGAACCGACATATCTGCTGGGCGTACCACGAGTGTTCGAGAAGGTGTATAACGCGGCCTCCCGCAAGGCCGGCACGGGTTGGAAGGGACGCCTGTTCCTCAAGGCTGCCGAAGCCGCACGCGATTGGTCGCGCATGCAGCAGGCCGGCGAACGCCCGACCGCCAAGCAGATCGCGCAGCATCTTTCGTATGAGGCTTCCGTATACCGTACCGTGCGTAGCGCTCTCGGCCCGCGCATCCGCTACGTGGCATGCGGTGGTGCTCCTCTGGACGTGTCTCTGGCGCATTTCTTCAACGGTATCGGCCTGCCGATGATTCAGGGTTACGGTATGACGGAAACCGCTGCGCCGTTCGCCGCGACCCGCGTCACCGACAATGTGATCGGCACTGTCGGCCAACCGGCTCCGGGATCGTCTGTGCGCATTTCCGATGATGGCGAACTTCAGGTGAAGGGCCCGAACGTGTTCAGGGGCTACCACAACCTGCCTGAGAAGACGGCGGAAGCGTTCACCGAGGATGGGTGGCTGAAAACGGGTGATTTGGCGTCGATTGACGACGAGGGACGTATTACGATCACCGGCCGTAAGAAGGACATCATCATCACGCCGGCGGCAAGAACGTTTCTCCGATTCCGATGGAGCAGGAGATTGTGAAATGTCCGATTGTGGAGCATGTGGTAGTTGTCGGCGACAATCGTCCGTTCATCGGTGCGCTGATCACGTTGGATCCGGAAGGATTGGAGGCTTGGCTGCCTTCCATTGGACTGTCTGCCGATACGCCGTTGGATCGCGTGGCTGCGACCGCCGCCGTTCACGACGAAATCCAGAAGTACGTCGACAAGGCGAACGCGACCGTTTCCCGCGCCGAATCCGTACGTAAGTTCGTAGTGCTGGATACCCAGTTCACGCAGGAAAACAAGTGCCTGACCCCGTCGCTGAAAGTGGTGCGTCCGGCAGTGAACCGCGTGTTCGCACAGGTGATCGATCAGCAGCTGTACTCCGGCAAGCGCTGAATCGCATAATACATAAAAGCGTGGGGTACGAGAGAACGTTTGTATTCTCTCGTACCCCACGCTTTTATTCTGTCTGTACAACTTTCAAGGAATGCAAACGAGCGCCGGTGATCGGAAGCGATCCGACCCGCCGGCGCTCATATGGCAGAGATTAGTGATGAATCCAGAATGGCTAACGACACTCCATCAGCCATTGTCAGTAAAGCGACAATCAGTGACGGTTCCGTCAGTGCATAACGCGTGCGGTAACGGTGCGACAGAAGCGAAGGCGTACGAGGGTACGTCGAGTCTTCTGCCGTGCCGTTAACGCTCCGTTATGTCAGTGACGGTTGTTGAGGCGGTGGTACATTTCGGAGATCTCAAGGTCGCGCTCGAATTCTGCGGCCTTGGTGTTCGCGTCGATGGTGGCGAGTTCGACACGGCGATGCGGGCGAAGTCTTCCCAAGCCTCGCGACCGACGGAGGTGGTCATGCAGGTGTGGTGGGAGGCGCCGGAACGCAGCCAGCACTCGGCGGAGGTCTTGAGGTCCGGCTGCGGCTTCCACAGGCCACGGGCGCACGGCAACTGCTTGAGTCTCCGAGCGGCTCGACCACGTCGACCAGGTTCATGGTCAGGCGGAAACGTTCGCGCACGTCAGACATGGACACGACGACGGCGTCCTTCTTCGGGGCGACAGTGAAGACCAGGCGCACCGGATCGGCCTTGCCACCGATGCCGAGCGGGTGGATTTCCAGCTTCGGCTTGGCGATGGTGCCGACGGACGGGGAGACTTCGAGCATGTGGGAGCCCATGATCATCTCGTTGCCCGGGGTGAAGTTGTAGGAATAGTCTTCCATGAGGGAAGCGCCACCTTCGAGGCCGTAGCCCATCACTGCGCCGATGCGCACGAGCACTGCGGTCTTCCAGTCGCCTTCGGCGGAGAAGCCGAAGCCGTACTCGGACGGGAAGCGCTGCGGGCCAACGCCCGGCAGCTGCGGGAGAGCACCCAAGTCTTCGAAGTTGTCAACGCCGGCGGTGCAGCCATTGGCGCGCATCATGTTGACCATGGCGGCTTCTTCCTTGGCCGCGATGAACAGGGAATCGTACTTGGCGTCGAGCAGAGCCGGATCAACGTCGTACTTAACCTTGTAGTCTTCGATGATGCTCTTGACCTGATCGTCCTTGACGGCTTCGTAGGCTGCGACGAGCTCGTTGACGGCCCAAGTGTTGATGGATGCGCCGAACACGCGCTCGGCTTCGGTCTTGTCGCCTTCGGTGACGGCCACGTTGCGCATGTTGTCGCCCCAACGCATGACCTTCATGTTGTTGGAAGCATCCCAGCCGGCGCAGGCGCGTGCCAGGTGCCGATTTCTTCGGCAACGGCCGGATCGGTGTAGTGGCCGACCACGATCTTGCGGTTGATGCCCAGACGGGTCAGGATGTAACCGAACTCACGGTCGCCGTGTGCGGCCTGGTTCAGGTTCATGAAGTCCATGTCGATGGTTTCCCACGGGATTTCGAAGTGGTGCTGCGTGTTGAGCTGCAGCAGCGGCTTGGTGAGCACTTCGAGGCCGCGGATCCACATCTTGGCCGGGGAGAAGGTGTGGCACCAGGTGATCACGCCGATGACGTTCGGGTTGGCGGAGGCTTCGACCATGAAGGCCTTGACGCGTCGGAGGACTTCAGGGTCGGCTTAAGCACCACCTTGACCGGAATCTTGCCGGTTGCGTTGAGCGCGTCGACGATTTCGCCGGACTGCTCGGCCACCTGACGCAGCGCTTCTTCGCCGTACAGATCCTGGGATCCGACGCCGAACCAGACTTCCTTGCCTTCAAACGGGTTTTCCATTGCCATGTGATTGTTCCTTTACTTCGTTGTTTATGGAGTTTTTAATTATTTATTGCGATTGCGAACTCGCGCTTCGCGTTGTTCTGTTGCGTAGCGCGAGTTCGTACGATTGTGAAATTATGTAGGATTACGGAATCGTAGGATTGCAGCTCAGTGCTGGCCGTAGACGTGGTGTAACGATCGTTCAGCTTCGCGATATCCTCATCCGAAATCGGAATGATCTCACCCAACTGCCTCGCCGCCCACATCGTATGAGCGACCTCCTCCGTCATCGCCGCGGCCTTCACCGCCGACTCCGCGTCCTTGCCGATGGTGAACGGACCATGGTTCTGCATCAGCACCGCAGGAGACTTCGGATACTCCCTGAGCGTCTCGACCACGCCCTCGCCGATCGCCTCGGAACCGATCAGACGGAACGGACCCACCGGAACAGGACCGCCGAACTCGTCGCCCATCATCGTCAGACCGCACGGAATGTTCTGCCCCGTCGCCGCCCACGCCGTCGCATACGTCGAATGCGTATGCACCACGCCGTACACGTCCGGCATATGACGGTAGATGTACGCATGCGACGCCGTATCGGAGGAAGGAGCCTCCGAACCGTCCACCACGTTGCCGTCCAGATCGCACACCACCATGCTCGACGGCGTCAGGTACTCGTACCGCAGGCCCGACGGCTTGATCACCATCAGATCCGCAGTGCGCAGACGCTGCGACACGTTGCCAGCCGTCCACACCACCAGGTTCCACTTGACCAGCTGCTCGTGCAAGGTCGCCACGACCTCACGCACCTGCTTGACCTCCGCACGCACCTCGGGACCATAATCAGCCAAAGTAGCCATAATCATTTCCTTTCAAATTGAAATAAGTTTTTAAAATATTTATTTACTTGGTTTCCAGCGGAATGCTTTCGATTGCAACATGCTCGATCGGCAGTCCCTTGCGGAAGCGATCGAAGAATTCCTCGAATCCTGCGACGTCGTTTTCGTCCGGATTTTCCGTGGTGGAAGCTGCATCTGCGAATACGCGAGCGTCAAGGAATTCGTCGAGCGGCTGATCGGCGTGCCACAGGTAGTCGGCGAGCACGGCCATGCCCCATGCGCCGCCTTCGGCAGCGGTGGACATCACCTTGATCGGCGTATCGAATGCGGCTGCGAGGATCTTCTGGGCAACCTTCGGGTGGTGAAGATGCCACCGTGGCCGACGAGGGAGTCAACGGCAACACCTTCGTCTTTGGTCATCACGTCCATGCCGATCTTCACCGGGGAAAAGGCGCTGAACAGCTGGGCGCGCATGAAGTTGCCGAGCTCATGCGGCTTCCGGACCGCGTGCGAACAGCGGGCGACCTTCGGGCAGTCCTGCAAGGAATTCGCCGGAGCGGAACGGGTAGTTGATGAGTCCGCCGCAGCTGGAATCGACGTCGTCTGCGATGGCGGCGCGGAACAGCGTGCCATACAGGTGCCGGCGTCGACCGGAGTGCCGATCGCGGCTGCGAATTGGCCGAACAGGCCAACCCATGCGTTGAGGTCGGAGGTGAAGTTGTTGGCGTGGCTCATGCCTGCGAGATCGCCTGCCGGAGTGGTGACGAGGTCCACTTCCGGTGCAGGCGTTCCAGCTTGCGTTCGAGTACAACCATGGCGAAGATGGAGGTGCCGGCGGAAACGTTGCCGGTGCGCACGCGTACG
>ENA-OQAS01001447-OQAS01001447.1-human-gut-metagenome-genome-assembly--contig:-NODE-1447-length-11051-cov-1.991304_pt1 | contig 11051 bp, 18 predicted proteins | sample MGYA00242733_ERZ504523 | MGnify/ENA primary metagenome ERZ504523 (study PRJEB26092, sample SAMD00036239) | human gut metagenome | host: Homo sapiens | study: EMG produced TPA metagenomics assembly of... | reverse complement strand
TTCACAGTAACGTAGCCAAAATTCATTCCAGATTGCCTGCGGCAATGGAATTTTGGCTTGTATGTCTCGGGATTTTGGCATATTCATGCCAACACCTCGCGGGATAGTGGTGTGTGAACAGTAACATATAAATTACAACATTTCGCAACAACATTTGAATACCCAGTTTTTCCACAAATCTGTTAGAATTGAGTACACCATTACTGTTCATATGCCCTGTCCTGCTTATAGTTTTGAATATCAAAATATATTGACTTTTCTTTTTTACCTTGTTATATTTTTTTCTGAAGTAACTGCTGTCCGGCAGTCTGAAAAACAGCAGGCTGCCGTCAAGAAAGGAATTATCCATGAACACTCTCAGAAAAATATATTGCAGGGCTTTCCAAAAGGCTTTTCACATTGCAATTCCCTTTTTACCTTACAGAAAACCCAAAATCGCAGGAAGTGTCAGAGAACTTCCCGAAATCATCATGCGCCACAAATGCACCCATGTTCTAATCATTACAGATGGCGGTATCATGACGCTTGGACTTACCAGAAGATTGGAAAAAGCTTTAAAGGAGGCCGGCATCCCCTATACCATTTATGATAAAACAGTTGCCAACCCTACTACTGTCAATGTCCGCGAAGCCCTGGAGCTTTACCATAAAGAGGGCTGTGATGCATCATCGGTTTTGGCGGCGGTTCCAGCATGGACTGTGCAAGGCAGTCGGTGCCTGTGCGGTTAAACCCAATCAGTCTCTGGCCCAGATGAAAGGAATCCTGAAGGTGCATAAGAAACTTCCCCTTCTCATGGCAGTTCCAACCACTGCCGGAACAGGAAGTGAGACCACTCTCGCCGCTGTGATCACAGATGCAGACACCAGATACAAATACGCGATCAACGATTTCCCGCTGATTCCCCGCTATGCAGTGCTGGATCAAGGTTACCTTAAGCCTGCCCCCATTTATCACCGCAACTACAGGTATGGATGCCCTGACTCATGCAGTGGAGGCATGCATCGGCAATTCCACCACCATTGATACACGCAGGGATGCATTAAAAGCGGTAAAACTGATTTTTGAAAATATAGACATTGCCTATGAGCATGGCGATAATATTCAGGCAAGACGAAATATGCTCCACGCCTCCTTCTATGCAGGCTGTGCTTTTACCAAATCCTATGTAGGATATGTTCATGCAGTGGCTCATTCCCTGGGCGGACAGTACAACGTTCCCCATGGACTTGCCAATGCCATTCTGCTGCCGCTGGTACTTCGGGAATATGGTTCCTGCATTGACAAAAAGCTCCACAGACTTGCCATTGCAGCAGGACTTGCAGACAAAAATACGCCGGACCATGAAGCAGCAGAGCTTTTTATCCGGGCAATTGAAGAGATGAAAGAGCGATTTGGAATCGTAAATATTGTAAAAGAAATTCAGGAAACAGATATCCCCAAGCTTGCCCATTATGCAGATAAAGAGGCCAATCCTCTGTATCCTGTGCCGAAGCTTATGGATGCCTCCGAACTGGAGAAATTTTATTACATGCTGATGTCTCTGACTTCCAAGGAAAATACCTCAGAAGCTGAGAAGTAACTGTTAATATTCTTCTATCCTGCAAAGCGTTTTTTATAAAAATATCAAAATACAGGAACCTGCAGACTCTCAATAGTTACCTGATATCTATATTATATAAGGAAATAATGTATTATGACAGAAACAGAAATTAAAGAAATCGTTCAGAAACAACGCAGCTATTTTTACACAGGTGCCACTTTACCGGTAGAAAAAAGGCTGGATGCCTTAAAAAAATTAAAGACCTGTATTCAGAAATATGAACCACTGATCAATGAAGCACTGAAACGTGACCTTGGAAAAGTAACTTTGAATCCTATATGTGTGAAGTGGGACTTGTGCTCTCAGAACTCAGCTACATGATCCGCCATACACCTTCCTATGCAAAAGAAAAAACAGTACTGACTCCCCTTGCCCAGTTCGCTTCCAGAAGCTATAAGAAGCCATCTCCTTATGGTGTTGTCCTGGTTATGAGCCCATGGAATTATCCTTTCCTGCTCACCATTGATCCGCTGATCGATGCGATTGCAGCCGGAAATACAGTTGTACTGAAACCAAGTGCCTACTCTCCTCACACCAGCCGGGTGATTGAAACCATTATCACCGAATGTTTTGATCCCCGGTATGTGGCTGTGGTAAACGGCGGACGTGCGGAAAATAACACTCTTCTCAATGAACATTTTGACTATATTTTCTTTACAGGAAGCAGCATGTTGGCAGGGAAGTAATGGCAAAAGCATCTGTACATCTGACCCCGGTTACCCTGGAGCTGGGCGGTAAAAGCCCCTGCATTGTAGAGAAAAGTGCAAACCTGAAACTTGCAGCCAGAAGAATTGTATTTGGAAAATATCTCAACTGTGGTCAGACCTGTGTAGCACCTGATTATATTACTGCGACAGAGAAATCAAGGATGAACTGATCCGACAGATCCAGAAACAGATCAGGAAACAGTTTGGTTCCACACCTCTGAATAATAAGAATTATGGGAAAATTATTAATGAAAAGCACTTTACTCGTATCTGCAATCTGATCGATCCCAGCAAGGTAGTCTGCGGCGGTGACAACAATCCGGTAGCTCTTCAGATCGCTCCTACTGTTATGGATAATGTAACCTTCGGGGATGCAGTAATGCAGGAGGAAATCTTCGGTCCTGTGCTTCCTGTGCTGACCTATGATTCCCTGGATGAGGCCATCGAAAAGGTCAACTCCATGGCACATCCTCTGGCACTATATATCTTCACCTCCGACAAAGAAGCTGCGGAAAAAGTTACTTCCCACTGTGGATTCGGAGGCGGATGTGTCAATGACACCATCATCCACCTGGCAACCAGTGAGATGGGATTTGGCGGCTTTGGTGAAAGCGGAATGGGTTCCTACCATGCAAAGACGGTTTTCATACCTTCTCCCACTATAAGAGTATTGTAGACAAAAAACATGGCTGGATCTGCCAATGAGATACCAGCCATATAGAAAAATTTATGAAAAATTATTGAGGAAGTTCCTGAAATAAGGAACTTCTCAGGATTGATTCCCCTTATCAGCTCTGCTGACCAGTTGATTACGAATTTCCTGCATCCGGTTATCCAACTGAGCACTCTGGGCGGCACACGCCAGAAGCTCCTCCTGCAATTGCTGTGCCTGATCTGCCGGGATATCTTTTTTATAGCGAAGCTTATGTTCCAGACTTGCCCAGAAATCCATGGCAATAGTTCGAAACTGGACTTCCACATTTACCATTTTTTGTTTTTCTGCAGAAGATAGGCACCTGCACGATCAGATGCAGGCTTCTGTAACCACTGGGTTTTGGATTTTTTATATAATCTTTTTTCTCGATCAGTACAATATCATCCTGACGCAGAAAGCTGTCTGCCAGCTCATAGATATCCTCCGGAAAAGAACAGATTACCCGGACACCTGCGATATCCTTGATATTTTCTTCTATAGCAGTTAAAGACATGGGAATATTTTTTCTGCGTATTTTCCGCACAATGCTGTCATAAGATTTAATTCTGGTTTAATACCTTCGATAGGATTTTTATCATATTCCAGGGAATACTCCTGATTCAGCACTCTGAATTTTGTCTCAATCTCCATGACAGCACACTGATAGTAAGACATCAGCAGATCAAAGGGCCTTTTATTTTTCTGGATCATTTCCAGAAATTCTTCAGACAGCAGACTCCTGCGGATCAGCTCGTCCTTTCTGGCTTCTATACGGTTTTTTCGTTCCGACATAATTTCTTCAAAATTTTTCAAATGTTCATCCCCCTCTTACGGTTTTGTATAATTACTATAGCAATCCTCGTAAATAATGCATTTAATAGGCTCGCTATAAACTGTCCACTTTTTTCAGCAGCAATAAATCAAAGACTATTATAACACAATTCCCGCAAAGAGTAACCATTCTCGTTACTGTTTATTCCATTCTCGGTAACGTCTCAGTAACGCAACCAGTAAACCAGCCAGTAAACAATAACCCATTCTTCTTTTCTTTGCAAAACACTTGTTCTTTATCATCAAACATGGTATTCTTATTTTGCTGCAGACTGTTATCGTAATTCAGGAAAATACCGTAACACCAGCCATTTCATTACTTACAGTATTTTCCTGAATTTCTATAAATGGTATGTTGCAGATATAATATATTGCAAATATGCACTACATCTATAGCAATCCTCTTAAATGTATCATTTACGAGGACTGCTATACAATTTTATATAATACAGGAGACTCAACACATGGATGGATATGAATTTGAATATCAATGTGCAAAGATACTAAAGCGAAAGCATTTTTCTAAAATAAAAGTAACCCAAAGCTCCGGAGACCAGGGAATCGATATCATTGCTTTCAAACATCGAAAAAAATACGGGATACAATGTAAATATTACACCCATCCCGTTGGAAATAAAGCTGTTCAGGAAGCCTATGCAGGTGCAAACTTCTACGACTGCGATAAAGCTGTTGTAATGACAAATATAACCTTTACAAAGTCAGCAACCCAGCTTGCACAGAAACTGGATGTTGAACTATGGCCTGACTGCCTGTTACACCCTTTTACAGTTTACCGTTTAAAATCATGAGTTTATTAAATGCAGTACTTTTTCTTTACGCAGTGCTCGCATTTCTCTCCCTGAAACCTGAATTTGATTTTATTCATCTTCCCTTTGTTCCTGATACCCTGACGCTGATCATCATTCTTACAGCTTCTATTTCCGGTATCTTCGGCTGGAGTTTTTTTCTGTGTAATCTCATTGCTGCAGGCGCATACCTTTATCTTGCATTTCATACACTCATTCTGCCGATATATGCAGAAACAGGCAGCTGCACAAATATACACATGCTTTCCCTGATTCCGGCAGGCGTATATCTGCTTCATGCAGGATGGATAAAAATCAGGAAATAACAGTCTTATGAATAACTATTATAATGCTCAGCTTCCTGATTTGCCAAAAAGCAGCCCTGCTCATGAGAACATAGAACTCCTACTGCCTGTAAATAGGCATAGATAACCGTTGTTCCCACGAACTTCATGCCACGTTTTTTCAAATCTTTTGATATACAATCAGACTTTTCAGAAATCCTTCGTCCAGATGCTCCGGTATTTCAAAGAATACATCTATTTTTCCAGGTTCTGCGGAACGGTCTTCAAAGGCAGGGAAAATAAAGCCGCATTTTGGAGTTCCGGCATTGTAATCTTTATCTACCGGAGCCACCACACAGATCAGGAAACTGTATATTTCTTCTGACTCCCACTGTTCACTATGATCTGAGCCTTTCTTTGGGATATCATATATTCCATGATAAATATAAATTCCAAACTCCTGTCCCTGCAGACGGTTTATTTTATCCGAAGAATCTTTTGTATCACAGATTCCCTCTGCAAGCTGTTCACAGAGAGTCTGAACCAGAAGATCATCTTTTAATCCGTATTGTGATAATGCCATCAGCAGTTTGTGGATACTGTCATATGCCATATCCCCTTCAGGAATTTATAACACTTTAACTGTTCATTTGTTTTTGAAAAAGGAATGGTTTTCGCAAGATCCAGATTTACCTGCTGATCATGTTTGCTCATATTTTTGAAGCTTACATTGAAGGTATTATCTATGTATCCCTCGTCATCTATATATGCTCCTGCTGCACGCACAAAGCAGTTTCTGGATAATGTCATCCTGCGGGTTAATTCCAGCATATCATTTCGGTTGATCTTTATTCATCAAAATGGTTCCATCCTCTCCAAAAGCATTTCTTTTATAGTCAGTATATCATACTTCTGTCCCAATTCCCATGACTACGAACTTATTCAACTAACTTTTCTTTTCAAAACGCTTGTTCTTTTCTTTCCAACATGCTATTCTTAACTCTGCTTAAGTACTTAAGTTGATCTGTCACAATATATTACCACCTATTTTGAATATAATACACTTAAGATTCTATACAACATACAGTAGACTAACACATGGATGGATATGAGTTCGAATATCAGTGTGCAAAAATACCCTGATTCCCACCTGTGTGTATCTGTCGCATGCAGGATGGTTACAACTACAGATACGTAAACCTTAAACAAAAGAATACCGCTGTGTAATATAACAAAAAAGACCCTGAAGAACTGTATTTCTACAATTCTCCAAGGTCAAATTTTACGTTTGGACACTTTAGGGCTGGTTGGCTATTTTACCTCTTTAGAGGATATTTCGCTTTGCCCCTTAACAATATGTTAATTATGCATTCTTCTCAGCGATAGCTGCCTGTGCTGCTGCAAGACGAGCGATCGGTACACGGAATGGTGAGCAGGATACATAGTTAAGACCGATCTTGTGGCAGAATTCTACAGAAGACGGATCTCCACCATGCTCGCCGCAGATACCTACGTGAAGGTTCGGGTTAACCGGTTTGCCGAGTTCGATAGCCATCTTCATCAGCTTGCCAACGCCAACCTGATCCAGTTTTGCAAATGGATCGTTCTCGAAGATCTTAGCGTCATAGTATGCGTTGAGGAATTTACCTGCATCATCACGGGAGAAGCCGTATGTCATCTGAGTAAGGTCGTTTGTACCGAAGCAGAAGAAGTCAGCCTCTTTAGCGATATCATCAGCTGTAAGAGCTGCTCTCGGGATCTCGATCATTGTACCAACTTCATACTGAAGGTCAGAACCAGCGGCTTTGATCTCAGCATCAGCTGTCTCAACTACGAATTTCTTAACATATTTAAGCTCTTTTACATCGCCAACAAGTGGGATCATGATTTCCGGTTTGATTGTCCAGTCCGGATGAGCTTTCTTAACTTCGATTGCTGCGCGGATAACTGCTGTTGTCTGCATCTTAGCGATTTCAGGATAAGTAACAGCAAGACGGCATCCACGATGTCCCATCATCGGTTGAACTCATGAAGAGAAGCGATGATAGTCTTGATCTGCTCTACAGTTTTGCCCTGAGCATCTGCAAGTTTCTTGATGTCAGCTTCATCTGTAGGAACGAACTCATGAAGAGGCGGATCCAGGAAACGGATAGTAACAGGGTTACCTTCCAGAGCTTCAAAGAGACCTTTGAAGTCATCCTGCTGATATGGAAGAACTTTTTCAAGTGCTTTCTCTCTTTCTTCTGCTGTTTCGGAGCAGATCATTTCACGGAATGCATCGATACGTCCCTCACCGAAGAACATATGCTCTGTACGGCAAAGACCGATACCTTCTGCACCAAGCTCTACAGCTTTCTTAGCATCTGCAGGAGTATCTGCGTTTGTACGAACTTTCATTGTTCTGTACTTGTCAGCCCATGCCATGATGCGTCCGAACTCACCAGCGATTGTAGCGTCTACAGTCGGGATGATTCCGTCGTAGATGTTACCGGTTGTACCATCGATGGAGATGAAGTCTCCTTCGTGGAATTCTTTACCAGCAAGTGTGAATTTCTTGTTTTCTTCGTCCATAGCGATATCACCGCATCCGGATACACAGCACTCACCCATACCACGGGCAACAACTGCTGCGTGAGATGTCATACCACCACGAACTGTCAGGATACCCTGAGCAGATTTCATACCTGTGATATCTTCTGGAGATGTCTCAAGACGTACAAGTACGACTTTTCTCCTCTTTCAGCCCATTCAACAGCGTCATCAGCTGTGAATACGATCTTACCGCAAGCAGCTCCAGGAGAAGCGCCAAGGCCTTTACCCATTGGTGTAGCAGCTTTCAGAGCAGCAGCATCAAACTGTGGGTGAAGAAGAGTATCAAGGTTACGTGGGTCGATCATAGCTACAGCTTCTTCTTCTGTTCTCATTCCCTCATCAACAAGGTCACAAGCGATCTTTAAAGCAGCCTGAGCTGTTCTCTTACCGTTACGTGTCTGAAGCATATACAGTTTACCATGCTCTACAGTAAACTCCATATCCTGCATGTCTCTGTAGTGTTTTTCAAGTGTTTCGCAAACCTGTTTGAACTGTACGAATGCTTCCGGGAATTTCTGTTCCATTTCGGAGATGTGCATAGGTGTACGAACACCGGCAACAACGTCTTCACCCTGAGCATTTGTAAGGAATTCACCAAACAGACCGTTAGCTCCTGTAGCAGGGTCACGTGTGAAGGCAACACCTGTACCACAGTCATCACCCATGTTACCAAATGCCATCATCTGTACGTTAACAGCTGTACCCCAGGAATACGGGATATCGTTGTCACGACGATATACGTTCGCACGTGGGTTGTCCCAGGAACGGAATACGGCTTTCGATAGCACCCATTAACATGTTCCTTAGGATCAGTTGGGAAATCAGCACCGATTTTGCTTTATATTCAGCTTTGAACTGTTCAGCTAATTCATGAAGGTCTTCTGCAGTAAGTTCAACATCCTGCTTAACACCTCTCTTAGCTTTCATCTCATCGATAAGTTCTTCGAAATATTTCTTTCCGACTTCCATAACTACATCAGAGTACATCTGGATGAATCTTCTGTAGCAGTCCCATGCCCAACGAGCATTGCCGGATTTTTCAGCAAGTACGTTAACAACGTCTTCATTTAAACCAAGGTTCAGGATAGTATCCATCATACCTGGCATAGAAGCTCTCGCACCAGAACGAACGGAAACAAGCAGAGGATTTTCTTTGTCACCGAATTTCTTTCCGGTAACTCCTTCCATTTTGGTGATTGCTTCCATGATCTGAGCCATGATCTCATCATTGATCTGTCTTCCGTCTTCATAGTACTGAGTACAAGCTTCTGTTGTGATTGTGAAGCCCTGAGGTACAGGAAGACCAAGGTTTGTCATTTCAGCAAGGTTGGCACCTTTACCACCCAGAAGGTTTCTCATATTAGCGTTACCTTCTGTAAACATGTAAACCCATTTTGCCATTTTACATTTTCCTCCTAAATTATTGTTCTTTTGTAACTATTCAGCATTCTGTTGTGAAGTAACTGAACAGCCACACCTTTCGCACATAAGTAAATATATGTTTCTTATACGCACATAATTATTTTATAGAATTTGTGTCATTTCGTCAAGGTTATTCTGCTAAAATTAGCTAAAATTTTTATACATTCTGCATAATGTGATTTATTTTATTATTCTTATTATTGTTAAGGTTTTCTCAGTCCTTTATTCTGGTCTTTATCCACATTTTCTCTCACATCTCATTATAACAGGAAAAACGGGAAGCAAAACAGATAAGTTGATCTGCCCGGCTGCCCGTTTATAATTTTTATCAATTATTTCTTTCTGCCTTTTTCATGTTCAGTACCAGATGTCTCGGCATACCATTTACCATAATAGGCTGATAATCTCCCTGGATCAGAGGTTTAATATAGTCTACAAAATCCTTAGTTACGTTTGTAGCATCTTTATTCATCCATTCTCTCGGAACAAGTTTCTCCTCATTTGCGATTCTGTGTACATCGTAGATACCTGTAGCTGCCATGTAGGGATCATCGGAAACACGGTCGATAACAACCATCTTACCTGTGTCACCTTCATCTGCAGCTTTAACTGCAGCACCACCTACCATGAATGCTTCATCAATATCCACTCTGGATGCCATGTGGGAAGCACTTCTCTGTAATGTGGAAAGTTCAACAGCTCTTGTCTTGCATCCGCACTCCGCTGCCAGGAAGTTTGCCAGATAAGTGGCTGTTCCCTGAAGCTGTTTGTGTCCAAATGCATCCACATAGTCTCCCACGCTTCCAAGCTCACATACATATCTTCCGTCTGCCAGCTTGATTCCCTCGGAAACTGCGATTACAATAGATGCTTTTTTATTCAGAAGATCTTTTACTTTTGCAAGGAATTTCTCAACATCAAAAGGCACTTCCGCAGATAGATCAAATCCGGTCCGTCGCAGTCCTCAGATTTTGCCAGTGCTGTGGCACCTGTAAGCCATCCGGCATTACGTCCCATGATCTCCATGATCGTAATCATATTTTTCTTATAAGTAAGTCCCAGTGCATCGCGGATCACTTCTTTTGTGGATGCGCCGATATATTTTGCAGCACTTCCGAATCCGGGTGTATGGTCTGTCAGCGCCAGGTCATTGTCGATTGTTTTCGGAACACCAAGGAACTTCTGAGTCTGTCCTGTGAGAATCGCATAATCAGACAGTTTCTTGATCGTATCCATGGAATCATTTCCGCCAATGTAGATAAACGCATAGATATCCAGTTTATTTAAGATCTCAAAAATTTTCTCATAAATTGCTTTATCTTCGTGAATCTCAGGAAGCTTGTAACGACAGGAACCTAAAAATGCAGATGGTGTTCTCTTGAGTAATTCGATATCCAGTTCTGAATGAATCTGTGTTGACAGATCAATATACTGTTCATCCAACAGTCCCTGAATGCCGTGAAGCATTCCGTATACTTTGTCAAATCCTCGTTCAATGGCATTCTTATAAACTCCGGCAAGACTGGAATTGATTACTGCAGTAGGTCCTCCTGATTGTCCAACAATGATATTTCTTTTTTTCGCCATAGCAATGACCTCCTTGTTTTCACGTTTTGTTCATTATGTCTTAGAGTGTGTCTGAAAAATGCTTTACGCAAGATGTGCGTCACAATTTTTCAGACACGCTCTGGTCCCGCAGGACTCGTTGAGGTAAATTGTAACAAATATTTTTTTGTTCGTCAATCATTTATTGTGGTTTTTACACATATGATTTCTGTATTTTGTCACTATATCAGTGTATTTTTCAATTTACCACGACATTTCAGATCTATTTTTGTATATTTATAACTATAATTAATCCGGCCCATGTGTTATACTTATAGACAGATTGATTCCGGCATCAACTTATAGCAATCAAAACCTTTTTGAAAATTGCCGGACATCAATGTCCATGACTATTCGGTACCTTCGCAGTTACGAACCAAAATGCATTTCAAATCACCTTCGGTGATTTGCAGAATACTGCCAGCTGAACAGTTACACAATATTTATCGATCAAGGAGGATTCATTATGATCCATACAATTGAAACGACTATCTTAGAGTATCATGAGAC
>ENA-OQAS01001445-OQAS01001445.1-human-gut-metagenome-genome-assembly--contig:-NODE-1445-length-11065-cov-1.416255_pt1 | contig 11065 bp, 16 predicted proteins | sample MGYA00242733_ERZ504523 | MGnify/ENA primary metagenome ERZ504523 (study PRJEB26092, sample SAMD00036239) | human gut metagenome | host: Homo sapiens | study: EMG produced TPA metagenomics assembly of... | reverse complement strand
AGACGACCGGCAAGTTGTTTTCTCCGGTCCGCACTTCAAGGCAACCTTCGACAAGCAAAGCGGCCTGCTGGTATCTTACCGATACAAGAAGCAGGAGTACATCCATAACGGGCAAGGTCCCCGCCCCTTCTTCTGGCGCGCCCTACCGACAATGACTACGGAGCCAAACTTCCCGTACGTTTGAAAGCGTGGAAAGAGGCCAGCTATCAGGAGCCGAAAGCCGAAAGCTTCAACGTAGTGCGCGACAAAGATATTACGGCGGTAAAAGTGACCTACCGCTTCCCGCAGACCGATGCCCGCTGGGATATAACGTATAAGGTATACGGCAACGGAGTTATCAAGGTAGACAACCATTTCGTTGCAGAGAACGCCCAAACACCGATGATACCGCGTGTGGGACTGCGTATGCAGCTACCGCCCGCATCACCTCGCTGACCTACTACGGCCGGGGTCCGGAAGAGAATTACCGCGACCGCCGCACCTCACAGTTCATCGGCGAATACACATCGGGTATCCAAGATATGTACGAGCCTTATGTCCGTCCGCAAGAAAACAACCACCGCACGGACATCTATTGGTGCACCCTCACCAGCAAAGCAAAAGAAGGTCTGCTGTTTGTTGCCGACCGCACTTTCGAAATGAACGTATCCAACTATCCGCTGGAAAGCCTGGATAGCGGTGAATCTATCGAGAACGGCTCTCCCCGTACCGAAAAGACCAATCACCGCCATCTCACCGACCCGCAGCCGGAACCCTCCGTAGACCTCTTCATAGACTACCGCATGATGGGCGTAGGCGGTGACGACAGTTGGGGAGCTTTGGCTCACGAACCTTATCTGATACGTCCCGGCAGGCAGAATGCCATCAGCTACGGTTTCGCGATTGTACCGTTCGACAAGGGAACGGATTTCAAGAGTTTGATATATAGATATTAAAGCTGTCCAGCTATGAAAACGTTATCCGGCATATCCCAGATTTTAGTTAACAGGTTCTACTGTATATTCCGTACCTTGCCTTGCGTTTTCTGTACTTTGGCAATAGCATCGTCCGTTTCCGCACAGGAAACGGACAATGCCATGCTGAAATACGGTTTGAATTTCCTCAAGACTCCCTACGTGCACATACGCTGGAAGTGAATGAAGAAGAAAAACTCGTAGTTAACTTCGACGAAGTGGATTGCACCACTTTTGTGGAGTATGTGCTCGCCCTGGCACTTTCTCCCGTCAAGAATGGCACGATAGACAATGCCGACTACGCACGCACCCTGCAAAGCATCCGCTATCGCGACGGCAAAATCGACGGTTACACTTCCCGCCTGCACTACATTGCCGATTGGGTGAACAACGGCATCAGACATGGTTTCATGGAAGACATAACCGCTGCCAACAGCCCCGATACGGTAAGGCTGTCCCTCAACTTCATGTCTGCGCACTCCAAAGCATACAAACACCTGGGGTCTTCTCCCGAAAACATCAGCAAGATTGAAGAAATAGAAAAGTCGCTCTCCGGACAACTGTTCCATTATATCCCCAAAAACAAACTGCCCGATGAAGGATTCGGTGGATAAAGGATGGCGATATCATAGCCATTACCACCAACATTCCCGGGCTGGATGTTGTCCACCTGGGACTTGCCTGCTATGAAAAGGGAGTATTGAAACTGCTCCATGCCTCCTCTACGCAGAAAATGGTAGTCATCTCCCAAGAGCCATTGGCACAGATGCTGAAAAGGAATAAGAAGTTTACAGGAATCAGAGTGTTAAGAATAAAATAATACTCTCCCAATAACTGTTATCCCTATCATTAAAAACTATATCTTTGCATAGTAAGGACTTTCCGTCCGACATCTGTCTTTCTTTCGTCCGACAGATGTCGGAGAATTACACACCTGTCGGACGAAAGAGAAACTGCTATCGGACGATTACTTCTTAGTAAGAAAAAAAACAACTCATTGCAGGGATGGAAATTATTCATTGCAGTGGCAAAACAATTTATTCATGAGTGCATACTATGACATTTACGAAACTCCCTCTCCTAACGGAAGCGAGGAAAAAAAATCTCTCCATGCCCGTATATGTCCTAAAGAAACTTATACCCAAAAAGAGTTTGTAGAACACGTTGCTATGTTTCAGCATCTGCCAAAAACATTATAGGGCGGCACTGGACGCTTGCATCGACGAACTGTGCGACCTGCTTGCCAGCGGCAACATTGTAGAACTCGGAGAGTTGGGATTTTTCAGCACTTCATTGAAATGCACTCAGGATACCGATGATGAGAAAAAGAAAATCAGGTCCGAATCTGTCCGTTTTCAAAAACGTACATTTGCGTATCAGCAACACATTCCGCAAGAAAATCAGACAGAGAATGAAACTGGAAAGGACACATTCTCCGACTAAGAAATCGAAGAAAACGGAAACTACAGAAGAAACAAGGAAAGAAAGGCTGATGCTGTTTCTGCAGGAAAATGTTTGCATCACCAAAAACGAATATATTCACCTGACCGGGCTGACAAGGCATGCAGCCATCGATGAACTGAACAAATTCATCCGGCAAGGTATCCTGCGGCGCCGGGGCATAAGCCGCTCCACAGTTTATATAAATAATATTCAGCATTAACAGAAGAATGGAAACTACGGAAATGGAACAATCCATGCAGTGGTTCGTCTTTTTCAAAGACCAGCTGCTGCTGAAGAAAGAGTACACAACAAACGGAGAGAACAAATACGGTATACCTCATGGAGTAACACCTCCTGTAACACCCGCAGCGGGATGCAAAATACACGAGGTAACTCTGACCGACGGAAAGAAAGTAAAGGCTTGCGCACTCGGACAGCCCGTACCCGAAACCGAAGAATGGGTAATGACAGGCTTGCGCGCTTCTTACGACTACCTGCCATTGGCAGATTATCAGGCAGCGGGAAAAGCATTCCAGATACTCTATTGGGACAGCCACAGCCGTTTCTGTCCCGTATGCGGCACTCCTATGGAACAGCAGACTCCTATCATGAAGAAATGCCCGGAGTGCGGCAATGAGATGTATCCTCCCGTTTCTACGGCTATCATCGTGCTGATACGGAAAGGCAAAGAAATATTGCTGGTACATGCACGCAACTTCCGCGGCACGTTCCACGGGCTGGTAGCCGGCTTCCTCGAAACGGGAGAAACGTTGGAACAATGCGTAGAGCGGGAAGTTATGGAAGAAACGGGGCTAAGGGTGAAAAACATCACTTATTTCGGCAGCCAGCCCTGGCCTTATCCCAGCGGATTAATGGTAGGATCATAGCCGACTATGAAAGCGGGGAAATCAAACTGCAAGCCGATGAACTCAGTTCCGGCGCATTCTATTCCAAAGACAACCTGCCGGAAATACCCCGGAAACTAAGCATTGCAAGAAAACTGATTGACTGGTGGCTGGAGAATAATTGAAAGGACGGATTAATAATTAAAGGAAAAGACAAAAAAAACAGATTGCGGAAAACACGCACTCGCAAACGAACAACTACGAATGAAACGACTCTCATTCACATCAACCAATCGGCGTGCAAACCGCAATCTGTAGTACTATCTGTTAACTGTAGGCTGCTGTTGCATATAAGAACAGCATTTAACGGGAATTGATTTGCCAACCGGTATAAAGAATATAAAAGAAACTTAATACATTCCGGCTTATCATCTGCCCGCACTGCAAAAACAAAAGGTGCAAGCGGCTTCCTGCCACTTGCACCTTTCCATATATGAAAATCAAACAGTCTTAGATACCGAGTGATTTGCGCACTGCCTCCACTTTCTTTTCAGCCTCGGCATTTGCGCTGGCATAACACTTAGGACATCCCATTTCGCCTTTCACCTCGATATAGAACTTAATCTTAGGTTCCGTACCCGAGGGACGAACGGAAATCTTCGTACCGTCTTCCGTAAAGTACTGAAGCACATTGGATGTTTCGGGCATATCCAAAGCGGTTACATTGCCTTTGGCATCGGTAGCCTTCAGCGTCTTGTAGTCCTTAGTCAAAGAAACGGCAGAGCCACCGATTTCTTTCGGCGGGTTGGCGCGGAAGTTATCATCATAGCTTGATTTCATCGGCACCGCTCTTACCCGGCTTCACTACGTTGACGGTAGTTTCTTTGGAGAAACCGTACTCTACGTAGATGTCCATCAGGATGTCATACAGCGTCTTGCCCTGGTCTTTGGCCCATGCACAGATTTCCGCCAACAATGAACAAGCGGAAACGGCATCTTTATCGCGAACGAAATCTTCGGCAAGGAATCCGTAGCTTCTTCACCGCCACCGATATATTTCTGTTTACCTTCACGCAGACGGATTTCACGGGCAATCCATTTAAATCCAGTATAGCAGTCAAGCATTTCGATATTATTCTTATCTGCGATTTTCTTGATAAGTTCGGTAGTAACGATTGTCTTCACACAGAACTCATTACCTTTAATCTTACCCAGTTGTTTGTATTGAGTCAGAATATAATAAAGGTACATCATACAGGTCTGGTTACCGTTAATCAGCACCCATTCGCCCTTGTCGTCCTTGCAAGCCATACCTACGCGGTCGCATCCGGGTCGCTTGCCATCACGATGTCGGCGTCTATCTTCTTGGCAAGTTCGATTGCATGGAAAGCGCTTCCGCGTTTTCGGGATTCGGAGAAACCACTGTCGGGAAGTCACCGCTCTTCACCATCTGTTCGGGCACGCAGTGTACATTCTCAAAGCCCCATTCTTTCAGAGAAGCGGGAATGAGCGTTCTGCCCGCGCCGTGAAGCGGAGTATAAACGATGCTGAGGTCTTTCTGACGCTTGATTACTTCCGGTCGATAGAAGGGTATGAACCTTGTCCAGATATACCTTGTCTACATCTTCACCGATAATCTGAATCAAATCTTTGTTGCCTTTGAACTTAATGTCCTCAACGGTTACCTTGTTTACTTCATCGATAATGGCTGTGTCGTGCGGAGCAAGTACCTGTGCACCGTCATCCCAATAAGCCTTGTAGCCGTTGTATTCTTTCGGGTTGTGGCTTGCAGTCAGGTTGATACCGCTTTGGCAACCGAGGTGGCGGATAGCGAAGGAAACTTCCGGAGTAGGACGCAAATCCTCGAAGAGATAAACCTTGATACCGTTTGCCGAGAAAATATCGGCAGAGATTTCGGCGAACTTGCGGCTGTTGTTACGGCAGTCGTGACCTACCACAACAGAGATTTGCCCTTTGTCCTTGAAGCATTTGTTCAGATAGTTTGCCAATCCCTGAGTAGCCGCACCTACCGTATAGATATTCATGCGGTTGCTGCCTGCACCCATGATGCCGCGCAGACCGCCCGTTCCGAATTCCAGGTCTTTATAAAAGCACTCTATCAGTTCGGTTTTATCTGGATTTCCAACATTCGTTTCACTTCAGCCTGAGGTTTCGGCATCGTATGCGGGGTAAGCCATTTTTCGGCTTTCTCAGTCACCTGTTTAATCAACTCTTGATTTTCCATAAGACTTTTTTTATATTAAAGGTTAATACTTCATTTTTTGTTCTGTCACAAATGTAAAAGAATAAGTTTGAATATCCTAATCAATCGGGCATTTTATAGCGGTCGCCTGTTTGTTTTACATATTCTTCCAGAAATTCCTTCGGATAACCCGGACGTTCCACGCCGGCAGGCTGGCCTATGGCATTGCGCTCAAACTTTCCGTCTTTCATCTTGCGGACAACTCCGTCGTTGTATTTCACGATGATGAATTCGCCCAAACGTTTCCAGGTGTCGAAAGTACTCTGCGCCGTCATATTGGTATAGTTTGTCAGGAATGCTTTCGCTTTGGCAGGGTCTTTCTCCAAAAGTTTGGCGGCGGCAGACTCGATACCTTCCTGCGCATCGTTGAAAGTGTTTTCGAGTTCGGCCTGCGTGGCACGCACATCGCCGATCATAAGGTCGTAACGGGGATATACCATGTTGGCAACCCAATTGAAAATCCAGAAAGAAGAGTTCCAGGAGAATGTGATGTAGTCCGCACCGTCTGCACGCGAATAGCATACGGGAACCTTATCCGTACAGCAGTATACGGGAGTGAACACGGTCATGTTGGCATCGTCCGTACCGAACCACAGTACGCCGCCTATGGCATCGGGCAAGGTGGAGCGCATCTGCGCCACGAACACGAAACCGCTCTGCTGGGTGGAAATGGGGCGTTCGTTGAAATATTCCTTGTCGCCTACCTTGAAGGAAAGGGGTGAAAGGCGGTAAGGGGTGTGATACGGTCCGGCGCCGAAATCCTTGCTGATGTCGAGAGGAGTACCTTCGTAATGGTCGCGCATGGCATTCTTTACGTCCTGTACGGAGATTTTACGGTCGGGCTTCACGAAAAGCGGCATCGGTGTATCGGTATCGCCTAATATATAAGGTAAGAACTCGTTGCCTCGGGCGGTAAACATATTGAAATAGCTCCATACGCGGGCTTCACAATAACGGCGAGCGCCAAAATCGAGCGGCGCATAGGCCTTAGCGAAACTGAAGTCCTTGTTTACTCCGTCGAAATAACCTTTCTCGCGGGCAAAGGAAATGACATCGGGAGAGTACATGCAGTTGTCCTTGTCGCTCATATCGAACTGGTGGATACGGCTTTGGTTGGCATGTGCGGAGATGCAATCATCGGGCACGCGGACAGCCACCCACACAGCGCCACGCACACCGGACCCTTGCCTATCATCTCCATAATCCAGATTTCGTTGGGGTCGGCAATCGTGAAAGACTCGCCGCTGCTGTAATAACCGTATTCCTGTACGAGTTCCGTCATTACCTTGATGGCTTCTCGGGCGGTACGGGAACGTTGCAGACCGAGATAAATCAGACTTCCGTAATCGATGATACCGGTAGTATCCACCAGTTCGGGACGGCCGCCGAAGGTTGTCTCGCCGATAGTAAGCTGGAATTCATTCATATTACCGATGACGTTGTAGGTCTGGCGCGCCTGTTCTATCCGGCCGAGGTACTTGCCAGTGTCCCACTCGTGCACATCAATCCATGTACCCTTCTTGTGCATGCCTGCGGGATAATGGTATAACTCGCCGAACAATCCATAGGAGTCGGCAGAATAGGAAACAATTGTAGAACCGTCTGCAGAGGCGTTCTTACCCACAATGAGGTTGGTACAGGCAAATGCGTTTACCACAGTTGCCACGCTAATGCGACGGAGAGAGTTAATTTTTTCATACTTCTGTTATTATATGGTTTGTTTGATAATGCAATGTCACAGGTGAAAAGTTACCATACAAAATGAAACTCTTCGGTAGTCCGGTTGCCACGGCCGTCGGTTACGGTCATTTCCACAGTGTGCCTGCCACCTTTCTTTACATGCTTCGGGTCGAGTTCGCAGACCAAATTGCCGCTGATGGAATTGGGCTTGCCGAACAGAGCGTATTTCCCGTCTATCGTTCCGCGGTAACTGTTTATTCCGGTTTCTTTATCCTTGGCCTTGAGGGTGATGCGCCCCGTACGCCCCCACTGTCCGGGGTTGAGCGGAATTATCTCCGGCGGCACGGTATCTACCGCTACCGTATAAGTGCCCAGGTCGCGGATACGGACTTTCATGAAACCGTCCTCGTAAGTGCCGCCTATACTGTATTTTCCGCCCCGCGCCGTAACGCCGGCTACGTAATACTTCGATTTATCTTCCAGACGGTCGCGCCGCAAGCCGATGCGCATCTCGCACGCTCCGTGCAGAGGGACACGCTTATTGTGCAACTGATAAGTAAAAGCCACATCCCCGCTATCGGCACGTACGGAATAGTCCAGCCAAACGTCATCGTACAACATTCCACGCGGTACAACCAATTCCAGGCCGGGTTCCTGCAGATAGTTGGTCCTGTCCCACTTGAAAGCATACTTCTCGCGATGTTCCACAGGGTGAATTTCGGTGTTCTTTCCTTGTACGGTGAAACGGACTTCGAGGTGTTGCCTAACGCATCGCTTAGCGTATATACAAATCGGTAAGGACGCTCTTCGTTGATTTCCACCAGTCCCCGATTGCCGTTGGAAGCATGCAGCATGCGCAGACGGTTGCCGGGTTCGATGAACGACTTCATGTACTGTCCGTGCGTCCATGAATTGATATAGCGGTTTTCTTCGTAAGCAAAGCGGTCTACCACACTGCGGAACACCTCTTCACCGTCCACTTCGAGAATAACGGTATGCACGCCGTAGCGGTTGCCCACTCCGTCCATATGGTCATAGGCACGGATTCCTGCGCCTATCAGTCCCCAGGCAGTAATAGGCTGGGTAGGATTTACAGGGAAAGTCCGGTATAGCTGTTTTCCGTTCACCACGCCTTTGCCCGGTTGGGGAAACAAAATGATGCCTTCGGCACGGGGAGCGATATTGTCCTTCACCTTCTCCATAAAAAAGGCAGCGGGTCGACATAATCTCCTGTTGCCGACTCAATCATATCCAGATGCAGGTGAGGGCCGAAAGAGTAACCCGTGTTGCCGCTAAGGGCTATCACCTGCCCCGCCTTTACCGGATATTCCCCCGGTTCGGGGGTAATCTCCACTTCCCAGCTTTCCTGTTCATACTGCAAGTCTTTCACCCTTCGGGCTATATCGCCCACAAATGCGCTGAGGTGTCGGTTGATAGTGGAATAACCGTTATCGTAGTCCACATCGAGCACATATCCCGAGCCGTGCGTCACACGGATGCGCGAGATATGCCCGTCTGCCAAAGCATGTACAGGCTTGCCTATGGCTCCGCCGGTCTTGAAGTCCAACCCACCGTGAAAGTGATTGGAGCGTATCTCGCCGAAGTTACCGGAAAAGACAATCGGAAAATCGAAAGGGGGCGTGAAAGATGCCTGCTCTATGTCCAGTCCGGTTTCCACCTCGGACGCTTCTTGCGCATATCCACCTTGTATGCTGCCTGCAAAAAACAAAAAAGAGAAAAGTATCGGGTATTTTATATTCTTACAGTTCATATCCTATTTTTTAATGCATGCAAATATAAAAAGAATAGTTCTCTCCGCCTAACCAAAAAAGAATAATCCTGCCGTCACACACGAGAAAAAAGCAGGCGTTTTCTGTTGTAAAACACGCTGTGCAAAATGACAATGAGAAAGATAAATCACTATCTTGCAACATGTTTAACCATTAACAGATGACATTATGATTATCGGAGTACCCAAAGAAATCAAAAACAACGAGAACCGTGTAGGAATGACCCCTGCCGGAGTAGCCGAGTTGGTGAAGAAAGGTCATACGGTGTATGTGCAGGCAACGGCCGGCGCAAACAGCGGGTTCTCTGACGATGATTACATCGCCGTAGGTGCGCAAATCCTACCTGCCATTGAAGACGTTTATGCCATAGCCGACATGATTGTCAAAGTGAAGGAGCCTATTGCACCTGAGTACAAACTGATTAAAAAGGGACAAGTGTATTTACCTATTTCCACTTTGCAGCCGATAAATTACTGACCGAAGCCATGATTGAGAGCGGTGCCGTATGTATCGCCTATGAAACCGTAGAGAAGGATGACCATTCCTTGCCACTGCTTACTCCCATGAGTGAAGTGGCAGGACGTATGGCTACCCAGGTGGGAGCCGCTTTCTGGAAAAGCCGCAAGGCGGAAAGGGCAAACTAATGGGTGGCGTACCAGGTGTCCGCCCTGCGCGTGTGCTTATTTTAGGTGGTGGCGTAGTCGGTACCAATGCCGCACAAATGGCTGCGGGAATGGGTGCGGAAGTGATGATTACGGATGTCAACCTGACGCGTCTGCGCTATCTCAGCGAAGTATTGCCCAAGAATGTAAAAACACTCTATTCCTCGCTTCACAATATTAAAATGGAACTGCCTACCGTGGATTTGGTGATAGGTTCGGTACTTATCCCAGGCGATAAAGCGCCGCATCTGATTACGAGGGAGATGCTGAAAATGATGAAGCCCGGAACCGTACTTGTGGATGTCGCCATCGACCAGGGCGGTTGTTTTGAAACGTCCCATCCCACTACCCACAGCGAACCAACGTATGTCGTGGATGGCATTGTGCACTATGCGGTGGCCAATATTCCCGGTGCCGTACCGTTTACTTCCACTATGGCATTGACAAATGCAACGCTGCCTTATACCGTGGCATTAGCTTGCAAAGGTTGGAAACAGGCTTGTAAAGATGATCCAGCATTGGCATTGGGACTGAATGTGGTAGAAGGGAAAGTGACGTATAAGGCAGTCGCAGATGTCTTCGGAATGAGGTATGAGGAGATAGAACTATAAGTGGTTAGGAGTTAGGGGTTAGTGATAAGCGATTAGTGATTAGGGTAATGATGAATTACGATTCAGCATAACTTATAGCTCATCGCTAATCACTTATCACTAATCGCTAATCACTAAACAGGAATTCTTCTTTTTTTGCATACGCCCAATACATAATCAATATTGTTATGCACAGATTGAAGATAAACGGAAATTCTTGCGAACCGGTATGGAATATCCATTGGAAAAGTCTGTGATGAAGGGAGAAAGCAGTATGGCAAGGTAATTCATCACCATTACAAAGGCAAGGGCAAGCGTTGTCTTCTGAGGGATAGCAGTATCAACTGTCTTATCGTAAATCAGAGGCTGGATGATGCCATAGCCCAAACCTACTAAAATACATCCCGGCACGATGAGCCATTCCGTAGGCGAAATCCATATCAACAGTAATCCGATGGCAATAGCCAAAAGGCTGTAAAGTTTTGTTTTATTCCCCAGAAGCTTCACCAAACTATCCAACATAAATCCGGGACATAATGGCAAGGAAAAACAAGAGAAATACATCAGCCGGAATTACCCGCTTGAAAAGTGAATGCGCTTCCATCAAGAAAGGCAAGTTAAAAGTAACCGCAAGAACTACGTAAGTAACCAACCCGTAGAATAACATTAACTGAACAAGATGGCGTATGTGTATGCCATATTTACCGGAGATTACAGGCGTAGATTGAATGGGAGGAATGATAGCCGCCGCCTGCTTGATTGTTACCGAAGCCGCATCCTTCTTTAAATAAGCCGAAAGAACTAAAGAAATCAACGGCAACAGATAAACGGCAAAAGGC
>ENA-OQAS01001444-OQAS01001444.1-human-gut-metagenome-genome-assembly--contig:-NODE-1444-length-11073-cov-3.076192_pt1 | contig 11073 bp, 13 predicted proteins | sample MGYA00242733_ERZ504523 | MGnify/ENA primary metagenome ERZ504523 (study PRJEB26092, sample SAMD00036239) | human gut metagenome | host: Homo sapiens | study: EMG produced TPA metagenomics assembly of... | reverse complement strand
CTCTTTGAAAAAAGAAAAGAACGACTGCACCACAAACAAAATATTGAATCGAATACGAAAAAGCGAAAATAATATACTGATGCCTTTGCTGCCAAAAGAGAAACTCGCCATACTGCAACCACAGTTAACGCTATCATAGTTGCAATCGAAACAAATTTCATCTTCAATTCCATCTGGAACCAATATGTAAGTACTTCATATGTCTGCATAATAATTGCAATCGACTGAAGCAATGTCACAATATAAAGTTCAATATTTCCCGGCTCAATAACTCGAATAATCCCCATCACCATGAATACAGAAGCGATAGAAGTCAAAAGTCTAAGCACTAATGCTGAGCCAAGATATGTTCCTTGTTTTTCAGGTGCTTTCAGCATTTCATTAATAATAACACTATCCATCCCAAGACGGCTTATTATTGTAAAGAATGAAATTATTGAAGCTCCATAATTAATCAATCCATAATTGGATGGTCCTAAATATCTAGCAGATAACGCACCAACTACAAGGGACAATAACATACTATAGATTTGTTGTGCCATCATCCATCCTGAATTACTAAAAAAAGCGCGAGACTTATTTGATGCCATTTTATCTCCTTTCTTAGTCTAGCAAAGTCATTTTCTCTTTTTGTTCAGTAACTGCATAATACGTCAAGACAAAATAGGGTTAAATAATATTGTATAAAAATTGATATTCGTTATGCCAGTAAAAAAATATAAACCTATAACAAACGTAAGTGCATATGAAACAAAACCTTTATTTTTCAAATATATGTTTTACTATATTTATATAACATATATATATGTTCGATCAGGCATATAGTGCCTCCCATTATAAGGATGTTCAATATATAGTTGTGCGCATGTGTCCCACCTGGAATCCCCGATGCTCGAACAAATTCATTTGAATCAATAATACCATAACCGATTATGGGAGACTTCTCTATGTATTTAATAGCAGCATTCCAGATAGGAACTCTACCACTTACAGAACTGTCTCGTCCCATAGCGGTCATAAGATTAGAAATATCTCCAGTAAAGAATGAACTATTCTGGAAAAAGACCATCACAAACCATATAATCAACGTAGCCACAATAATTCTTCTCACGCTCAAAAAATCCAATATACGTCTTACTGGTTTTAAATTACTATAATTAATTAGTAAAATAGCCATTACAGCATATATTGAGCAAGCGACAAATGCCATCACCGAGTCTACCAAGTACAATCCTACACATGCAACCACCAAAAAAGCATTATTCCAAAACGTCAATTTTTTATTTTTTTCGTAATCTTGGATTGTCACACTAGCCAACGCAGCCATAACATACCCAAAATGCGAATTCTTATAGCCCAATATCCAATTTGCCTTATATAAGGCGGTCTCATACATTCCCTGCGGAAATACTAGTATAGTTACAAAATTCAATAATATTAGCGCAACCAAAATTAAATTCAAGACTTTCAGAAGTCACTATATTTTTCCGTAACCAATAATCAAATATCAAGCACATTGCAAATCCACCAATATAATTCAGCAGTGCATTATTTAGAACATGATGTAATCCTGCCGATATAAATATCGTTATGTATATCAAAACAATCGTATTAATGCACCAATTGGTTTTTCTTTTACAAAAGCTATATAAAAAGATGCTAAAATATATACAAGCTTCAATTGCTATGAGCATTGCTAAATTGCGACTTGATATTTTCAAAATATACTGTATTCCATCACCAATCATCAGTGGAATTAGTGATATAAATATTAAAATAGAACTTATTTTTATTTTCATTTAGCCAACACCCTGACAAACTTATTTTTTGCTTTTTTAATTTTTTACTGCCGTCACTTCAAGTTTATTTTGAAAGAAAAAGACATAAAAATCACGCATCTTTTCATATAGTTCGCAATATCTTTCTCCCCAAAAAACCCTATTTCTTCTATATGCCTGTTCTTTCTCTACTGAAAATATATTCACCAAGAATTTTTCCAACTCGCATTGTTTGTTTTCCCATATATTGCTGTATTCTTCATTAAGTGCTGGCTCTGATAACATGGATATATATTTTTCATTGTCCAAATCAACAGCTTTAACCTTTTCGATCATTTCATCAATAGATTCACAATCTGAAAGATTAATAAAATGCATTTGGATTAAAGATTTCTTCTATGTGCGGATCTCCCCAATATATAGGAACTGTCTTAGCTGCAAATCCTTCTATAAGTTTTTCTGTATAATAACCAGGGTGTGATGAATTTTCAAAACAAAATGAAAATCTATATTTTCTCATGAATTCAAGTTTATCAGGAATCCCATTAGGCTGACCAATATTATTTCTATATTTTCCACCAGATGAAACAAATTGATACTGTAAAAGTTTCTCAAAGAATTCGTCCCTTATCGGATCAGCATCTTTGTTTGAGACAACCATTCCACAAAATTCTCTATTGATATACTTTTCAGCATTGCCCTGCACATCCATATGTTTCGTTTTCATCTTCCGCCACGCATTACCATAGCGTTCATCTATATAACATATAGGAAATTGCAAATATCTATCACCATAAGTCAATTCTTCAAATCCAATCCCATAATCAGCGAAATTGAAATCTGGGCAAAGATTTTCTTGTGTATAGAAAATTTTTACGGCATTCTTATATTTCATATGGTCTAGTCTTTTTGAGAAATTTGAGTAAAAAACATAATCCGGATTCTCTGAAAACTCGACCTTAAAAAATTTTTTTAGGGTATTTACTATAAAGTTATCTTCTTGATTCCAATGCTCCCAAAAATCCACAAATTTAATTTTAACGATCTTCAACTCAACCCCCTCCTTTTATACCTTATTCCGAAACATAAGTAATTCCAAACTGACCGAGAAACTTTTTTTATCGCTTCCGTTGGAAGCTTAATCTCTGTTCCCCATGTATCATTAATTAAGTTATGCAAGTCTGAAAGATTCTTTTGCTCAATAACCGGAATATTATAATCCTTGTTTAATTCTATTGCCCTATTATCAATTCCAAGAATAATCGTTCTTTTTTCATGTTGTAAAGCTCTCATTCCACCATGAAGCCGTGTTCCAACATAATCAATATTTTTAGTATTCTCTAAAAAAGAATCATATCCTTGCAAAGACGGTGAAACAATTTTTATTGATTCAATATTATCCAAAGTTTTCAGATATTCGTAGTCTCTGCTACCTTGCACCCAAAAATAAATGTCTTCATATTCTTTCCGTAAAACATCAATAAGATACTGGTCTCTTTTTCTATCTGGTTTATAATCAGTTAGTGTGAAAATAACATCTTTACCTTTTCTACTTGGAACTTTGCTACACTTTTTACTTGTCAGCCCCCACATTGTTGGACACCCAGTATTGATTACATTGTTTATCCCAACAGATCTTAGCTGTTCCTCTGTAAAGCTATCTCTGACTGAATGCATAAATTCGGATGACAATATTCTTTTATATATGTGAGCTGTATAGGCACCTATATGTTGTCCATACTTCTGTGCCCCCACGCCAACCAGAACACAAGGTTTTAAACTTTGAGCAGTGTATAAATTGATTGGCCATTGTCTAAAATGAAGATATGAGCCTAAATTTCCAACCAACAAATTGCTTCCGCAGATTATCTTTAAGTCAGCTTTTTCACAGTGTTTCATGTGACGATTATAAATCGGCATATGTGTCGAAATTTCAATTATAAATGCCCCATCCATAATCTGTTTAAAAGCAGCTTTCACTCCATCTACAATTATTTGATCGCCCAAGTTATCTGTTGATAAGCCCGGCTCAAAAAGCATTATCTTCTTCATTTTTTATACTTCTTCCTTTTCTGTATAATTGCTATATGTACATCCTCAATAATTAATTTAAAACATGTTTTTAGCAATAGTCGAGTATTCCCATAGATTCTGTGGTAATAAATATAATGATTTTCTTCATCATTTCCTTGTGACTTACTTGCTTCGATTTCTGTATCATAAAGGAATATGTCGTTTCCCTGTACGTCATATATAATATTCTGTTCTTGAGGTCTCATTTGAAGCGCAAAAGTTTTAATGACTTTATACGGTAAAACTCTAGATGACAGTAAATATTTTCTATTCTTTACCTGTCTAATTTTTTTTCCATATATATCAACTGTCAATTCACCATCGTGTAATCTAAAAAACTTTTCCAGCCCTTGTCTCTCATAAAAAATGTCGTACTTGATTGCATCATTTGAATTAAAATCTGGCAATCTAAGCGTTTCTATATTTCCAAACATCATTGGTACTTGAAAATTAGAAACACTTACAACACTATGTTCTCCGGCTTCACTAAAACAAGTCGTATAGCTGTTATAGGGATACACAAAATATTTATTCTGTGTCACGCAGTACTTGTTATGGTATTTAAGCCACGACTTTGTCCAATTTGTCATAAAATCCGGAAAATCATCCGCTCTATCAAATTCTTTATTCTCCTCATACCATCTTTTAAAATCTTTCCATTGACTCTTAAGCCATACCTGACCCCATGATTGCGCCATTGCAAGAAATATACATCGTACATACTAGGACAAGGTGTAAATGGTAGTCCCGCATTATGATTCCATAAATGTGTATACAGGGAAATTCCTGCAATATTATTATTCTCTATATACTTATTCACCGTCATTAAAACATACATATAAAAAGAGGGCGCAACAACTAGATCATCTTCCAATACCACTAAAGCATCATAAAAATCTAAAAAGTCCCCACATTTTAATATATGCTTCCTTAAGCCCAATCGTTCAGGATATGTATATATTTTTTTTCTTCCGTGTAGCCATTTAAAACTGTTTGCAGCATTTTCAACATCTTTAGTTCCTGAATTATCAATACTAATCAACAAATCAACATCATCTGTCGGAAAAGTTGCTGCATTTATCGAATTTAACAGCCTAAGTAAATTATTAGCTCTGTTATATCCTATTGTTAAAATTCCAATCTTGTAATCACTCATCTTTTTTCCTTTTCAAACTGTTCAAGCATTTGTTCTACATTTTCAAATAATTTCGCATTCTTTTTAATGATTGATTCATCATATTCCCACCATTTAATTTTTTTAAATCTTTCAATTATCTCTGGTGAGAAACGCCATTTAATCAGCTTTGCAGGAACCCCGCCCACTATTGAATATGGTTCAACATCTTTTACAATAAGTGCATCCGCTGCTACCACAGCACCATCTCCAATATGAACTCCAGCCATAATTTTGGCACCGTTACCAATCCAAACATCATTTCCTATAAATACTTGATAGTGTTTCTCATTATCAATATAATCATGTTCTTCATATTTGTTATGTCTACATAGCTTTCTCCAATTTGATTCTTTTTTGCATAGAAAAATGGGTGCATCGCTGCAAACTCAATCGGATGTTTTCCCGTTATTGTCCTCACATATGGTCCTATACAACAGTATTTTCCTATTTGACAGTGCTCAATATGACTTTCATATGCCACATATGAAGCAAATCCTATCTGACAATCTTTTACAACTGCATTTTTTCCAATAAAATTGGAACCTTCAAACACATCTTTAGAATCCACTATCGCACTCTTCGCACTTCGAAGCTTTTCTTTATTTTTAATTTTACAAAAGTTGCTTTTATAATATTCAGTATATTCATTTACCTTCTCCACAGTTCTATCTTAATTTACTCTGGATTTTCGTTTGTAGAATTTCCATTTTAGCCTCATTTTCGTAGTATTTTCTTACTCTCACCAAGGATGCTTCAGCCATCTTCTTTCTTGTTTCTTCGTCAATATATATTCTATATACCGAATTTTTCAAATCATTTACAATTTCTTCACTAGAAGAAGCATCAACTTTAAAAGCGTTAGTGGTATCTGTTAAAACTCCCGGACCTCCTGCATTTATGCATATAATTGGAAGACCATGTGCCATCGCTTCTAAAACCACTAAGCATCCCGAATCGTGGAAGGATGTATTTAAACACACATGCATTTCACCGTAAGCTTTCTGTAATTCTTCTCTTTTAACATTTCCATGAAATACAATTTGCCCCCCCCTCCGATCAGATTTGCCAATTTTTGTAGCTTATCCAATTCAGGACCTGATCCATAATAATGTAATTCAATATTTTTTCCCTCACCTATCAATTCTCCCACGGCTTTAATTGCAAATCAAATCCCTTCCAATACAAAGAACGACCTGCCATTAAGACTTTTAATGGTTCATGATTTTTTCTATCTGAAACTTTCAAGCTTATTTCATCTGCTGAAATACTTATTGCCTGGTTAACTACAACTTTTTCACTATACTTACAAGGAATCAATTTTTTTGTTTCTTCAGTTGTTACAAAAATCACTGTGGCTTTTTTGCAACAGCTATTAAACCAGTTTGAATGTGTGGCCATTTTAGCAACGAGATTTCGCACACATTCCTTTAATCTATCCTTTTTTTCAAATCCTTTTTCAACAGACTGTGGTGTCTTTTCACCCCCTCCAACAGGCCCTATAATCAATGGTGCATTTAATTTATACAGTTCAATTTTTTGCACAAAGCTTGCCCAAGATACATGATGACAATAATAAAATTCGATTTTTTCTCTAGTTCTTTTCCTAAAATCACACACTGCTTTTGAAAATATCTATAGCGTACTAGCATACCAATACGACCTTTAATTTTCCACAATGTATTTGGAATCGATACATAAACAAATGACAAATCATCTTTTAATCTTGTATCATCATGTTCTTCAAACCATTTCTCTATCTCTTGTTTCGTTTTATCTATCGTCAACACATATGTTCTGTATCCATAATTTGCTGTTGCTACGGCACTACTCCACCCCAAATACTGTTCTGATCCAGCATATGGAGAACAGTTAAATGCTGATATTAGAACATTTTTCTTATATTCTTTCTGCTGCATTATATATCTCCATTAATTTATTATAGTTTTCTTCCTTGGTATATCTTTTCTGATATATTCCATAAGTCTTTTCACACAATCCGTAGCACATATTCGCCGACTGAATCAGTTCATCCACTGATTCGGCATTAAATTTATATCCTGTAATACCATTTTCAACAACAGCTCCAGCATTTCCCAAGGCCGAGCAAGCACAGGTGTTCCCACACTAAATGCTTCAACAATACTCATTGGAAATCCCTCATACCATCGTGTTGGTAATATCAATGCACGACTTATTGCTATCAGCTTTCGTGCTTCAATATTAGAAACAAAGCCCTTCATTTCAATATTTACTTTATGATTAGTAAGAAATTTTTTGCACCATTCCTCCATAGGACCAGTTCCACATACAATCAATTTAGGTGCTCTTTCTCCCAATTTTTCCCACGCATTAAAAAGAGTATCAATACCTTTCAACTTATCCAGCCGACCGACAAACACAAATTGATTTTTTCGTTGATCCTCTGGAATATATTTTCCTATACTTTCAACAAAATTAGGTTTAACAAATACTTTATCGGATTTAACTTGCTTCAATTCTAATAGTTTATTCCTATTAAAATCAGTTAAACAAATATAACTTATTTTTCCGTATATTCCAGTCATTCGATGAAACCAAGTGCTCAACACGCAAGCCAACGTTTGAGCCTTGCTTCCTCTGTAGCAACTATGTTTCACAGCACATTTTAACCCATGCTCAACACAGTCCTCACAAATATGTCCGTCTCTATAAAAAGTTGCACCGGGACACAATAAACGAAAATTGTGAATAGTTTGTACTACAGGTACCTTCATAGCTTTTGCTGCATAATAAACCGCAGGACTAACCAGATTTAATGTGTTGTGAACATGAACAACTTCTATGTTCTCCTTCTTTATCAACTGTTTGATTTCTTTGTAACTTTTCGGATTAAACACTGTTGTTACTGGAAGAAAAAGTTTTCTCAATTTTGACATTCTTTTTAATTCTGCATTATTCCTAGTATACAAAATCACCTTATGTCCATGCTCTTCCAGCATTCTCTTTTCATTTTCCACAACAGTATCTTCGCCACCAGGGATCTGATAATAGTTATGTACAATCAATATATTTTGTTTTTTTGATTTTGTACCCATCATTTTCCCCTTATCATGGCATTCCAAATAAATTTTGTATTTGTATGCCAGTATCTTCTAAATAGCCGCTTTGGATCTTGCAGAAGTCTATATACCCACTCCAAATTGCTTTTCTGCATCCACTCTGGTGCCCGATCAATATTTCCTGCATGGTAGTCAAATCCGGCTCCAACACCCACCATTAATCCATTGATTTTTCCCTGATGGGCGGCCATCCACTTTTCTTGTTTTGGCGCACCAAGTCCAACCCACACAAAATCCGGATTGGTTTCATTGATTCTCTCGACAATTGCTTTATCCTCTTCTTCTGTCATTGATCGAAAAGGCGGACTATACATTCCTGCAATTTGAATTCCAGGATATGTCTCCATCAGCACTGAGTAAAGTTTTTCGAGTGTTTCATCGGTTGATCCATAGAAATAATGCCGGTAACCTTTTGATGCAGAAATTTTGAAAATTTCACCCATCAAACTGGGCCCGGTAGTACGTTTCATATTTTTAAATCCACGCTTTTGACCAACTGAAGAAAGTGGTCCACCATCCGGGATAGCCATAATTCCACCATTCTGAACCTTCCGATATGCCTCTTCTTCATATGCAGTAACAGTGGTATGTACATTGGACACGCAAATATAATCACCAGCCAAGGCCTTAATATTATTATTCAGATATGCCAACAGCCACTCCATATCAATAGCTGCAATATCCACTCCTAAAATATTACAAGTTGGGATTTCGGCTTTCTTCACAGTGCGATGAAAATCCTTATTATATGTCGCTGTGTTCATTTTCACCCTCCCTTTATCTATAATTTCTTAGTCACGCTGGAAAATATCGCGTGTGTAAACCTTATTCTTCACGTCATCCAAGCTCTTGTCATAGCGGTTTGCGATGATGGCATGGCTCATTTCTTTGAACTTAGCCAGATCATTCACAACAACAGAGCCAAAGAATGTCTCACCATCTTTCAGAGTCGGCTCATAGATGACCACAGTTGCGCCTTCGCCTTGATGCGCTTCATGACACCCTGAATAGAACTCTGGCGGAAGTTGTCGCTGTTGCTCTTCATAGTCAGGCGGTAAACGCCGATAGTCACAGATTTTTCCTGTTCCTTGTCGTACTCGTTGTCCTCGTCATAGCCGTAGTAGCCAGCCAGCTTCAGGACACGATCAGCGATAAAGTCTTTACGAGTTCTATTACTTTCGACAATCGCCTCAATTAGATTCTCCGGCACGTCTGCGTAGTTCGCCAGCAGCTGCTTGGTATCCTTCGGCAGACAGTATCCGCCGTAGCCGAAGCTGGGGTTGTTGTAGTGACTACCAATACGCGGATCAAGGCAAACACCATTGATGATTTGCTGAGTATTCAGTCCCTTGCTCTCTGCATAGGTGTCCAGTTCATTAAAGTAAGCAACACGCAGAGCCAGATATGTATTGGCGAACAATTTAACTGCCTCTGCCTCGGTGAAGCCCATGAACAAGGTATCAATGTTCTCTTTGATTGCACCTTCCTGCAGCAGACCAGCAAACTCATGGGCTGCTTCTACCAACCGCTCATCACTTAAATCAGTGCCAACGATGATACGAGAAGGATACAGGTTATCATAGAGAGCCTTGGACTCACGCAGAAACTCCGGGCTGAAGATGATGTTTTTGCTGTTGAATTTTTCACGAACAGATGCAGTGTAGCCCACAGGAATGGTGGACTTGATGACCATAATGGCATCCGGGTTGTACTCCATGACCAGCTTGATCACAGCCTCAACCGCAGATGTGTCGAAGTGCTGCGTGTGGCTGTCGTAGTTCGTAGGAGCCGCAATTACAACAAAGTCTGCATCAGAGTATGCAGCCTTTGCATCCAGAGTTGCGGTCAGGTTCAATTCTTTTTCTGCGAGATACTTCTCGATATAGTCATCCTGAATCGGGGACTTACGGTTGTTGATCATGTCCACCTTCTCCGGGATAATATCCACAGCAGTCACCTGACGGTGCTGGCTGAGAAGCGTAGCAATCGACAAACCAACATAACCGGTACCGGCAACCGCAATTTTATAGTCCTTTTTCATAATCCTATATCCTCCTGAAATTCATCTTACTTATATGGAAGCTCATATCGAGCCAATCAATTTATATAAAACAGCGTGTTCATCATCCACATCGGATGATTTATCACACTGTAGTTATCATTTTTCTCACAGTGGCCATCTTCCGACCACCACTGAATCTTTTATGTAGACCTGCCATGGGCTACTCACTTATTTCGCTTCAACTGAAACTTTATGGTAAACATCTTCATACCAACTCACCAACAAAGTGCTGTGTCTTATTGTCATAACTCGCTGTCGCACTTCTCTATTTTTCAAAGTGCTGCCCCTTATTGTCATAACCTTCGCACCAGCTTACTTTGTTAAAACTGTACAAGTTCATACTGTTTCTTTGTTGCAACATGAAACAATCATCTCCCCCTCACTACCTCTAATTCCCCGGAAAAATGCAGTTATCATGTCCGTCTTTTCTCTGCAATAAACTTTTCCAGAAAAATAGATTTTGGGCTTTTCAACACTTTCAACCTCCACCTCTAATTCTTCGGAAAAATGAGGGTTTCATGTCCGCACCTTGCTCTGCAATAAAACAGGCTCGTAATAGGGGTATTTTGCATGAGTTTTATACGCCACCGTAGACCATCATGCCGCCACTGAAAGTTTGAGGTAGACATTTATTCTGTGCTGCAACGTATTTTTTAGTGCATTTTATATATTTTATTGAGTGTTTTTCAAAAGTATGTTGTTTAACTTAACAAAAATTTTCATTAAATGATTTTTTCACTTCATTCTCATGCAATATTTCCAGTTAATTAGAGGTATACATATCTCTACACGAAACCTCGTTTATCTGTATCAGGATGTAGTGAAAAGCTCACTTATTGCCCAAAACCATGTTTTTAGAACTCCACCCTTGACCATTCTATTTTT
>ENA-OQAS01001442-OQAS01001442.1-human-gut-metagenome-genome-assembly--contig:-NODE-1442-length-11089-cov-2.031746_pt1 | contig 11089 bp, 17 predicted proteins | sample MGYA00242733_ERZ504523 | MGnify/ENA primary metagenome ERZ504523 (study PRJEB26092, sample SAMD00036239) | human gut metagenome | host: Homo sapiens | study: EMG produced TPA metagenomics assembly of... | reverse complement strand
TAAATAAAAAAAAATTCAAAAAATTCTTTTTACGATAGAAATTAAATTTTTATAAATAAACTCAAATTGAGGAAATGCATAAAAAAATGTGATTTCCTCTTTATTTTTTTGGTAATATGTATTAAAGTATTATATATGTATATGGCTAAGTCCACAGTTGCGGGGGATGAAGATTGTACAAAGTGTATAGAACCACGGAGGATGGAGGAGAGAGAATATGATATCAAATCAGATACTGCAGAATACGCTTGAAGGGTTGAAATCAATTACAAGGATTGATCTTGGAGTGATGGATACAGATGGAAAGACTTTGGCGACAACATTTCCGGAGCTGGAGATTATGAGAATGCCGTTCTTTCGTTTGTAGAATCTCCGGCAGAAAGCCAGGTGATTCAGGGGTATCAGTTTTTCAAAATTTATGATGAACACCAGCTGGAGTACATTCTGATCGCCAATGGCGGCAGTGAAGATGTTTATATGGTTGGCAAGATTGCAGCCTTCCAGATCCAGAATCTTCTGGTAGCATATAAGGAGCGTTTTGACAAGGATAATTTCATCAAAAACCTCCTTCTTGACAACTTCTTCTGGTGGATATTTATAATCGCGCCAAAAAATTACATATTGACACAGAGGTAAAACGTGATATCTTTATAGTTGAGACTTCTCGGGAGAGAGATGTCAGTGCGCTTGACAGTCTCCGTTCTGTTCTGGGTGGAAAGGGCAAGGACTTTATTACAGCTGTTGATGAGAAGAACATCATCGTAGTAAAAGAATTAGGTCCTGGCGATGGATATCCGGAGATGGACAAGACTGCGCATGAGATTCTTGATCTTCTGAAAGCAGAAGGAGAAGAGAATATCCGTATCGCATATGGTACGATCGTCAATGACATCAAAGAAGTATCCAAGTCTTACAAAGAAGCGAAGCTTGCGCTCGATGTAGGAAAGATCTTCTTCGACGAGAAGGAAGTTATTGCATATAGTGCGCTTGGAATCGGACGACTGATCTATCAGCTCCCAATTCCGCTCTGCAAGATGTTTATCCGCGAAATTTTTGAGGGGAAATCTCCGGACGAATTTGATGAAGAGACGCTCACGACCATCAATAAGTTCTTTGAGAACAGCCTGAATGTTTCCGAGACATCAAGACAGCTGTATATTCACAGAAATACACTGGTGTACCGTCTTGACAAACTGCAGAAGAGCACAGGACTGGATCTGCGCGTATTTGAGGATGCAATCACATTCAAGATCGCGCTGATGGTAGTCAAATATATGAAATACATGGAAACACTGGAGTATTAAGTTATATCGGAGTATGGATAATTAGGAGGAGCATATGATAGAACTTAAAGAAGTTACCAAGGAATACTCGAAGGGTATTGCTGCGCTCAATGGTATCAACCTTCGGATCGAACAGGGAGAGTTCGTATTCGTAGTTGGAGACAGCGGTTCCGGAAAGTCCACGTTGATACGTCTTCTGATGAAGGAGATCGAACCAACGTCAGGTACGATTATTGTCAACGGTCAGAATCTGAATCGTATGAAACATCGCCAGATTCCGCAGTACAGAAGAGGAATCGGCGTTGTATTCCAGGATTTCAGACTTCTGAAAGACCGCAATATTTATGAGAATATTGCATTTGCACAGCGGGTTACAGAAAAATCTACCGTGTCATCAAAAGAAAGTGCCGGCAGCTCTGTCACTGGTCGGACTGGCACAGAAGTACAAAGCGTTCCCGAAGGAATTGTCCGGTGGAGAACAGCAGAGAGTTGCAATTGCCAGAGCTGTTGTAAATGAGCCTGCTATTTTGCTGGCTGATGAGCCGACAGGAAACCTGGATCCAACCAACTCATGGGAGATCATGAAACTTCTTGAAGAAGCGAACGAGAGAGGAACTACAGTTCTGGTAGTTACTCACAACCAGGAAATTGTAAACGAGATGAAAAAGCGCGTTATTACGATGAAGAAGGGTGTCATTGTCAGCGACGAACAAGAAGGTGGGTATAAGCATGAGGATTAGTACAGTTGGATACTCCGTGAAACAGGGAGTTAAGAATATTGGAAGAAATAAGATGTTTTCACTGGCATCTGTTGCAACTATGGCTGCATGTATCTTTGTGTTCGGACTGTTTTTCTCAATTATTATGAACTTCCAGTATATTGTACACAAAGCAGAAGAAGGCGTGGCGATCACTGTATTTTTTAATGATGATGCAACGCAGGAGCAGATTGATAATATTGGCGCACAGCTTAAAAAGCAGGATGGTGTAAAAGAGATCAAGTATGTGTCTGCGGACGAAGCATGGGAGACATTTAAAGATCAGTATTTTGGCGAATCAAGTGACCTTGCAGAAGGATTTAAAAATGATAACCCTCTGGCAGGATCTGACAACTATGAAGTATATATGACAGATGTGGCTTCACAGAAGAAGCTGGTTTCTTTTGCGGAAAGCCTTGACGGGGTTCGCAAGGTTAACAAATCAGATACCGTAGCCAATACACTGAACAGTGTGAACAAGCTGGTATGGTATGTATCGGTTGTTATCATTGCGATTCTTCTGGCAGTATCCATTTTCCTGATCAGCAATACGGTCACAATGGTATTACTGTCCGAAGGGAAGAGATTGCAATTATGAAATATATCGGTGCGAAGGATGGTTTTGTACGGGCACCGTTCATCATTGAAGGTATCCTGATCGGTCTTGTCGGTGCGGCAATTCCGCTTGGTATCTTTATGTACTTATAATAAAGCAATTACTTATATTCTTACAAAATTCAGCCTGCTGAATAATATTCTGGATTTCCTTCCTGTGGGGCAGGTATACAAGACACTGCTTCCGGTCGGACTTTTACTGGGAATCGGAATTGGTTTTGTGGGAAGTTTCTTTACGATTAGAAAGCACTTAAGAGTCTAGTCGCATAATATTTAAGGGAGACGAATATGATAAGAGGGAAAAAGATACTTGGGGCGTTACTGGCGTTTACACTTTGCTTCAGTATGGTAATTCCGGCACAGGCTGATGATATTTCGGATGCGAAAAAGAAGCAGCAGGAGCTGGAACAGCAGAAGAATACGGCTGAGGCGGAGAAGTCGGAACTTTCTTCTGAACTGGATTCCATTGTATCAAAGATGGAGAAGACACAGTCAGATCTGACTGCAAAAGAGACGGAGATCAATGATGCAGAGACAGAGCTGGTAACTGCGAAAGCCAACGAAGATGACCAGTACCAGACGATGAAGCTACGTATCAAGTATATGTATGAGAACGGGAGCAATGAATTCCTGGAGATCCTGATGGAAGCTAACAGTATTGCAGATCTGCTGAACAAAGCAGAATACATCAACAAGATTTCCCAATGTGACCGTGAACTTCTTGTAGAATACGAAGATACAAGAAAAGATGTCGAGAACAGAGAAAATGCACTTAAAAAAGAGTATGCAGAGCTGGAAAGCCTGCAGGATGAACTTGCGGGAGAACAGGCAAATGTAGAAAAGCTTCTTGCTGATAAGAACATTCAGATCAATAACCTGACATCTGAGATCAGTAGTAATGCTGACAAGCTGAAGCAGCTGATTGCAGAAGCAGAGGCGGCAGAAGCCCGCAGAAAAGAAGCAGAAGCAACGGCAGCCGCTCAGGCTGCACAGGCAGCGGCAGCAGCTTCGTCAGGCACAAGCAGCTCAGGCAATACGAGCAGCAATGCAAGTGCAACGGGAACCGGATCACTTACACATCGGTACCGGGAGCAGTGATTACCAGTGGCTTGGCGGACGTGTGGCACCGACTGCAGGTGCAACAACCGGTCATGACGGAATCGATTATGGTGCAGGATACGGAGCAGCAGTTTATGCGGCTGATTCTGGAACCGTTATTACCGCACAGTACAATAGTGCACGTGGAAATTACATCGTAATCAATCACGGTAATGGAATGCAGACATGGTATCAGCATCTGAGTTCGATGAATGTTACCGTGGGACAGACGGTGGCAAGAGGTCAGGTGATCGGAAATGTCGGTACGACCGGAATTTCCACAGGACCACATCTTCACTTTGAAGTTCATGTAAATGGTGTACCGGTCAATCCATTGAACTATCTGTAAGATAATACATAACAGGTATGAAAGAGTAAATGATGGAAAATAATAAAAAGAATTTTTGGAAGGGGGCGCTTGCAGGCGCCCTCGCCATGTTTATGGTAGGTGCTGCGGCACTTGGAATTATGAATGTCGCAGGTGTAGACCTTGGGACCAGTCAGGAAAAGGTCGTAAATGCGCAGGAAGAGAAAAAACTGAATAAACTGAAAAAGCTGATTGATGAAAATTATCTTTATACAGATGATTTGAAAGAAGAAGATCTGGAGAACGGACTTTACAGTGGATACATTAATGCACTGGGAGATCCGTATTCTGTATATTATGATGAAGAACAGACCAGATCCCTGCAGGAATCAACTTCGGGAGAGTATTCGGGAATCGGAGTTGTTTTTTCACAGAATCAGGAAACTAAGGTGATCACTGCAGTTCAGGTTTATGAGAACAGCCCGGCGAATGAAGCAGGTATCCAGGCAAATGATATTTTGTATAAGGTCGGAGATAAGGATGTAAGTGGAACGGATCTTTCCGATGTTGTACAGCTGATCCGCGGTGTAGAGAATACGACTGTTGATATCACAGTCCTACGTGGGGATGATGCGAAGGAAGTGACAATGACGGTTACCCGGAGAAAAATCCAGGTGGAGACAGTCAAGTCTGAAATGAAGGATGACCAGATCGGTTATATCCGGGTTACGGAATTTGACAGTGTGACCTATGAACAGTTCAAGAGTGCACTCGGCAGTCTGGAGGACCAGGGGATGAAAGGACTTGTGGTTGATCGTTCGGGCGAATCCGGGAGGCAATCTTGCGACAGTCACACAGATGCTGGATCTGTTACTGCCAAAAGGTACGATCGTGTCAACAAAAGACAAGAGTGGTCACGAAGAGGTGATCTCATCGGATGATGAACACCAGTTTACGAAGCCGATGTCGGTTGTTGTTGACGGCAACAGTGCAAGTGCTTCCGAGATTTTTGCCGGAGCGATCCAGGACTACGGACTTGGATCAATCGTCGGAACAACAACTTACGGAAAAGGAATCGTTCAGCAGATTTTTGATCTTGGAGACGGAACCTGTGTGAAGCTGACAATGGCTGAGTACTATACTCCGAATGGAAGAAATATTCACAAAAAAGGAATTACGCCGGACGTAGAAGTTGAATATCAGCGGGATGAGAATGATCCGAATGCAGATAATCAGCTTGATGCAGCATTGGAACAGGTGAGAAATAAAATCAATCAATAACAGAAATCCGGAAGGAATGCCGAAAACGGCATTCCCTTTTAGTTTTTAATATGATATCATAAGTAAAGAATATTTTTTTTCAGGTAACAAAAGGACAATACTTTCTGTTACAGCAAAAATATAAATAGAAAACTGGAGGGAATAAGATGATTAACAAATTAGTCGCTAACATTAAAAAAACAGGAGCACCTATCGTTGTCGGACTGGATCCGATGCTTTCCTATGTACCAGAGCAGGTACAGAAAAAGGCATTTGCAGAGTATGGCGAGACTTTGGAAGGAGCAGCAGAAGCTATCTGGCAGTTCAACAAAGAGATCGTGGATAAGACTTATGATCTGATCCCGGCAGTTAAACCGCAGATCGCTATGTACGAACAGTTCGGAATTCCGGGACTTCAGGCATTCAAGAAGACGGTAGACTACTGTAAAGAAAAAGGACTTGTTGTCATCGGAGATATCAAGAGAGGTGATATCGGTTCTACTTCAGCAGCATATGCTGTTGGACATCTTGGAAGAGTTCAGGTAGGAAGCAAATCCTATGTACCGTTCGATGAAGATTTCGCTACTGTGAATCCGTATCTTGGATCTGACGGAGTAAAGCCATTTATTGAAGTATGTAAAGAAGAGAAGAAAGGTCTTTTTATCCTTGTTAAGACATCCAATCCATCCAGTGGAGAATTCCAGGATCGGCTGATCGATGGCCGTCCGCTTTACGAACTGGTCGGAGAAAAGGTTGCCGAGTGGGGAGCAGACTGCATGGGTGATGATTATAGCTACATCGGAGCAGTTGTGGGAGCTACTTATCCGGAGATGGGAAAAGTCCTTCGTAAAGTAATGCCGAAATCCTACATTCTGGTTCCGGGATACGGTGCACAAGGTGGAAAAGGAAAAGATCTGGTTCATTTCTTCAATGAAGATGGACTTGGAGCAATTGTAAACTCATCCAGAGGAATCATTGCAGCATATAAGCAGGAAGCTTATGCAAAATACGGCGCAGAGAACTTTGGAGATGCATCCCGTGCAGCAGTAGAAGCATGGTAGCAGATATCAAAGGCGCGCTTGAGAACAGATAAGAGAAAAGAATGAGCCGGTGTGACAGAAGCTTCTGACATACCGGCAAATCCGGATTATAGGAGAATAGAAGATGACTATAAAGAAAAAAGAACAGGCAAAGGTTGTATCGCAGGAGCAGCTTGCTGATGGAATCTTCAGTATGTGGATCCAGACAGAAGCAGCAGGGAGTGCAAGACCGGGGCAGTTTATTTCCATGTATACCAATGATGGAAGCAAGCTTCTTCCGCGCCCGATCAGTATCTGTGAGATCGATAAAGAAGGTGGAAAACTTCGTGTGGTTTACCGTGTAACAGGGGAAAAAACCGGAACAGAAGAATTTTCACAGATGAAGCAGGAGATGCCATTCCGGTGATCGGACCACTTGGTAATGGATTCCCATTTGAGAAGGCCGAAGGAAAGAAGGTATTTCTGATGGGAGGAGGAATCGGTGTGCCGCCGATCCTGGAGCTTGCAAAACAGATGGAATGTGAGAAAAAGCAGATTGTGGTTGGATACCGTGATGCACATACCTTCCTGAAAGAAGAATTTGAACAGGCAGGAGAGCTTTATATTTCAACCGAAGATGGCAGTGTCGGAACAAAAGGAAATGTCATGGATGCAATCCGTGAGAATGCGCTGGAAGCAGATATGATCTATGCCTGTGGACCAACTCCGATGCTCCGTGCGATCAAACAGTATGCAGAAACAAACGGAATCGAATGCTATATTTCTCTGGAAGAGAGAATGGCATGTGGAATCGGTGCCTGTCTTGCGTGCGTGTGCAAGTCAAAGGAAAAGGATGCGCACAGCAATGTGCACAACAAACGTATCTGTAAAGACGGACCGGTATTTCTTTCTACGGAGGTGGAAATCTAATGGATATGCGTGTAAATATTGCCGGAGTAGAATGGAAGAATCCGGTAACAGTGGCATCAGGAACCTTCGGATCAGGAGAAGAGTTTTCTGAATTTGTAGATCTGAACAAGCTTGGAGCTGTGACAACAAAAGGTGTGGCAAATGTACCGTGGCCGGGCAATCCGACTCCGCGTGTAGCCGAGGTTTACGGCGGAATGATGAACGCCATAGGACTTCAGAATCCGGGAATCGATCTGTTCTGTAAAAGAGATATTCCGTATCTGAAAAACTATGATACCAAGATCATTGTGAATGTCTGCGGACATGCACCGGAAGAGTATCTTGAAGTGGTAGAACGCCTTGCGGATGAACCGATCGATATGATGGAAATCAACATTTCCTGCCCGAATGTCAATGCAGGATTCCTTGCTTTCGGACAGGATGCAAAGCATGTAGAAGAGCTGACCGGACAGATCAAGAAGATCGCAAAGCAGCCGATCATCATGAAGCTGACACCGAATGTAACCGATATTACTGAGATAGCAAAAGCGGCAGAAGCAGGGGGTGCGGACGCAGTTTCCCTGATCAATACACTGACCGGTATGAAGATTGATATCAATCGTAAGACATTTGCAGTGGCAAATAAGACCGGAGGTGTATCAGGACCGATCGTCAAACCGATCGCTGTCCGCATGGTATATCAGGTAGCACAGGCAGTGAACATCCCGATCATCGGGATGGGCGGTATTTCCTGCGCAGAAGATGCGATCGAGTTCCTTCTTGCAGGAGCAAGTGCCGTATCCGTAGGAACAGCCAACTTTCACAATCCGGCAGTGACGATGGAAGTAATCGATGGAATTGAAGCTACATGAAGAAGAATGGCTTTGAGTCTGTGAAAGATATGGTTGGAATTGTAAAATAAAGAACATATAAGAGATGGAGGATAAATAAAATGGAAAGCTACAAACAGGAATTTATTGATTTTATGGTAGAAAGCCACGTTCTTAAATTTGGAGAATTTACACTGAAAAGCGGAAGAAAGTCTCCTTTCTTCATGAATGCAGGAGCTTATGTGACAGGATCACAGCTCAAAAGACTCGGCGAATATTACGCAAAAGCAATCCATGACAAATACGGAGATGATTTTGATGTATTATTCGGACCTGCTTACAAGGGAATCCCGCTTGGAGTTGTAACCGCAATCGCTTACAGTGAATTATACGGAAAAGAGATCCGTTACTGCTCAGACCGTAAAGAAGAAAAAGATCACGGAGCAGATAAGGGAAGCTTCCTCGGAAGCAAGCTTCAGGACGGAGACCGCGTGGTTATGATCGAAGATGTTACCACATCCGGCAAATCCATGGAAGAGACTGTACCGAAGGTAAGAGGAGCCGCTGATGTAACAATTGTTGGACTGATGGTATCCCTTGACCGTATGGAAGTAGGAAAAGGCGGTGTGAAATGCGCACTCGATGAAGTAAAGGATCTTTACGGATTTGAAACTAATGCAATCGTAACTATGAAGGATGTAGTAGAGCATCTCTACAATAAACCATGCAATGGTGAAATTGTTATCGATGACAAGATCAAGGCTGCAATCGACGCATACTATGAGCAGTATGGTGCAAAATAAGGAGGAGTTACAAGTGACAGAAAGACATATAAGGTGATGGGACTTGCCGGCGGTGCCAATATTGCGATTGGAATTATTTCTATTGTTGTTGGTGTGACAACCGGGATCATTTTGCTTGTCAGCGGTGGAAAGCTGCTTGGTGCGAAAAAGGGACTGACATTTTAGGAAGGGCGCTTTAAGTTGAAAGCAAAGAACAGAAAAAAGACTTCGGGTTCTTGGGAAGATTTTATTTGTCCTGTATATTGGATTTTTATTTTACTTTCTGATTTTTTCTGACTGGTATGGACGGGAAGGAACCGGGGAATATCATTATAACCTGGTTCTTTTCTGTGAAATAAAAAGATTTTGGCTGTATCGAGATGTTTTGGGATGGGTATCTTATGCAAATCTGTTCGGAAATGTCCTGATTTTCATACCATTTGGATTTTTTATGCCGATGGCAAGCCGGTATCGTAGCTTTTTTCTTACCCTTTTCTACAGTTTTGGAGTGAGCTTCTTTGTGGAGTGCTTTCAGCTGGTAACAAGAGTGGGGAGTTTTGATGTGGATGATATGCTGCTCAACACCCTTGGCGGTGTGATCGGGTATATCGTCTTCGCGATTTGTAATATGATAAGGAGATGGCACGATGCGAAGCAGGAGAGATAAAAAAGAGCACGCGAAAGAGATCGAAATAAAAGAAGCCGGAAGTATGGTCAGATAAAAAGAAAGCATTCCCGCAAGGGAATCTGGTCCTGTGTGATGGCAGTACTTGTTACGGCAGTGATAGCGGGATTGATTGTAATGGCATTTATGAATAAAGGGAAATCAGCAGCAATGGTAGGAAGCTTTGGGGTTTTCGATATGATTCTTGCCTGCATCGGTATTGTAACGGGTGTAAAAGGATTTAAAGAAAGAGATAAAAATTATCTGACCTGCAAGATCGGAATTGTTGTAAACGGACTTATTTTACTTGCCCTGATCTTAGTATTTATAAGAGGATGTGTATAAATGGAAGAAAGATATAATCTGGCAATTGACAGAATGAAAGCAATAATAGAAGAAAAAACAGTAGCAGAGCCATATCGGGAGTATTTCCAGCATGTGGCTCGGTTTATTTTAAAGCTTGATGAGCTGAAACAGAATGTGGAAAGCGGAAAGCAGAAAGAGATGTCAGAAGAAGAGCTGCAGGAAGAGATGAAGGATCTTTATGCAGACGAACTGGAAGCAAACTATGAGAAATCTTATGCAAATCCGGCTTATGCGGTTTCGGTGCTGGGAGGAGAACTTGGAAGCTTTTTGTCTGCGGTTTACACCGAGATCCGCGGAAGCATTTCCTATGTTCAGGAACAGCGTATGGAGTATGTTGTGATCGGAGCAGAGCTTTTGATTGAAATCTACAACAAATTTGAAGAAGAAAAGCAGCCGCAGCCGGAAAGCCTGAAGGAAATCTTTTACTGGTATGCAAGTGATTACTGCGATGTATTTGCAGCAGACCGCATCAAAGACCAGATCGATCCGGAAAGTGGATGCTTCATTGTGAATATGATCATGAATGAAGATCTTTCCGATCTGCGTTATCTCTACCGTATGGGAGAATATGTGGGAGAAAATGAAAGAGGCACAGCAGCTTATTTAAATTCTCTTCCACAGGAGAAGATTGATAAGATGGCAGATACCTTCAGTGAAGGATACCGGATCGGCTTTGTAAATACCGGAAAAGATCTGTCAAAAAATCTGTGGTTAATATTTACTATGCAATGGGTTTTGAACGGATCGTAAAGAAAGCCATTGAGAATTTTGCCAAAATGGGATTAAAGCCGAGTATTTTCCGGACAAGTCACAGCGTGATCACAAGAGGACGTAACAGCCAGATCGGATTTTTCAATATTTCCGGCAACAAGCAGTATGTCTATGACCACAGAGATGATATCGGGCTTGTGATGGATAAACAGTATGTAGAGCGAAGTTGGAAGTGATGCGTACCACTTACGAGCAGAATAAAGAGATTGCAGCAGGCTATGCAGGACCGGCAGTGATCGACATTTCGGAGAAAGACTTTTGTTCCGCAGGCTAAACCAGAGGCAGTTAATTAAGCGAAAGCAGGAAGAACTTCTGGTTGCGATGAATGGAAGGGCCGGACGTCTGACCAATGAATATCTTCCGGGAGATGAGAGAAGCTTTACGATCATTTCCTGGCCGGTTCCGGAAATCGGAGAGCAGTATCATG
>ENA-OQAS01001441-OQAS01001441.1-human-gut-metagenome-genome-assembly--contig:-NODE-1441-length-11105-cov-7.836400_pt1 | contig 11105 bp, 19 predicted proteins | sample MGYA00242733_ERZ504523 | MGnify/ENA primary metagenome ERZ504523 (study PRJEB26092, sample SAMD00036239) | human gut metagenome | host: Homo sapiens | study: EMG produced TPA metagenomics assembly of... | reverse complement strand
CGGAGGCGGCGGCGTCGGCGGAGGCGGCGGCGGAACGTTCTAGCGGTCGTAAATTATGGGATGGGCTTTTCTCGACAGCCGTCGGGGGAAGCCCATCCCTTTTTATGCGCTACCTACGAAGACTGTCCCCAACGACTAGTCACTGGGGACGTTCCTAAATGACTAGGTATGGCTGCTGGGCCTAGGCTGTTAGGTCGAGTTCGTAGAGGAAGCTTTCGCGCGGCATGTCGTGACGGCGCTCTTCGCGGTTGGCGCGGTGCGTGGCCGTGCGCTTAAAGCCATGCAGCTCGTAGAACTTCCACGAGCAGTTGGAGTCGGTGTACAGGTGCGCCCTCGTCGCCCGCGCGAGGATAGGTACGAGACTGCGGCGTCGAGCAACACCGAGCCAACGCCCAGGCCATGGACGTCGCGATCTACGGCAAGCAGCGTGACCTCGTTGTCGTGTGGCAACGGGCTGCTTTCGAGCAGGCGGTTGTTGGTTCGGATGGTTGCGCGCACAAACGAGAGATACTCGGCGCAGGCATCGGGCTCCAGCTCGCGCATTTGCGATAGCAGTGCGCGTTCGGTATCCAGCCAATGTTCCTTAACGGTGGCGCCGGAGCTCTGTCCCGCACGCGCGAGCGCAATGCCGCGTGCCTGACCGTCGATTACGGCAACCTGCGAAAACGTCGAAGACGAAAGGCAATAGGCGAGGTCGCACGCGCCTCGAGGCGGTTGTACTCATCGTTATCCGAATTGTTATGCCAAAGCTGCTGCAGAATCAACGCGATGGCGTCGAAGTCTTCGGTATCAAACGGTCGGTAGAGAACCCGCGAGACCATGGTGCCTCTTTCTTTTGCGGATGCATATCGAGCACAGTTCTACCACGCTATTGGCATCTAATTATGGTGCCCCTGTGTTCCATGAACTCACCGTGCCCGGTGCCGTGCCCATCCCCTCCGCTCGCAAACTTTTTCTGCATATGCGCCCGTTGCGGGGTGCATCGATGCGCTCGATGCGCTACATTGAATCAGTATTTTCAATGCCGCTGCGCGAGCGCTGCAGATCGACGTATCACCGGCTCACAGAGCACGGCGGCGTACCAGACAGGAGGACTGCATGGGATCTGATGTGAAGATCGCACGCGCGTTGATCTCGGTTACCGATAAGACGGGCGTCGTCGATTTCGCACGGACGCTGGTCGATGACTTTGGCGTCGAGATCATCTCTACGGGTGGCACGGCTCGTGCCATCGAGGACGCGGGCGTCCCCGTAACCCCCATCGAGGAGTTCACGGGCTATCCCGAGATGATGGACGGCCGCGTTAAGACCCTGCACCCCAAGGTTCACGGCGCGCTGCTGGCCCGCCGCGATTCCGAGCAGCACATGCAGGAGGCTGCTCAGCACGGCATTAAGCTGATCGACCTGGTCGTCGTCAACCTGTACGAGTTCGAGAAGACCGTCGCCAACCCCGAGGTCACCTTCGCGGACGCCATCGAGCACATCGACATCGGTGGCCCCTCCATGCTGCGCTCTGCCGCCAAGAACGCCGCGAGCGTTACCGTCATCTCCGACCCGGCCGACTACGATGCCGTCCTGGCCGAGATGCGCGAGACCGGTGGCTGCACCACGCTTTCCACCCGTCGTCGCCTGCAGGTGAAGGTCTACCAGACCACCGCCGCCTACGACACGGCTATCTCCCGTTGGCTTGCCGCCCAGGCAAGCGACGTGGCGGACACCTCTGCCAAGCTCGAGATCTCGCTGGAGAAGGTCGACGACCTGCGCTATGGCGAGAACCCGCAGCAAAAGGCCACGGTCTATCGCTTTGCCGAGGGCTGCGAGAATACCGCGAGCTCGCAGTTCCCGCTCGTGGGCTCCGAGCAGATCCAGGGCAAGCCGCTCAGCTACAACAACTATCTGGATGCCGACGCCGCTTGGAACCTGGTCCGCGAGTTCGACGAGCGGCCTGCGTGATCCTCAAGCATCAGAACCCCTGCGGCTCCGCCGTGGCCGAGGACATCACGGCCGCCTACGACCGCGCCTTCGCCTGCGATCCCAAGAGCGCCTTCGGCGGCATCATCGCCTGCAACCGCGAGGTTCCCTATGAGCTGGTTGAGCACTTTGCCGATCAGAACAAGCAGTTCGTCGAGGTCATCATCGCCCCGAGCTACACTGCCGAGGCACTCGAGCGCATGGCCAAGCGCCCCAACCTGCGCGTGCTGGCTACCGGCGGCGTGGACCACGGCGCCAGGTGGAGCTGCGCTCCGTCGACGGCGGCATGCTGGTGCAGGAAGTCGACCACGTGACCGAGGATCCCGCGACCTTCACGTTCCCCACCGACCGCAAGCCCACCGATGCCGAGATGGCCGAGCTCGAGTTTGCCTGGAAGGTCTGCAAGGGCGTCAAGTCCAACGCCATCTTGGTCTCCAAGGGCAAGGCCGGCATTGGCATGGGCCGGGTCAGCCCAACCGCGTTGACTCTGCACTGCTTGCCTGCGAGCGCGCCGAGGACTTCTGCGAGCGCGAAGGCGTGGAGAAGGGCGGCTTTGCCTGCGCAAGCGACGCGTTCTTCCCGTTCCGCGACAACGTCGACGTGCTTGCCGCGCACGGCGTGACCTGCATCATCCAGCCCGGCGGCTCCAAGCGCGACGACGAGAGCGTCCAGGCCTGCAACGAGCATGGTATTGCGATGGTCTTTACAGCGCCCGCCACTTCCGCCATTAAGTAGGGAGGTGGCGCTGCGGCTTGCCCAGCCACCGCACCTTGCCGTTCATTCGTCGCTCGCGTACCCAAGTACGCGTCGCTCCTCTTTCACGGCAATCTGCGGCACCTGGGCAACCCTCGCCGACCTGTTAGGTTGACTGGGGAGGATGGGATGTTATCTCGTCCCTTGGACTGGCCTCGCTTCTAAAATAATCTCTGCAAAAGACGGTCGCTCCGTTTGGAGGGCCGTCTTTTTGGTATAAGAGGACGGAATGACTAACACGAAAGGTACAACCATGCCCCAGATTGATGATGCCGAGCTGTTTGGCAATGCCGAGGACCAGCGCGCGTACGAGGACTTTTGCGCCAATCAGGAGCGGTCGAGAAGTTCACGCTCGACAAGCCCGCGCTCGTGTGCCGTTGGCGCATGTCCAACAAAAAGGTGCCCATGCTCAACCGCCACATCCGCGCACTGTCCGAGCGCCTGGTGCAGGGCGAGCCGCTTACCCATAACATGCTCAGCTGGGCCAAACAGCACGTTGAGTGGTCGCTTGCCGAGGGCGATTACACCGCACATGACGGCGTGCTCATGCTGGTAATCGACGTCAATGGCAATGCCGCCATGACGGTGGGCGAGTACGAGCCGCTGGCCGATACTTCGGCCAAGGCGCTGCGTGCCCGCTCTGCCGAGGCCCGCTCCGAGGCCGACGAAACCGGCGTGCGCCCGAGCTGCTCGCTGCCGTCAACGACGGAGAGCTGGCCTTTGTGGCGCCGGCGGACGAGTGTCTGTGTGGCACGGCGACGCTCATCGAGCAGCTAGCCCAGACCAAGGGCATCTCGGTCACGCGCGTAGATATTCCCGCACAGCTCAAGGGCGCTTTGTTCCTGGTGAGCGACGAGCACGGCGTGTTCCCGCTGCCGAGACGGACGCCGCCGACGCCGATGCCGCGACGGTCGCCTTCTTTGCCGACGGCTACGAAAAGCTCCGTGCCCGCCGCTAAATGATTTTTCTGGGACGGGGATTAAAAAATCATTTTGGTCCCCGCCACCGCTGCGAGTGCGAGGCGGGCAAAACGCCCCCGCTCGCGAACAGTTCTGTCACCTTGGTACCGCGTGAGGTGCGTACCTGCGGCTTCGCGGTCATAATGGGACAAGACAACCAAGAGGGGGAGCGGAATCCATGGCGCTGATCTATATCGTTGAGGACGACGAGCCCATTCGTCGCGAGCTTGTTGACATCCTTGCCCGTGCTGGTTTTGAGGTCGAGGCCTGCGAATCGTTTGAGCACGTCTCGCGCGATATTCTCGCTGCCGCGCCCGACCTGGTGCTGCTCGACCTCACGCTTCCTGTCAAAGACGGCCAGCACATCTGCCACGAAGTCCGCCGCGAATCCGAGGTCCCCATCATCGTCCTCACGTCGCGCACGACCGAGATCGACGAGGTCATGGCCATGACACTCGGCGCAGACGACTTCATTTCCAAGCCCTATAGCGCCCGCGTGCTCGTGGCACGCATCAACGCGCTGCTGCGCCGCACCACGTCGCAGGCGAGCGCAGCACCATGGTCCACAAGGGGTTGGAGCTCGACCTTGCCCGCTCCACGGTCACCAATGCGGCAACCGGTGACAGTACCGAGCTCACCAAAAACGAACTGCGTATCCTGTCGCTGCTCTTGGGCCGCGCGGGCAAGATCGTCTCGCGTTCGGCCATCATGCAGGACCTGTGGGATTCCGATGCCTTTGTGGACGACAACACGCTTACCGTCAATATCAATCGCCTGCGTGCCACGCTCGACAGGATCGGCGTCAAGGGATACCTCACCACGCACCGCGGCCAAGGCTATTCGGTTTAGGGCCCGGCCATGTCGTTTGGCAAGTTCTTTAAAGACGCGTTGCTGCCCGTCGCCGTGTGGACGTGCGGCGTGCTGCTGAGCTGCTTTGTGCTGACGGTCGCCGGCGCCCCCGCATCCATCGTGATCGTGGCGGTTGGCGTGTCCTTTATCTTTGGCATGCTGGGTATTGTGATCGAATATGTGCGCCGTCGCCGCTTTCTGCACCAGCTGGAGCGCGCGGCCGAGGAGTTGGAGAGCCCCGCGTGGGTGCAGGAGATGGTGCAATGCCCAACTTATGCCGAGGGCGAGCTCGAGTACGAGGTCCTGCGCCGGGTGGGTAAAGCCGCTTGCGACGAGGTCGCCGAAGGCCGGCGCCAGACCGATGACTATCGCGACTATATCGAGAGCTGGGTCCACGAGTCCAAGCTGCCCCTGGCGGCAGCCCATCTGATTTTGGAAAACCTGGACGGCAGCGAAGACGACCTGTCGCGCGTGGACGATCTGGGTCGCGAGCTGGCTCGCGTGGAACGCTATATCGACCAGGCGCTGTACTATGCGCGCTCGGAAGTCGTGGAGCGCGATTACTTGATTCGCCGCTGGGATCTCAAGACCTTGGTGACGGGTGCGATTAAGGCCAACGCGCGCGAGCTCATTGCGGCGCATGTGGCTCCGGTGTGCGAGAACCTCGATTTCGAGGTCTTTACCGACGAGAAATGGCTCGAGTTTATCCTGGGCCAGCTCATTCAGAACAGCATTAAATATGCGCGCAAGGACGGCGCAAAGATCGTGTTTTCGGGCGCGTTGTTGGACGAGGGTCTGGTGAGCGAGCGCATTGAGCTTGCCGTTGCCGATAACGGCTGCGGCGTGTGTACGGCAGACCTGCCGCGCGTGTTCGAGAAGGGCTTTACCGGCGACAACGGTCGCGCCACCAAGCGCGCAACGGGCATCGGCCTCTACCTGGTGGCACGCTGTGCTCCAAGATGGGCATTGACGTCACCGCGGCATCCGAGCCCGGCAAAGGCTTTGTCGTCACGTTTGCCTTCTCGACCAACAAGTTTCAATACTTTGAGTAGTCGTCGCGGTGTAACGTCCCGGAGCGTCATTCACGTTAAGACAATTATCCCAAACGGATAATTCCATCATGATGTGCTATGATTATCCCGTTTGGATAATCATAGGGGATTAGCATGCAAGACTGGAATGAGCGAACGATTTTTGACCCAGCTGAACTCGGTGCATATTTGCGTGAGCGCCGGAAGAAGCTCGGTTATACCCAACGCGATGTGGCTGATTTCAACCAGTGCAGTTTGCGCTTTGTGAGCGAGCTTGAGCGTGGAAAGGCGGGTGCCAATCTTCGCCAAACCCTTCAAATCGCTAACAGCTTGGGGGTCGATTTGATCCTGAGGGAGAGGGGCGACGGCTCATGGCATTAAAGGTTTATCGTGAGTATCGGGGAACGTTTGAGCTGGTCGGAGAATTTGAGAGGGCCGACCCCGTAAACGAGACGTTTGCATATGATGAGGGATATCTTGAACGCGACGATGCTGCCGCACTCTCAGCTTCTCTTCCCTTGCGACATGAGCCATATGCCAGCAATGAGTTTTCGGCCTTCTTTTCGGGCATGCTTCCCGAGGGCCCGGTTCGGCATGAGCTGTCGATGCGTTTTCAAATCCCCCAGTCAGACTATTTATCGATGCTCGAGCGTTTGGGCGATGAGTGCGTTGGTGCCTTGAGGTTTCTCGGCGATGAGAAATCGAGCTACGATCCGGGCTATCGTCCTCTGCAAGACGAGGATTTTGAGGCACTTTCTAAGGCGGAAGTGTTTGAGATTGCAAATGATATGCAGGATTCGAGGCTGTCGTTGGCGGGCGCTCAGTCTAAAACCGGTTGGTTTTTACCGCGCGGTAAGATGCAAAAAAGGCCGGGTCGGGGGATTGGATGCTGCCGCTCGGCTCTGCCCCCTCGACTCACATAGTCAAGATTGCTTCAACTAAACATCCGGATTTGCCGTTCAACGAATTAATTTGCATGACGGCAGCGTCTGCTGCTGGGCTTGAAATTGCCCGTTCAGAAGCTTCGGATACGATTCCTGGCGCGTTCTTTTCCGAGCGTTATGACAGAATCTGGAGCAATGAGCCGCCGTCGATGAGCGGATTCGATGTGCCTCTGAGGCTGCATCAGGAGGATTTTTGCCAAGCGGTTGGCTGGCCTTCGTATATGAAATACGAGACACGTCCCGATAGCTGCTATATGGCTCTTTGCGGCCGATTGATAAGAGAGCAATCGTCTAACGTAATTGCTGATACTCAAATGTTCGCTCGTCAGGTAATGGTCGATTATGCGTTGGGGAATTGCGACTCGCATCTCAAGAACCATTCGTTTCTTTATAGTCCGAGTTGGCGGGAAAAGAGGTTGGCCCCTGCATACGATATTGTTTGCACGACGATAATGGGATACGACCATAATCTTGGGATTGATATTGGGGATCACCGGGTGATCGATGGGGTGACTCCTGAAGATTTCGAATTCATGTCTCAAGATTTGCATCTGCCACTCAAGATGATCAAGAACATCGCGGCGGAAGTGGCTGAAGAGGTGTCTGCCCAGCTTGCAGAACTTGCCTCTGCAACCGGAGATTTGGGTCGGGTCGCTCTGAAAATTCAGACGGATTCCGTTGAGAGAATGAGGGTTCTGGAGCAATTCTCAGCCTAAAGCAAAGCGGGGCCACCGTAATGGTGGTCCCGCTCTTGGAAGACTTGGGCACGTGGGCTTGCGCTCCGCGATGCGTTAGGCGTACGTTTGCTACTTCACGACCAAGATGTCGCAGTCGGTGTTGCGCAGCAGGAACGTCGAAATTGAACCCAGGAGTGCATACTTGATCGAGGACAGGCCACGAGCGCCGCAGAGCACCAGGTCGGGCTTGACCACGTCGAGCATCTCGTCTTTGAGCGTCTCGCGAATGCGGCCGGCGCGAATCATGACCTCGACCTCGGGAATGTCGGGATTGGCCTTGGCCTCTTCGAGCTGCTTGGCGATGGAGTTGTTAAATGCCTCCTCCAGACCGTTGACCAGATCGACTGGATAGGAACCGGCGCTCTCGAGTGCCGTGGAATCGATAACGTGGCCGATAATCAGCTTGGCGCCGTTGTTCGCGGCGACCTTGATGGCGCGTGCGAGCACAAAATCCTGCTGCTCAGTACCGTCGAGTGAAACAAATACCTTGGTGTAGCCCTCGTTCATGGTTTCCTCCTTGGTCTATCGCACGGGCGTGGGGCTCGTGCATCGGGCGGGCGCGGATGCGTGGCCGCCGGACACTTTATCTTGTTGCAGTTATACCAAGGATTTGGGTTTGACCGCTCGCAATTCTGTGAACGGGCGAGTTTTTTGGTAAGGGTAGGCGCAGGCGCGCCGTCAACGGTTGATAATGGGACATCGCCCGCACCGTCCGCAGAACAATATCGGCGGGTGTCTAACGAGGGGGTCCCTTTGGATATCATCGAGCTTCTAAAATCTGCCTTCATGGGCCTGGTCGAGGGCATCACCGAATGGCTGCCTGTTTCGTCGACCGGTCACATGATCTTGGTGGACGAGTTCGTCAAGATGAACGTGAGCGAGACGTTCTGGAATATGTTTCTGGTCGTGATTCAGCTTGGCGCCATTTTGGCCGTCTGCGTCCTGTTCTTCTACGACCTTAATCCGTTTTCTCCCAGCAAGGGCAAGGAGGGCCGTCGTGACACCTGGGTGTTGTGGGGCAAGATTGTGCTTGGCTGCATTCCCGCCGCGGCGATCGGTCTGCCGCTTAACGACTGGATGGAGGAGCATTTCTATAATGCTCCCGTCGTGGCGCTGGCGCTCATTGTGTACGGCGTGCTGTTTATCGTGATCGAGAACTGGCGCGCGAACAAGCGCGACCAGGCCGCTCTTGCCGGTTCGTTTGGTTCGCGTGCCGTGGTGACGGGCGGACGCCCCGCTGGTGCGCATTTTGCCACTCCCGCTGCGGCTGCCGCTTCAGACGATGACGATAACCTGGACTTTGGCTCCATCGCCACGCTCGAGGACCTGAGCTGGAAGACTGCGCTGGGCATCGGCTGCTTCCAGGTGCTTTCGCTGGTGCCTGGTACGTCTCGCTCCGGTTCTACCATCATCGGCGGCCTGCTTTTGGGCTGCACGCGTTCGGTGGCGTCCAAGTTTACGTTCTTCCTGGCCATCCCTGTCATGTTTGGCGCGAGTGCGCTCAAGCTGGTCAAGTATTTCATCAAGGGCGGTACGTTCGGCGCCAACGAGGTCGCTATCCTGGGCGTGGGCTGCGTTGTGGCCTTTGTGGTTTCGCTCATCGCCATTAAGTGGCTCATGGGCTTCGTCCGCCGTCACGACTTCAAGTGCTTCGGTGTTTACCGCATCATCCTGGGCATCGTGGTGCTTGCGTACTTCTTCGTCCTGGAGCCGATGCTCGGCCTCTAACTTAGTCGACGCTGCGCGGCGGTCAGGGCGACAACTTGTCATTCAAAGGGGGTGGCATGACCAAAAGGTCTATGCCGCCCCCTTTTCATGCCAATTTGTTCGCCCTGACCGTCGCTCGCTGCTGCTGCCATGACATCGGCGATTTCGTGATTGTCAATAGATTGGTGCAAAGTAACCTGACCCCATTGCGCCAAATCCGTTGGGGCGAGCCTGACGGTGACGCACGGAGTCGTGGTGTGATTTGCGTCGGTGTCCGCGCGGCTCGGTATACTGGTACGGCTCAAACTATGGCGCTGCCCGCAGGCGCGCCGTCCGTCAGATGAGGAGTCGCCCATGACCCAGCCCCTGCCCTGGGAAAAGAACACTGCGGTACCCGTGCCGCCTGCGCCGGAACCCGTGCCGCTCGATGCGTACACCGCTCCCGCCGCGCCGGAACCCGAGCTCGTTCCGCTCGACATCTACGACGCCCCGGCTCCGGCACCCAAGCCCGCCAAGCCGCTCGTCGATATCGATAGCCTGAACCCCGCCCAGCGCGAGGCGGTCCTCACCACCGAGGGCCCGCTGCTGGTCCTTGCCGGCGCCGGCTCGGGCAAGACCCGCGTCCTGACCTTCCGCATCGCACATATGCTTGGCGACCTGGGCGTAAGCCCTGGCAGGTCCTGGCCATCACGTTTACCAACAAGGCCGCGGCCGAGATGCGCGAGCGTCTGGCGGCACTCATCCCCAGCGGCACCCGCGGCATGTGGGTGTGCACCTTCCACGCCATGTGCGTGCGCATGCTGCGCGAGGACGCCGACCTGCTGGGCTACACCGGTCAGTTCACCATCTATGACGACGATGACTCAAAGCGCATGGTGCGTGACATTATGCAGCGCTCGGCATTGAGCAAAAGCAGTTCCCCATCAACATGATCCGCAGCAAGATCAGCTCGCTAAAAACGCCATGATGGGCCCGAGGACATGCTCAAATCCGCCGACAGCCCCAATGACAAAAAAGCCGCGCAGGTCTACCTGGAGCTGGAGCGCCGCCTGCGCGCCGCCAACGCGATGGACTTTGACGACTTACTCGTGCGCACGCTCGAGCTGCTGCGTACCCGCCCCGAGGTGCTCGACAAGTATCAGGAGCGCTTCCGCTACATTAGCGTCGACGAGTATCAGGACACCAACCACGTCCAGTATGAGATCGCCAACCTGCTGGCCGCCAAGTACCAAAACCTTATGGTCGTGGGCGACGATGACCAGTCCATTTATAGCTGGCGTGGCGCCGACATCACCAATATCCTGGACTTCGAGAAGGACTTTAAAAACTGCAAGACCGTCAAGCTGGAGCAGAACTACCGCTCCACGGGTCATATCCTGAGCGCCGCCAACGCGTGGTGCGTCACAACTCGCAGCGCAAGGACAAGCGCCTGTTTACGGCCGAGGGCGATGGCGAGAAGATCCAGGCCTTCCAGGCGAGCGACGAGCGCGACGAGGGCCGCTGGATTGCCGGCGAGATCGAGAAGCTGCATGCCAAAGGCACGAGCTACGACGATATCGCCGTGTTCTACCGCACCAACGCCCAGTCGCGTATCCTCGAAGATATGTTTCTGCGCGCGGGCGTGCCCTACAAGATCGTGGGCGGCACGCGATTCTTCGACCGTGCCGAGATCCGCGACGTCATGGCCTACCTCAAGATGATCGTGAACCCGGCCGACGAGATGAGCGTCAAGCGCGTCATCAACACGCCACGTCGCGGCATCGGCTCCACCTCGATCCAAAAGATTGAGCAGCTGGCGCGCGACAACCGTTGCTCGTTCTTCCAAGCCTGCGAGATCGCGTGCGCCGAGACGGGCATGTTTAGCGCCAAGGTCCGCAATGGCCTGTCGAGCTTTGTGTCACTGGTGCGCGAGGGTCGTCGTATGGATGGCGAGCTCAAGGACGTCGTCGAGATGATTGTCGATAAGACGGGGCTGCTGCAGGCGTTTCGCGCCGAGGGCACCATGGAATCCGAGAGCCGCGCCGAGAACATCCAGGAATTCCTGGGCGTGGCCGCCGAATTTGAGGAGACGCACGAGGATATCGAGGGTACGCTCGAGAGCTTAGAGGAGCTGCGCGCGGCCGGTGTTGCCGACGTGCTGCCGGCGCCGAGCCC
>ENA-OQAS01001440-OQAS01001440.1-human-gut-metagenome-genome-assembly--contig:-NODE-1440-length-11108-cov-1.676350_pt1 | contig 11108 bp, 13 predicted proteins | sample MGYA00242733_ERZ504523 | MGnify/ENA primary metagenome ERZ504523 (study PRJEB26092, sample SAMD00036239) | human gut metagenome | host: Homo sapiens | study: EMG produced TPA metagenomics assembly of... | reverse complement strand
CGAAATTGACTGTTAATGATATAATTTATCGCTAACATGTTATATATAATGTATCCAAGTAAAGATTCGAATTTGGCACAATTGTCTTAATAAAAAAAGAGCTGTGTTTCCCATTTTACCGAGAAGTATAACAGCTCTTTCTTCTTACAAAACCTTTTAATTTTTTATTCCAAGGTAAAGTTACCGGTCAAGTGTCCCAATTGGTGTAATAGTACAACTTGATATTGGCCACTTGTTTCTCCCGCTAAAGAAAATGAATAAGTTCCACCTGCCTCTGAAGAAACAACATCCTCATAAATTTTCACACCTCTATCATTCATGACACATACAGTCAAGTTTGATAAAGCATCTTCAAAGTCCAAGGAAAGGATATCTCCTTCGATTGATGCAACTGGAGGTAATGGGGCATCTGCCGAACGATAATATTCATCTCTCCATTTTCCTTCCGTAGGAATATTATCTCCTAAAACAGAATTAGTTAAAAACAATGCGAATAAAATCGCAACAACAGTGAATTTGTTTACATTTTTCATAATGCATGATATTTTTATAAAAACATGGGAGCAAACATACCATACATTACTTACAAAAACATGAACTAAAATTGCACAAATTATGCACAATCATCATTAAACTCCTGTATGAATCTATCAAATTTCTCAGAAGAGCCTTTCTGTGAATGTATTTTCTCATATAGTCGTTTACGAATCATAGACACGTTTGTTGGAGTGGTAACGATTAGCATCGCTATTGTAACGGGAGGAACATTAGACTTTACTAAACAACTTACACGCAGTTCTGTACTTGTCAATTTTTTAGCAACTCCCATGAGCCTATGGGTAAAGCCATCATATGTCTCATCCAAAGCTTTATATAATTCCTCCCAATCATTCTCTTTTGGTCTCCAGTCTTCTTTCATATGAAACGATAATAAATGTCCGATGTTAAAAATCGATTTAATAAAAGCTCATTCTCGGTTTCCGCATACTTCAAATTCTTGTTTTCTGCCTCCAAACGTTCTTTTCTCAAAAGCATAAGTTCTTTCTCTTTTCATCAAAGCGATGGAAGACTCTTGTATCTGCTTCTCTAGCTTAGCTATAATCTTTTCATTTTTTTCTATACGTTCTCTATCTTTTCGTTGTTTTTCTTTCAAAGCATCTAGCTTTCGCCTCTGTTCCTGCAGATGTTTCTTTTTATTGTTTAATCTTTTGTACACCATAACTATCACGAAAACCAACATTACAATAGCACTTAAAGCAAAAATACCTACAATGAGAAAATTTATGATTGTCTTATTTAATGCAATCTGAGTTTGCATATATTTTGCCTCTACTTGGTGATAGTTATATAAATCTTGCATCTTTCGAATAGACTCTGTTTGTTTTATCTTATTAGTTGAGTCACGTAGTTGTTCATAAACTTCTTGAAACATTGCATAATTTTTCCAGTGTTTCTGCTCTTTTTCTAGTTTTGCCAAATAATAGTAAGCGCCTGCTTGTGTTGAACATGAATGGCTTTCTTTACACATTTCTAAATAAACATACGCAGAATCTATCGGCCCTATTCTTGAAAATAGGTCTCCTAAAGTTAAATAAGTAGGATACAACAAAGACACATCCGTAGAATATTCCAAAGACAATTGAAGAAAGTCATAAGCTTTTTTATAATCACCTAACTCCATACAGACATTTCCTAATTCACTAAAAATAGAGGGTTTACTAAGATTATTCGCATAATTCAACGCATACTCATAGAAAAAGCAAGCACTATCTAGCTTTGATAAAGAGGTATAAGTTCTGCCTATATCCCTTAAAACAAATGATTGGCCAATAGAATCTTGAACTTCCCTAAAATAATCTAAAGCCTTTTTCTGAAATGGAATTGCTTTTTCATAAACATTCTGATAAGTATAAAGCATTCCTAAACTATAACTAATACGACCCAGTAAAACATAATCCAAAACTTTATCACTATTTCGTAATGCTTTCAAATAATAGTCTTGCGCATGAAGAGCATCGCCAAGGTCCTGATTGACTCTTCCTCTATAATACCAAGCTTTTGCTTTTCTTCCCCAATCTTCGGTTTTATCAAAGTATTCAGTAGAAATAGCGATCAACGAATCTGAAGTAGGTTTGACATAAGTTTTATTTGAGCTTCTGTCAAAAGTAGATAGTACATAGCACGATCCTTTTCTGAAAGATCATTTACATCTTGTATTGTTGATAGCAATGTTAAAACGCTATCGGGATGTTGGGACATTATCTTTTCCGCATGTTCATATAGACCTGAGTGATGGCTACATGACATTAGTCCAGTAATAAAGAACAGAAAAAAGACGTATAGATTGTTTTTCATACTCTGTAACATTTTTATTTTCCACAAATATAAGTAAAATCTCTAATCCTAAAAGTCTTGATTTTTACTGAATTAGACACATACAAGGATTTACGGTATTTGTATTCCTCCATCTGTTTTGAAAATCAAAACGGATCAAACACCCCGCAAATAAGAAGTAAGTTTAAACTCTTTTACCTTTTAAATACACACAGAAGCACTAGAATACGCAGGATTACTCTAGTATTAGGGCAACAAAGACAACACAAGAGAGTGAACCTTGCCATTGCTGGCAACTACCTGTTCACCCGAAGCCCAGTTCTCTCCTCCATTGAAATCTGATATTTTTCCTCCGGCCTGCAATAGAATCAAGGCACCAGCGGCTACGTCCCAAGGGCCTAAATAGGCTTCTATACGGGCATCAAAACGTCCTGCTGCCACATAACACAGTTCAGCGGCGGCAGATCCCATCAAACGGGTACCTCCCGCAAAACCATACAACCTATCAACCAAATGACCGGCTACCGGACGATAAGCATCAGAGTTATAAGGGAAACCCAATGCGATAAATGCCTTATCCAATACTGATACATCCGATACATATATCTCATTCCCATCCAAGTAAGCCTTACCACCTTTCACTGCATAAAAACACTCGTCCCTACACACCTCATAGACTACTCCTAACAATAACTCCTTCCGATTTCTTAAAGCGATACTCACGCAATAAGGCGCAATATCATGAATATAGTTTGAAGTGCCGTCCAATGGATCGATCACCCAACAATATTCCTCATCAGTCAAACTTCCAGAGCCTTCCTCCGCGATAAAACCAGCCTCAGGTAGCAAAGTAGACAAAGCCTCTATGATCTGTCGTTCCGATTCTTTATCCACATAAGATACATAGTTATGAGCACTTTTTTCCTCCACTAAGTTCCGGTCAAACTTTCGGCGTCTTCTTTTAAGAATGTCGCAGAAGCACGAGCTATTTCTCGAACCTCCTTACACAAATAGGCTAAATCTAATTCCATACCGTTCATTTTATTTTGGCAAATGTAATGATTTCCATTTATAGTAATCTCATTTTAGCGACAAATGAGACCACATAGAAACGTAAAAATAATACCTATTACGAATTTGCCCTAAAACTCTGCCTTTAAGAAATATTATATTATCTTTGTGTTATGTTCAGCTAAAAAGATTGAGCTATGAAAACAATACATTATCTTTCAATCATCATCTTATCATTCAGCAGTCAAATACTTTTGGCACAGAATGATACTTTAGTCGGTGTATTGCGTGACATCAGCGATAAAATAATCAAACGCTATCCGGTCACGCTAGGCAGTCAGAATCCGATCACCGTGAAAACGAACAAACATGGCGTATTCACCATCCCGGGGGCTAACCTGAATGATACCTTGTTCGTCACTATTAAGAAAACAAGAAATGTAGTCAAAGTCCCAGTCAACGGATACAATTATATAACCATTACTTTAGAGAATAGCACATTCAACGCAGAGCGTAGTTTTGAACCGGATGAGGCCCTGAAAGAAATTATGGAAAGGGAACGAAACAAAATAGTAAGCTCAAGCGTTATGAATAAAGAAGAGATACAGAAAACCGGATGCCGGGATCTCTATTGCCTGCTACGAAGGATGAGTGGCATAACATTCGCCGATGGTTCCGTACGCATCCGTGCGAGCGTTTCCCTAAACAGTCCTAGTGACCCGCTAGTAGTGGTAGACGGTATACCGATGGACCTATCTGTTCTAAACACGATTCCCGTCGAAGATGTCTCGGAATTAAAAGTATTGAAAGACGCAGGTGAATACGGGGTGAGAGGCGCGAACGGAGCGATCGTCATAAAAACAGGCAAATAAACAAATAAGAAAAAGAGAAACGTATCAACATGAGAGTATGGATTAAACGGATAGGAGTGATATGCCTAATACCGATCGCATTGGTATTGTTACTCTCTATATTACTATATATACCTCCTTTCCAAAACTTCGCGGTACGGAAAGCGACCGAATACGCGGGAAAAGTGACTGGTATGCAAATCGGGATCGAGCAGATTAGGCTATCTTTCCCGTTAGACCTTACGGTTAAGGGTGTCGAGGTCGTAAATCCTCCCGTCGATACCTTGTTGAGTTTACAGAGCTTGACGGTACGGGTTCGTGCCCTTCCTCTTTTGCGGAAGCAAGTATTGGTAGAGGCGATCGACCTCCGGAACGTAAAGGTTAACACCGGGACTATGATTGAAGGTATGGAAATCAAAGGATTCTTGGGAAAGCTTTACCTGCACGCCGATCGTATAGACCTGTCCGAGGAGAAAGCTACATTTAATACCGTAGATTTATCCGATACCGCCATTACCCTTCTATTAAATGATTCAACCTCGAAAGAAGACACGACTTCCACACCTCTGAACTGGGTACTCAAGCTGGATAAAATCAGTTTGGACCGGGTAGCCTTCGCCCTACAAATGCCCTCGGATTCCTTACGCCTTACGGCTTTCGTTAATAAAGCCGGGCTAAATAACGGCCTCGTAGATCTTGGAGCGGAACAATATAAGGCGAGAAACTTGACATAACGAATTCTACATTGCTTATGACGGGAATTACGCGGCACCCGAGCAAGGACTCGATTTCTCCCATATCAGTTTAACGAACCTGAACACCTCTATCGATTCCATCTTATATCAAGGAAAAGAAATAAACGTCCACATCAAGGAATTCTTCGTGGAAGAACGTTCCGGCCTCAAGGTTTCGGCATTGGCAGGAAATGTCCGGAGTGACCATGAACAGATAGACGTACCGGACCTACTTCTCCAGACACCAAATTCCGAAGTGAGATTGACAGCGACTATCCCTTGGAGCTCCCTCGAGGAGCACCCACAAGGTAGCATGAAAGCCCTGTTAAACGCCTCGTTGGGGAAAGAAGATTTATTGATAGCGGCAGGTTCTCTTCCAGAGGATTTCAAGAAAGCCTACCCGGACAAGCCTCTCGCTATTACGGCAGGCGTAGAAGGCAACCTCTCCAGTATACGTATCACACAAGGCGATATCATGCTGCCGGGAGCGTTTCAGATGAACGTCACGGGTAGCATGGAGTCCGTGACGGATAGCATCCGGCGAACCGGTGAGATTCAGTTAAAGGCTCGATCCGGTAATCTGGACTTTTTGCTGGCGATGCTTCCCGCCTCCCAACGGGATCAATTTGCCATTCCGGCAGGAATTCAGTTGAAGGGGGAAGCTACAGTCGCAAATCAAGAATACCGCACCGAGCTTGTTCTTACCCAAGATAAAGGCAAAGTAGGTCTGACCGCCCGCTATAATCCGGTGCAACTGGCTTATGAGGCTAATTTACGGATAGACAGTCTGGAACCTACCCATTTCATGCCCAAAGACTCTCTATTTTGGCTGACCGCCTCTGTTAAAGCAGAAGCCGGGGCACACGACCCTTTCTCTGAACGTACATGGCCAAACTGGACGGTAAGATATCGGATATACGCTACGGCGCCTCATCGGTATCAGACGTATCCATCGATGCTCTCTGGAAAAGAACTTACTGAAAGTGGATCTGCTTAGCAAATACCCGTTGGCGAAAATGGATGTCTCCTTAAACGCGACCCTCCACAAGCACGAGGTGAAGGCGATGTTGATAGCGGATGTGGAGAACATGGATTTACAGGGTATGCACTTAATGGCAAATCCCTTCGCCACCTCTTTCCAGCTCTTCGCCGAGGCAGAAAGTAATCTGGATGAAGATAACACGATCGACGTTACGTTAGGAAACTGGGAGGTCGTCACCCCAAAACAAAGTTTCAAGCCGAAAACGCTGACCTTGCATGCCCGGACGGATATCGATACCACCCGTGTGTCTTTCCACGCCGGGGATTTAGGGATCATCCTCACGGGTAATGATTGCATACACCACATCACGGATAAGTTGACTAAGGTATCGAACGATATCACCCTCCAATTGGAACGGGACTCGACTGTCAATCTGGAGATCCTTCGCCCGCTCCTCCCGATATGTACCTTGAGGTACGGGCAGGACAGGACAATCCGATCTACAACTATCTCCAAACCTATTACGTAGATTTCAAGAGCATCGCCATGAACGCCTATACCTCACCGGAAACGGGTATACGCATGGATGCCTCCATTTACGATCTGGCACGGGATACGATGCAGATCGATACCATCCGGGCGGAGATGCACCAAGATTCGCTCGGATTACTCTATAGCGCCCAAGTGATCAAGAATAAATACAGGCAGCAACAACCTTTCAGCGCCGGGCTGGACGGGCAAATACGTTATGGCTTCGGCGACGCCGCCTTTATTTCAAGGACGGGAAAGGCGAGACCGGCTTGTTGCTCGGAATCCGGGCCGATAAGATACAGAACGGGGTCAAGTTCCATCTCTTCCCCGATGACCCGATCATAGCGTTCCGCCCTTTCAAGCTGAACCCGGATAATTACGTCGTGGTACGCAGCATGAAGGATATCGAGGCGAACCTGCGACTCAGCGGAGATAATAACGCCGCCCTCTGGATACACTCCCAAGCGGAAAGTGACGAGATGGAGGAAGTCCACGCCGAGTTGAACCAGATCGACCTTGGGGTTATCTCCAACGCATTCAGTTATATCCCGCCGATGAAAGGTATATTGAACGCCGATTTCCAGTACGCTCCTTCCGACTCGGCCTTCATGGTCGTGGCGGATATGAACATTGATGATCTGTATTATGAGAACGAGCGGGTCGGCGAACTCATGTTCAACGCAGTCTATCTACTTTAGAGCAGGGGAACCATCAAGTGGATATGCACCTTTTCCGGGACCGGAAAGAGGTGAGTGCCATTACCGCCTTATACCAGATGGGCGAGACCGACCATATCAGCGGTACTGTCGAGTTCATGCACTTCCCCTTGGATATCGCCAACCCGTTCATCCCGGATGATATGGCGAAAATGGGCGGAGACCTCGATGGTACGCTCGCTATCAGCGGACAAAGCGATAAACCCATGGCCGAGGGATATCTGATTCTCGATACCGCCTCCGTTTATGTAGGCGCCGCAGTTCTACCTTCCGTTTCGAGATAAGAAGATAGAGATAAAGAACAACCGAATCTTGTTCAACCAATATGGTATTTACGCATACAACAAGAATCCGTTTATCATCAACGGAGAAGTGGATTTCAACGATTTATCCCGCATGACCGCCAATCTTAAACTAACGGCGAATAACTTGCAACTGCTGAACGTTAAGAAAAACGAGGAAAGCCTTGTCTACGGAAAGCTGTTCGTCAACTTGAATTCTACCGTACGCGGGCCGTTGGATGCCTTGACCATGCGAGGGGACTTGCAGTTATTGGGCGGGACGAATATCACCTACGTGCTGAAAGACTCCCCGTTGACCGTGCAAGACCGTATGTCGGACATGGTAACCTTCACCTCTTTCACGGATACTTTACGTCGGCGCATGCCTCGTAAGCCCCCGTTGCCGATGGGAGGATGGACATGTTGATAACGATCCACATCGATCCCGCCGTACAAGCAACGTGGATTTAAGTCCCGACCAGTCCAACCATATCAATTTGGAGGGTGGCGGTGACCTTTCCTTCCAGTATACCCCGCAAGGCGATATGTTCTTGAACGGACGCTACACGCTGACGGTGGAACCATCAAGTACTCCATCCCGGTGATCCCATTGAAGGAGTTCAACGTACAAGAGGTAGCTACGTGCAATGGACGGGCAACCCCATGGACCCGACCTTGAACCTTACGGCTACCGAGCGAGTCCGTACGTCCGTCACCCTAACCGGGCAATCATCGCCCCGCTTGGTAAATTTCGACGTAGGCATCGAACTGACCCAACAACTGGAGAACCTAGGGTTGCAATTTACCCTCACCGCCCCGGAAGACATGGCGATGCAAGAGGAACTAACCTCGAAAGGTCCGGAGGAACGGGCGAAGCTGGCTGTCAGCATGCTCGTGACCGGTATGTACCTCGGCGGAGGCGGTGGTGGCGGCAAGGTGAACGTAAATATGGGAGACGCCTTGACCAGCTTCTTGCAAAGCGAGATCAACAACATCGCCGGAAGCGCCTTGAAATCCGTGGATATCAGCTTCGGCATGGAGACGTACGACGATAATGGCGACGCCGGAGGTGGTACCCGTACCGACTACTCCTTCCGCTTCGCCAAGCGATTCTATAATGACCGTATCCGTGTGGTTCTAGGCGGCCGTATCTCTACCGGCGAGAACATTAACAATGGACAGGCGCAGCCGTTCATCGATAACGTATCCGTAGAATATCGGTTAGACAGCAGTGGCTCCCGTTACGTCAAACTTTTCCACGACAAGAACTACGAGAGCCTGCTGGAAGGCGAGATCACGGAGACCGGAGCCGGTATCGTGCTCCGCAAGAAAATGATGCATCTCAGGGAGCTATTCAACTTCAAGAAAACGAAAGTGAAACCAGTGAAAGAGGAAACAGAAAAGGAATGAATATGAAAAATGTTTTAATATATTTTAGGAAGGATGCCCTCCTAGAGCAGGGAAACATGCCTTCCCAGAGCAGGGAAACATGCCTTCCCAAAGCAGGGAAGGATACTTCCCCAGGGCGAGGGGGGGTGTCTACCCAAAGAGCGATCCTATCGTCGCTGGCGCTACTCGGGCTGCTGGCCTTCTTACTCACTCTTGCTCCACCACGAAGAACCTTCCCGAGGGAGCGGTCCTATATACCGGTATCAAGAAAATAGAGGTGAAGAACGAGGATAAGACCAAACCCGGCGAAGCCGCCTTGGAAGAGGTCGAGGCCGCCCTAGCTATCCCCCAACAACGCCTTGCTGGGAAGCTCCTCGATCCGGGTGCCCTTCCCCTTCGGCCTGTGGGTCTACAACGCTTTCGTGAACAAGAAAGGGAAGGTCGGCAAGTGGATCTTCAACAAGCTGGCGTCGAAACCGGTGCTGATCACCACCGTGAACCCGGAAGTCCGTGTCAAGGTAGCCCGGACCTATTGAACGAATACGGTTATTTCAATGGAGAGACCTCTTTCGAGGTCGTACCCGATCCCAAGAATCCCGAGGAGCGAAGCTGGAATATAGCGTCACCATGAACGATCCGTATACGCTAGACAGCATCCAATACGTCCATATCCGTCACCGTGCCGACTCATTGATCGATGCCACGATCGGCGATCGTATCCTCCACAAAGGAGAGAATTTCAATGTCGTCCAGTTGCAAGCCGAGCGGGAACGCATCTCGTCCTTGCTCCGTAACAACGGCTATTACTATTTCCGTCCCGATTTCATCACCTATCAAGCGGATACCTTGTTGAACCCCGGGAAAGTGGCCTTACGGGTGGCCCCGAAGGAAAGCCTGCCCCCCTCGGCCCTCCGCCCTTGGAAGCTCGGGGATATATCCGTCTGGCTAAACGGTTACCAGAATGAGACTCCCACGGACTCGATCCGCTATAAGGACCTTACGATCCATTATGAGGGCAAGCTAAGGGTTCGCCCCTCGGTCATTTACAACCGTTTATATTTCAAGCCGGGGGAACTTTACAACCAGCGGGCGCAGGAACGGACGCAAACCGCCCTGTCCCGCTTGGGTATCTTCCGTTATGCCGAGTTGCAATATTCCCCCCGTGATACCATGCGCCGTCAAGATACGCTGGATCTGCGGATCAATACGGTCTACGATCTTCCATTGGACGGCGAGCTCGAGTTGAACGTTACCGCCAAGAGCAACGACCAAGTGGGTCCGGGCGCATTTTCAGCGTGACCAAACGGAATGTCTTCGGAGGGGGCGAGACCTTCGGCGTGAAACTCCGCGGCTCTTACGAATGGCAGACCGGCAACAAGCTGGATGGTAGCAACTCCAAGATCAACAGTTATGAGTTAGGCTTGACTACCACGCTGACTTTCCCACGGGTATTGTTCCCTACATTCAGCAAACGGGACATGAATTTCCCGGCCAGCACCACCTTCCGCCTCTATGCGGACCAGATGAACCGGGCCCGTTTCTTCAAGTTGCTGGCATTCGGTGGTGACGCCTCGTATGAGTTCCAGCCTACTGCCACGTCTCATCATTCCATCACCCCTTTCAAGCTGACGTTCAACTTGCTCCAGCATACCACGCACGAGTCGACAGCATTACCAACGTGAATAAGGCTCTAAAAAAAGAGTTTGCAAAATCAATTCATCCCGGCCATGAACTATACCTATACCTATGATGATTCCCCGATTACCAGTCGCCGGAACCATCTTTGGTGGCAGGCATCCGTTACCCAAGCGGGCCTTGTCTTGGATGGGATTTATGCGTTAGCCGGGAAGAAATTCAATAAAGAGGATAAGGAATTACTCGGCAACCCCTTCGCCCAATTCATCAAGGGAACCGCCGAGATACGTTATAATTACGCCCTCGGGCATAAGCAATATCTCGTAGGCCGATTAATGGCCGGCGCTATTTATAGCTACGGCAACGCCCGTACCTCCCCTTATAACGAGCAATTCTACATCGGCGGAGCGAATAGCATCCGTGCTTTTACGATCCGCAGCATCGGTCCCGGACGCTACTATCAAAACAGCGATAACAATAAATACGCTTACATCGACCGTACGGGTGATCTTAAATTCGAGGCCAACCTCGAATACCGCTTCCCGATCCTTGGCGACCTGCATGGGGCCACTTTCCTCGACAGCGGTAACATCTGGCTGATCCGGAACGATCCGGATCGTCCCGGCGGACAACTGAAATGGGGT
>ENA-OQAS01001439-OQAS01001439.1-human-gut-metagenome-genome-assembly--contig:-NODE-1439-length-11109-cov-2.200237_pt1 | contig 11109 bp, 16 predicted proteins | sample MGYA00242733_ERZ504523 | MGnify/ENA primary metagenome ERZ504523 (study PRJEB26092, sample SAMD00036239) | human gut metagenome | host: Homo sapiens | study: EMG produced TPA metagenomics assembly of... | reverse complement strand
GTCCAGCTTTCCAAAAGCGTCCATGAAGTTTTTCAGACGTTCCTCCGGTGTCAGTGTATCTGCCCACGGACTCCTGCTTTTGCTCTTCCTGCCAAGTGTGCCTTCTCCTGTTTTGCACTGGTTTTGCTGTTCCGCAGTTTTGCGATTGTCAGCATGACATCATCGGTTCCCCGTTTCGGATCTGTGGCAGTTCCGTAGAGACAGCCCTTCGCACAATTTAAGATATCTACCATAAACGGAAGTTCTTTATTCTGCTGAATACGTTTTGCATAGGAACGCAGATATTCATACGCCTCATGCTCGCCCTCTACCTGACGCACTACCTGCTCTTTCCCAAGAAAATGTTCTACATTCTCCCGCAGTCCACCAGGCATCGGATACAAAGAACCCAGTCCGTATTCCAGTTCATCGGTATATGGTTCACATCCTTCATAATCGTTTCCGATATACTTCATCATCTTTCAAAAGTACATTATAAGAAACATATCCGCCGCAATTTGGATCGGTAATCTCTAATTTTTTGGCAATACACGGGCTGATGAAAGCTATTTCATCTGTGACCTGCATGTATTTTTCATATAAATAGCAGTACACATCATCGGACTGTGTACCGGCATCAGACGCGGAATCAGCTCCGGTATATATTTTTCCACATAGGTGACTACTGCCGGACACGGCTGGGAAATGCCCCCGAAAAATTTGTGTTCCGTAATGTATTTCAGATATCCCCAGGTTGTGATATCCGCACCGAACGATACACTGCAGATATGGTTGACTCCCTTACTCTTTAAATATCCCAGCACACGCTGATATTCTTTGGGATAATTTGCCAGAAATGCCGGTGCCAGTATCACGGAAATTTTCTTTCCCGATGCAAGGTCTTCAAAGAAGCGGTCCGTATCATCATAATAGTCTCTCGCTTCATGTGGGCAGACATCAAAACATTGCCCGCATGCAATACATTTTGTCCGGGTCTACCGTTACATAACCTTCCTGTGTTGCAATATTTGCCGTAAGTACAGGACAGCTGCGCACGCTTTGTTGCATCCGGTGCATAAATCAGTTGTGTAAATCAATTCCATAAACGCACTCCTTATTATGATTTTCGCATAAACCCCACCCCTATATACTTATAATTTTATTACTTTTTACCATATTTGTCCAGCAGAGCCTTGATTTTTCCGTTATTTTTATCAAAGCACAAATGGTTGTCCATAATTTTTCACAAACTGGATTTATATTTTTTTTCTGTTCTGGATATATACACACAGTAAGATCACACTATACTAGGATACAAAGAACTATTTTCACCAATTCGGAGGTTTTCCATGAAAAAAGCAGCTGTTATCCATGATCTGTCCGGTTTCGGAAAGTGTTCTCTCACGCAGCGATTCCAGTATTATCCGCACTGGGCGTGCAGTGTTGTCCGGTTGCGACAGCCGTACTGACCGGCCAGACCGGTTATCCCTGTTATCACTGTACCGATCTGACCGCTATGTTACCGGACTATATCGATGCCTGGGGAAAAAATAACGCACATTTTGATGCCATCTACAGCGGATTTCTGACCGGGGCGAAACAGATTTCGCAGATGCTTGATTTCATCCACACTTCGGGAAGAACATACGTTTCTTCTGGTTGACCCTGTTATGGGGGATGACGGAAATGCTTATCCATTTTTTACTCCGGGACTGTTAAACGGGATGAAAGAACTGACGCTTAAAGCAGACGTGATCACACCGAATCTGACGGAAGCCTGTCTGCTGGCAGACATCCCCGGAAGATGCCTTACTTCATTGCAGGACAAACACGGATCTGCTGAAGCTGGCAGAAGATGTGGCACTGCGGCTGCAAAAAAAAGCCTCACACCCACAGGATGTCGTGATCACCGGTGTCAAATGCCGTGATGAAAAACATCCCGTCATTTATAATATTGCTGCCACTGCAAATGAAATTTACCGGCACGAATCGCCGTTTTTTGACCGGAGTTTTTCCGGAACCGGGGATCTGTTTGCCTCTGTATTGTGTGGCTGCCGCACAAAGGGCATGTGCACGGAAGATGCGATTCTGCTTGCCGGGAAATTTTTATCCCACAGTATCGGGGATACCATGAAAGAAAATACGCCGGGACGCGATGGCGTTAATTTCGAGAAATTTCTTATTGACCTGATTGCAGATTCAAACGTGTAAAAACGAAAAACCCGGAAACGAATTTCGCAATTGATGAATCCATACGATAGAAAGAAGGAATTATTATGGCAAAAATTTTATATGTGTATAATGATCAGGTATATGCAAATATCACAAATAAATGTGACTGCAACTGTACGTTCTGTATCCGTAAACAGTTTGATGGTGTGGGTGATGCGGATACCCTCTGGCACAAAGCAGAGCCTTCTTTAAGTGAGATTATTGCCGCAATTGATGCCTTTGATTTCACCGGTTACAAAGAATTTGTTTTCTGTGGCTATGGGGAACCGACCTGTGCACTGGAGAATCTGATCGCCAGTGCCAGATATGTCAAAGAAAAAACAGGTCTCCCAATCCGTGTCAATTCCAATGGTCTGGGAAACCTGTATTATAAACGTGACATTGTACCACAACTGGCAGAAGTGGTAGACAGTATCTCCATCAGCTTAAATGAGGCAACTGCAGAAAAGTATGAAAAAGTAACCCGCCCATCCTTCCCTCATGCTTATGAGGCAATGCTTGATTTTGCAGAGGAATGTGGAAAACTTATCCCACACACGCAGCTGTCGATCGTGGATATTCTTCCGGAAGAAGACATTAAGGCGTGTCAGCGCATCGCCGACAGCCGCGGTGTCCATCTGAAAGTACGTCCATGGGAGCACAGTGCATAAAGAAGTTACCGTTCTCATGCTTACCTGTGAGCACCAGCGGCATTACAGTCCCAGCACATCCAGAAGGATCTGTTCATCTTTCTTTTGTTTCTGTGGATGCTGTAATTCCGCATCTGCCAGGCGGGTACGGATATTCTGCATCCGCTGGTCCAGATCTGCACTGATCTGTGCACATTCGCTCAGTTCCTGTGCCAGACGCTCGGTTTCATCTGCCGGAACATTCTTTTTGTACCGCACTTTGTGCTCCAGACTCGCCCAGAAATCCATGGCAATGGTGCGAAGCTGTACTTCAACTTTCATTTCCCGTTTCTCATTCTGTAAAAAAATCGGTACTGCAACGATCAGATGCAGGCTGCGGTATCCGTTTTCCTTCGGATGCTTGATATAATCTTTCTGTTCGATCAGACGGATATCATCCTGCTGAAGCAGGCAGTCCGCCAGCAGATAGATATCTTCCGGGAAAGAGCACACAACCCGGATTCCTGCTATATCATTGATGTTCTGTTCAATCGCCGAAAGCGTCAACGGAATATTTTTCCGGCGCACTTTGCGCACGATTCCGTCCAGCGATTTCACACGTGTCTTGATGGACTCGATCGGATTACGGTCATATTCCAGCGAAAATTGTTCGTTTAACACTTTAAACTTCGTTTCTACTTCCATGATTGCGCACTTGTAATATGCCATCAGCGTATCCAGCGGTTGTATTTTCCTGCACAAAATCCAAAAATTCATCAGACATCAGACGGTTACGGACAAGGTTTTCCGCTGCCTGCTGCAGCTGCGCATTTACTACTTTACTTAATTCGTTCATATCTATTTCCTCTTTTTCTCCTGTAATTTTCTATATAAATAATTGTGAAATTCTTAGTTCCGGCGGACTCCCGTGTGGTGGCTCCGGCTGCGGCCTCTCCGATACGCACTCAATATCCAGAATCAAGAATTTGCAGAAAGTGACTGCGTGACTCCTTTGATGATTTGTGTTCGTTCAAGTTTCGCCAGCGGCGCGGTTTGTGTCCGTCTGCCAAGGACGCGTCCGAAGGATTTCGTGTCTGCCTTAGCGGAGTGCTTCAAAATACTGTGCCCGCGGGTCGTGTTTGCGACTACATTTATTTAAGGTCATTCAAAAAAGTCCGTAGGGAGACATAACCGGGAGCGGGCGCAACCGGAGCCACCACACGGCGTCCGCCGGAGCACAAACTTTCCCAATTGTTTTAAATAAAAAGAACTTCACGGAAATAAATTTCCATGAAAGCTCTCCGCACATGGACTTTCCTTTCTGGTTTCCACATGCCTTTATTATAATGGATTCATCCGCAAAACGGAATAAATAAAGTCTGAACTTTTTCCGAATTTTATCTTAATCCTTGAACAGATCCGTAGAATAATAACGGTCTCCGCTGTCCGGAAGAAGGGCAACTACAGTCTTTCCCTTAAACTCCGGTCTTTTTGCCACTTCGATGGCTGCCTTTAATGCAGCTCCGGAAGAAATACCTACCAGCACACCTTCCTCTTTTGCAATATATTTGGAATACTCGAAAGAGTCTTCATTGGAAACCGGGATTACTTCATCATAAACCTTGGTATCGAGTGTGTTTGGAATAAATCCGGCTCCGATACCTGAATCTTATGTGGACCTGCCTTTCCGGTAGACAATACTGCAGATGTCTCAGGCTCTACGGCAACGATCTTTACATCCGGATTCTGGGATTTTAAATACTCACCAACACCTGTGATGGTTCCGCCTGTACCGACACCGGCTACAAATGCATCGACTTTTCCATCCGTATCTTCCCAGATCTCCGGTCCTGTTGTCTTCTTGTGTGCTGCCGGGTTTGCAGGGTTCTCAAACTGCTCCGGAATGAAGCTGTCTGCGATCTCTTTGTGAAGTTCCTCTGCCTTTGCGATGGCTCCCTTCATACCCTTGCTTCCATCGGAAAGAACAAGCTCTGCACCATATGCCTTGATGATGTTACGACGCTCAATACTCATGGTCTCCGGAAGAACGATGATCAGGCGGTATCCCTTTGCTGCTGCGATTGCCGCAAGTCCGATACCTGTATTTCCGGATGTCGGCTCGATAACGGTGGAGCCCGGTTTTAATTTTCCGTCCTTCTCTGCCTGCTCAATCATCTCTTTTGCAATACGGTCCTTAACAGATCCTGCCGGGTTAAAGTACTCCAGCTTTGCAAGAAGTCTTGCCTCAAGGCCAAACTTCTTCTCGATGTGTTTGAACTCTACCAGTGGTGTGTGTCCGATCAGTTCCAATGTTCCTTCATAAATATTTGCCATTTTATTATCCTCCAATTTACTCTCTCTGATTCAATCCCTTATTTTCATACTTCTTTAGTAGGAATTATCTGTTGTTATGAATATACACCCTTTCCCAAACGCTGTCAACTACTTTTTAGGATATTATTTTATACCCCTAAAAATACACGACACTCCTTATATTTTACTCCGCTTTGCCACAATTAAGACTCCAAATTTTAACAGAGCCAGAAACTGCACAAAATTCGTAACGTATCCTATAAGAAGCATCGTGTATTTTATCTATATGTGTATGAAAAACCCTCCGACTTTATTACTCGTCATCCTCATCGTCATCATCGTCCGCATCCTCACCGAGCAAAGCCTCTTTTAAAGTTCTCCAGCCAAGGACTGCACACTTCACACGCGCCGGCATATGGGCGATATCGCGGAGTGCCGATGCCTCCTCAAGAGAATCAATCTCCTCCTCGCTGGCATCGCCTTTGATCATTTTCATAAAGATTTTCCCCATCTGCAGGGCCTCATCTTTTTTCTTTCCGACAATCATGCCAAGCATGATATCTGCGGAAGCCTGGGAAATTGCGCATCCGTCCCCGACAAATGCACCGTCTACGATCGTATCGCCATCGGTCTTTAATTTCAGGAAAATATCATCCCCACAGCTCGGGTTGACACCCTCAAGAACAATATCCGCATCCGGCAGATCATGCTTGAACTCCGGGCGCACGTTGTGCTCCGTTAAGATTTCATTATAAAAACTTCTATTTTCCATATCCCATTCGCTCCCTTATACTTGCGATGCTTGCTACAAATTGATCGGCTTCTTCTTCGGTATTGTAAAACATAAAGCTTGCCCGTGTGGCGGAACTGATACCCAGATAATTCAAAAGCGGCTGCGCACAATGATGTCCGGCACGCACGCAGATACCGTCGGCAATCAGGATCTCGCTCACATCGTGCGGATGCACATCATCAATGGTAAATGTAAGAATTCCGGTGTGTTCTTCTGCCAGATCAGAACCCAGTACATGTACATGTGGAAGTTCTTTTAATCCGTCAAACGCACGCTTTGTCACAGCAAGTTCCCGCTCCTGCATCACGTCAAAGCCAACAGACTGTGCGTATTTTATGGCAGCATGCAATGCTATTGCACCCGCAGCATTTACGGTTCCCGCCTCAAACTTGTGCGGAAGTTCTGCGTATTTTGCACTCTCACGGGTCACGGATTCGATCATCTCGCCACCGGAAAGAAACGGCGGCATTTTCTTTAACAGCTTTTTCTTTCATATAACACACCAATTCCCATCGGTCCGAAAATTTTATGTCCGGAAAATGCAAAGAAGTCTGCATCCAGCTCCTGCACATTGACTGGCATATGCGGGGTGCTCTGTGCCCCGTCCACAACGATCACGGCATCTTTTTCATGCGCCATGGCCGCGATCTCTTTGATTGGATTGATCCTCCCAAGGACATTGGAAACCTGTGTGATTGCGACGATCTTCGTCTTTTCTGTAATCTGTTCCCGCACCTGATCCAGATCGAGAGATCCATCCGGGCGGCACTCGATAAACCGCAGTTTTGCTCCTGTCTGTCGGGCGACCATCTGCCATGGCAGAAGATTGCTGTGGTGCTCCATGATGGAGACAAGAATTTCGTCCCCTTCTTTTACATTGGTTAAACCATAACTGTACGCTACAAGGTTCATACTCTCGGTCGTGTTTCTTGTAAAAATAATTTCCCGCGCGATTTGGCTCCGATAAAATCACGCACACCTTTTCTGGCATTTTCATACAGCTCGGTTGCCTCCACACTCAGCGGATAATTTCCACGCAGTGGATTTGCATTGTGTTTCAGGTAAAAATCGCGTTCTGCGTCAATGACACACTGTGGGCGCTGGGAAGTTGCGGCATTGTCGATATAGACCCATTTCTTTCCATCGCCCGCTCCTGCTTCGATTTCCGAAAGCAGCGGAAAGTCCTTGCGATAATCGGTCATGTTACACCTCCCAAGTTCTTCATCGATCATTTTGGCGAAGCTCTCATCTTTTATGATCGCTTTCAGACGATCAATGTTGGCTCGTGCCATAATATTCTCGGCATGTTCTTTGTCGATGCCGCGGCTGGCAAAATAAAACATCGTATCCTCATCAAGTTCGCCGATGGTTGCGCCGTGATTTCCCACGACATTTTCCTCGGAGCATAAGATGACCGGAACGGTTTTATTTTCTACATCTTCTCCGAGCATCAGCACATTTTCCAGCTCATTTCCCACAGAATCGGAAGACCCGGTCTTAAGTCGATCGTTCCACGGAAGATTTTCTTTGCCCCGTCACGCAAGGCACCTCCCACATTGATTTCACTTTCGGTATGTTTTCCAAAATGGTTGACCACTTCGTTCATGTCTATAATATGCGTATGTTGCCCGATATATCCGATATCGCTCTTAAAACTGCTGCCATCCCCATTTAAGTTGATGGTCGTATCGGAATAGATATCCCCTTTTCCGAGGTATACCTGCACCAGTTCCACACGCGCATTTTTTGCACATTCTCCCTGAATCTGATTGTAGACCAGAGAACTTTCCTGTGTATGCTGCAATTGTATGAGACGCACCGTTGCATTTTCCTCGACGGTCACGTTTGTCTTTACCGCAAGTTTTTCTGCTGTCTGATAATCCATAAATACGGTCACCTGCTTGTCTGCCGGTGCTGTAATGTTAATCGTTTTGCTGCTGTATGCGCTCTCTCCGGTAATGGAAAAACGCACTTCTTTTGCAGCACCAGCAGTCACGGTTTCCTCTGGAAGTTCTGTTGTATGTTCTTTGTCCCACGGAAGCTTGGTCTCGTTGACATTTAACCAATACCAGGTCTTCGATGGAAGTTTATTGATTGTCATTTCTGTCATGTTTGTCCTCCTAACCTATGCTTCCCTTCATCTCCAGACGAATCAGGTTGTTCATTTCCACTGCATATTCGACTGGAAGTTCCTTTGATACGTTGTCAGCAAAACCGCTGACCAAAAGTGCTCTGGCATCTTCCTCGGTCATGCCACGTGACATCAGATAAAGACGGCATCGTCACTGATGCTTCCGATTTTTGCCTCATGCCCCACAGCGGCATCTTTCGTGCGGATATCCATTGCCGGAATCGTGTCGGAACGGGACTCGGAATCCAACATCAGGGACTGACAGGATACGGCGGATTTTGATCCTTTCGCATTCTTTGCCACGACCACGCTGCTTCGGAAGGTACTGATTCCACCGTCTTTGCTGATGGAACGGGTATTCATATAGGAGCTGGTGTTTGGTGCGGCATGTACGACTTTTGCACCGGTATCCAGATTCTGTCCATGTCCGGCAAATGTCACACCGGTAAATTCCATTTTGGCACCCTCACCCTTTAATACGCTCATCGGGTACAGACAGCCCACATGGGAACCAAACGATCCGGAAACCCACTCAATCGTTCCGCCTTCCTCGACGGAAGCACGCTTGGTATTTAAGTTGTACATATTCTTGGACCAGTTTTCGATCGTGGAATAACGAAGCTTTGCATTTTTCTTGACGAACAGCTCTACACAGCCCGCATGCAGGTTGGCTACGTTATATTTCGGAGCCGAACATCCCTCGATGAAATGAAGGCTCGCGCCCTCGTCCACGATGATCAGTGTATGCTCAAACTGACCGGCTCCTTTGGCATTCAACCGGAAATAAGACTGCAGCGGAATGGACACGTGCACGCCCTTTGGCACATAGACGAACGAACCACCGGACCATACGGCTCCGTGCAGTGCTGCAAACTTATGGTCATGCGGGGTGACAAGTTTCATGAAATACTTGTGTACCATGTCCGCATATTCTCCTTTTAAGGCGCTTTCCATATCGGTGTAGACAACGCCCTGTGCGGCAACCTCGTCTTTGACATTGTGATATACCAGCTCGGAATCGTACTGGGCACCGACACCGGCTAAGGATTTCCGCTCGGCCTGCGGGATTCCCAGACGCTCAAATGTCTCTTTGATGTCTTCCGGCACATCCTTCCAGGATGCCTGCATTTTGGAATGTGGGCGGACATAGGTGGCAATGTGATCCATGTCCAGTCCCTCAATTGACGGTCCCCAGTCCGGAACCGGCATCTCATTGTAAATCTGTAAGGACTCCAGGCGGAACTGCTGCATCCATGCCGGATCGCCCTTTTCTTTGGAAAGCTGCTCCACGATCTGTGGGGTCAGACCTTCTTTCATTCTGTATGCATCTTTTTCCTCATCGCGGATATCATAGATGCTGCGGTCGATATCTTCTACCTGACTCTTTTCTCTCATTTCGCACGCACCTTTCTTACTGTTCAAATTCCTCAAAACCGTTTTCGTTGATCTCATCTACTAAGGTAGCATCTCCGTTTTTCACAACTTTTCCTTCATCCATAACGTGGGTGACATCCACATGCAACGACTCTAAGATTCGTGTGCTGTGGGTGATAATCAGAAGGCTTCCTTTGCATTTTTCTTTATAAAGCTGGATGCCCTTTGATACGGTACGGACAGCATCCACATCCAGTCCGGAGTCGGTCTCGTCAAGGATTGCAAGCTTTGGCTCTAACATAAGCATCTGCAGAATTTCTGCTTTTTTCTTTTCACCACCGGAGAAGCCGACATTTAAATCACGTTCTGCATAGGACTCGTCCATGGAAAGAAGTTTCATGGTCTCGGTCAGTTTTTTCTTGAAATCCCACAGACGGACACGCTTTCCGGTCTTCTGCTCGAGTGCATTACGGATAAATGCGCTCAATGTCACCCCCGGAACTTCCAGCGGATTCTGGAAGGAGAGGAAGATTCCCTTTTTGGCACGCTCATTCACCGGCATCTCTGTGATGTCCTCTCCGTCAAAGAAAATCTGTCCGGATGTGATGGCATATTTCGGATGCCCGGTGATGGCATAGCCCAGGTGGATTTTCCGGTTCCGTTCGGTCCCATCAGAACATGCACTTCGTCTTTTCCGACTTCTAAATTTACTCCGTGTAATATTTCTTTATCTTCAACGTTTACGTGCAGATCTTTGATCTCTAATAAATTTTTTTCAGACATTTGTATTTCCTCCATATAAAACATGTTGTTTAACTTTCACAGGAATGCGTCTTCTGTGAAATCATATCCTCAAGGGTATGCTTCTCAAGGTAATCATTGATCACAGCTTCCAGTCCCTGCCAGAACGGAAGTGTGGTACACTCTGCGGTGCTCTCGCACTTTTTCCCACCTTCACACAGGCACGCGACCGGAGCTAAATTTCCTTCGATCAGTTGAAGGATCTCAATTACTTTATATTCCGACGGTTGTTTGATCAGACGGTAACCGCCACCCTTTCCGCTGGCACTCTCAAGCATCTTCCCTTTTGTCAGTATGGTCATAATACTTTCAAGATATTTCAGGGAAATGCCCTGCCTTGTGGCAATTTCTTTGACCGGAATGAATTCTCCGGAATTGTGCTGCGCAAGATCGACCATCACACGCAGTGCATATCTGCTTTTGCGGATATCATCATATCGTTTTACCACCTCGTTTCATGAAATACGACCGCAGCGTATTCCGTGAGTTCTATGGTGTGATTATAAGCCCCACTCCCCTACTATGTAAATAGGGGAATGTGAAAAATCATGTTTTTCTTCCAATACAAATTGCTGTTTAACTGCGTGGTCTGGGATCTTTTGTTTTTCAGAGGGACGGATTTGCGGTGGATTGTTCTAAATATAAGTTTTTTCGATGCGACGGAAGAAGGGGGACATTCTCTTTCTCCAGAAAATTACAAGTCAGCGCCGATGTTGATTTCAGGTTAATTTGACAAAGGTTTTACTTTTATGCTATTAACGTTACATGATGGAACTACGGCGCAGTTGTAAATTTGTTCTTCCGAAAGAAATGTCCCCCTTCTTCCTGTAGATAGGAAAACTATAAGTAAAAGAATGATGCCCGCAAATCCTGTCTGT
>ENA-OQAS01001438-OQAS01001438.1-human-gut-metagenome-genome-assembly--contig:-NODE-1438-length-11112-cov-2.040601_pt1 | contig 11112 bp, 7 predicted proteins | sample MGYA00242733_ERZ504523 | MGnify/ENA primary metagenome ERZ504523 (study PRJEB26092, sample SAMD00036239) | human gut metagenome | host: Homo sapiens | study: EMG produced TPA metagenomics assembly of... | reverse complement strand
ATCCCCAACCTCCAGTTCCTAACGCTCCGCTGAAGCCGATGTGCCAAGCTCCGTTGATATTGGCAGTTTGTTCTACGGTGCCGGAAACTGCAGCTTGGACATCGAATACAGATTCTCCTGTCCAGTCACTTTCCCCTGCTGTATAGAGTTCCTCGTATGTATCTGCCAAGCGGAACTTAGTGCCTTTGTTATCTTTTCCGTTTGCGATTACATCTTCCAAAATCGTTTTAACTTCAGTCCAATGATTAGACGTTCCATTTTTTCCGTTATATGGAGAGGATTGGTACATCTTTACTTTAGCCAACATAGCGCCAGCTGCCCATTTGTTTACGCGTCCTGCCTCGGTCCAAGTGTCGGGCAGATTGTCATAGGCAAACTGCAAGTCTTCTACTATCTTATCCCAGATATAGATATAATTCCCATTCTCATCCACATTAGAGACTTGTGGGTTCACGTTCTCTTTCATGGCTATGTCATCTACATAAGGAACAGCCGCTCCAAATAATTTTACGACCTCGAAATGGAAGAAACCGCGTATGAAGCGGGCTTGGGCGATTGTTTCCGTATAGAAGTCTTTACTTTGGCCTGCTATAGCCGAAAGCTCTTCTTTTGCTAAATCCGCTACCTTGATTACGTTGTTTGCGGTGAATACCCCATGGTAACTATGTGCCCATTTTGTTTCAAAATAAGCGTTGTCAGTTGTAAATGTATAAGTTTCCAAGCTGGTAAAGTCTGGTTGGTCTTGGAAAGTTGAACCTTTGTTTGCGTCACCTCCCATTACGTCACCATATACATAGTTGGTCAATGTCGAACGGAAGTATCCATCATTCGCATCTGTAGAGTTTAATCTAGCGTACATACCAGTTAGCAACTGAGTAATACCTTCTTGCGATACAAAATCCGGTTCCTGTTTATTTGTGACTGGCTTCACATCCAAGAAATCGGAGCAAGCAGTCATGCTTCCCATCGTGGCGGCAATGACTGCCGCATATATAAATAGATTTTTCATCTTGTTTCAATTTTTAGTTAGCAAATATTTGTTAGAATGTCACATTTACACCCATGATAAATTGGCGTGGCATACCATAAGAACCGAAATCGGTACCCATCGTACGGTCATTGGAACGACCGTCTGTATCTGTACGAACCTGTGGGTCTAGTCCGGAGTAACCAGTCAATGTGAATACGTTTGCTATTTGACCATAGATGCGGATCTTCTCAAACTTGATTTTATCTAAAATACTCTTTGGAAGTGTATAACCTAAAGTCAACGTTTGCATGCGTAAGAATGAACCATCTTCTATATAGCCGGAATTAGACTCATTTGCGGCGATTGTACTCTCACCATTAGCGGTTGCCCACATAGGATAGATACCATCAGGGTTGGTTACAGGATGCCATGAATTGTCGCGACGATCTTTAGAATAAGCGGACTGTAAGGAACCATAATGTGTATAATATTTATACATGGCGAATAGATCATTGCCTACGGAGAAGTACATATAAGTACTTAAGTCGAATCCTTTCCAGTTAACACCTAAGTTGATACCTCCTGTTAAATCCGGATGTGGGTTTCCAATGAATGTACGGTCACTAGCGTCGATCTTACCATCGTTGTTCACATCTTTTACTTTGAACTGACCTACATAATTGGCAGCGTTTAACGTAGAAGCATCAGATGTACCATATGGCAATACTGTTCCACCGGCATCATTCTTATAGTTACGGACTTCTTCTTCACTCTTATAGATACCATCTAGCTGATAACCGTGGAATTCACCGATTGCATGTCCTTTCATCAATACGTTCATGTTGGAAATACGAGTTCCGGTAAAGATTCCGGCATCAGTACCAATCTCATCCAGTCTATTCTTGTAATGCGACAAGTTTACGCCTACAGAGTAACCTACCTCACCGATTTTATCATTCCAAGTAATATTCAAATCAACACCTTTGTTCGTCATATCACCGATGTTTACTTTCGGCTTGTCAGCGGCACCGGCCAAAGCAGACCAGTTGGCATCGATCAACATATCAGAAGTTTTCTTGATGTAGTAGTCGAAGTTGGCGGTTAATCGTTGATTAAAAGCTGTAATATCGAAACCTGCATTAAACATCTTAGATGTTTCCCATTTTGCCTCGATATCACCAAGATTGGTTACGCCAAATCCTTGATATACCTCTGTGTCAGAACCATTGATGCTATAGAGATAACGGTTACCAGTACCATATTGGAATGCCCAGTTATATGAATCGATATTGGAGTTACCGGTTGTACCGTAACCGGCACGAATCTTCAAATCGTCTAACCAAGTACGTGATTTCTCCATGAATTTCTCGTCCGACATACGCCAACCTAAAGAGATAGAAGGGAATGTACCCCAGCGATTCTTTTCAGAAAAACGAGAGGATGCGTCGCGACGTACCGTAACTGTAGCCAAATATTTACCTTGGTAAGCATAGTCCGCACGAGCGAACATACCGAACATGGTGGATACAGCGTTCTGGTTTCCGCTATTTCTTAAGTCAGAGCTAGCACCGTTGTTGATTACCCAAGTGTTGGGATCATCTTCGAATGGATAGTTGATACGACCTGCCTGGATCCAACGTCCTAAACCCTCACGAAGTGCCTCTGTACCAATCACAGCATTGATCGTATGATCGTCGTTGATTGTTTTGCTATAAGTAGCGGTGTTTGTCCATTGATAATCTAACCAATAGTTTGCTTGCTCGTAGAACTCGTTGTTGTTACGTCCTTCTTTATTGGTCATGATCGTACGTTTGTTCATCCAGAAGTCCCATGCGCCACCTAAACGTGCGCTGAACTGAGTACGGATCTTCAAATTCTCTCCAAGGCTTTCTAAAGGCATAATCTCTGCGTAGATAGCTGATTGGGCACGTAAGAAACGACGACGATTGTCCTTGCCATAATCAACGGACATTGGTGCGCTCTCAGCACGTCCTCCTTCGGCATTTTGTGAACCGGAATAATCACCGCCAACTGTGTAGATAGGTACCCAAGGTTGGATGGAGAAGGTCTTACCGAAGGTATTATCATCACCTTGACGACCGCGTTCTCCTGAGTTCTCGATTACGGCGATGTTGGTATTCTGACCGATATTGAACCACTTGTTCACGAAGAAGTTTGTATTCGCACGCAAGGAATAACGACGGAACCATGACTCCTTGATCGTACCTTCACGATTCATGTACCTAAGCCTACTGAATAAGTCGCTTTTTCACCACCTCCGGTGATAGAAATCTGGTGATCTTGCACCTTACCGGTTTGAACTACTTCGTCGTACCAATTCGTGCCGGCACGAGCTTCTTCCTCAGAGTAGCCGTCCTCAAGCATTTGGTAGTAAGCGGAACGAGACCAAGTGTTCTCACCATTGTCTTTGTAAGAAGCTTCCCAAGCTGCGATACTGCCGTATTGAGAGATGATCTGTTCTTTACTATAACCAGCAGGTTTGATAGCATAAGGCATTGTTAAATGACCTGTACCGTCTTTACCTATTGAACCGAACTGGGCGTGGTTTACTGTTTGGCCACCGCGGTAGTTGAATAAATTACGTTGCCCTTCTTCTTGGAATTCCATAGCTTCCCAAGCGTTCAACAGACCATAACCGTCATTGGCCATCTTGCTACACCGAAGTAACCGTTATAAGATACTTGTACACGGTCGTTCTTTTTTTCCTTGTTTAGTCGTGATAACGATAACACCATTTGCACCTTTCGCTCCATAAATAGCGGAAGCAGCAGCGTCTTTCAATATCTGCATGGATTCAATATCATTCGCATTTACCGCATCGATATCTACTCCTTGTACACCATCGACAATGATCAACGGGTCTGAGCCGTTTACGGAACCCACACCACGTATACGAATCGTTGTCTCCCCTAATGGACCACCACCTGCTTGTACAAATACACCAGCAGCTTTTCCTTGCAAAGCCTCAGCGAAATTGGAAACAGGAGTCTCTTTTAACTCATCCGTAGCGACAACAGCCACAGATCCGGTAATATCCTTCTTCGCTTGTGTACTATAACCAGTAACGACGACTTCATCCAAAGCTTGTGAATCCTCGACCAGCGTGATCTTGATGTTTGTCTGATTACTCTTCAAAGTAACCTCTTGAGTTACGTATCCGATATAAGAGACTACTAAGATGGCGTTTGCGGGCACATTCTCTATAATGGCTCGTCCATCCATATCAGAAATATTTCCGATAGTAGTTCCTTTTACGACTACGTTGGCTCCAACGATAGGACCAGATTTATCCACGATGTGGCAGTTAATCTGTCGTCCATCTTGCTGGACACTCATAAATCCCGTACTAGGTGTAGGATACAGATGATCTGTTTCTGTTGCAAAGGCCGTTCCGGCTCCGTACAGAAGAAAAGAAGCTCCTAAGACTAATGGCTTCCATGATACAACATTTCTCATACAAATTTAGAATTTAAGGTATAATAAAATAAAAAACACAAACTTTTAACAAAATGAATTCACTACTCTCTCATACCTCTAAGGTATATTACATCTGTTTACATCTTAAAATAAGTAAACATCACTCTCTTCTTTTCAACTTCTTTTGTGTAGCTTCTTCATTATCATGGTTTTAATTATGAAAATCACTTCTTGTTTTTTCATGATATTAAAAAACGACTAGTTGAAACGATCGTTTAAATCTTGCGTTTTCGAGAAGGGGAAAGAGGATTTGAAAAAGAAGAGCTTTTTTGTGGGAAGAAAAGGTTATCTTTCCCATTAGCAATAAGATAAAATAAAAAAAAATGAACAAAAAGTTGCATGTGTCAAAAAAAAGACAGATCTTTACAAACGACTAAATGAAACGATCGTTTCAACTAGTCGTTTTATGAAAAAACATTTAGACCATAAGATAGATGAGTAATAGCTACAAGTTGTGATGTTGTGTCTATATGAAAAAATCAAATTGTTAAGTAGATTGTGTTTTTTTGATTTATACCTTAAATTCTAATTTTATGAGTAATGTAGTATTTTGGAGACAGGTGTTTCTGGGAGCCTCTTTATTCCTTTGCGGCGGATATCCCATCATCGCTGCGGAAGTTGGCGATTTAACACCAAACGTAGGAACTCGTAGCCTACAACAAGATGGACGTAGAGTCATTTGTGCTATTTCAGACAAAGCCGGACCAATTGTAGGGGCAAATGTCCTTGTTAAAGGAACCACTATCGGAAATATCTCCGATATGGACGGACGTGTTATTTTAGAAGGTGTGCCTAGTAATGCGATTTTAGTTGTGTCTTACATTGGCTATGTCAGTCAAGAAATTCCTTTAAAAAGTAGTCAGACGAATGTGAGGATTCAATTGGTGGAAGATACTCAAGCTTTGGATGAAGTGGTAGTAGTTGGATATGGTACGCAATCGAAGAAGGACATTACCGGTTCTGTTGCTGTTGTTTCTACAGACGCTATCCACGAGACTCCGGTGGCGACTTTCGCCGAGGCTTTGCAAGGAAAAGCATCCGGTGTGTATATCTCTAATTCCGGAGGTCCCAGCGGTGAGACTACGATCCGTATTCGTGGTGTGGGTTCTCTTAATAGTTCAGACCCGTTGATTGTTGTGGATGGTGTATCCGGGGTGGATATCAGTTCCGTAAACCCGAATGATATTGAGTCTATGCAAGTGTTGAAGGATGCTTCAGCTACCGCTATTTATGGTGCACAAGGTGCGAATGGCGTAATTATCATTACGACGAAGCAGGGTACGCGTGCTGATCGTGTTCGTGTCTCTTATAATGGATATTTTGGTGTCGCTAAGATGGCTAACAGCGGTTATGATTTGTTGAACGGTTGGGAATCGATGGAATTCGAGGAATTAGGACAGCAGAATCTGTATAACTATCGTGGTTTGCAACCTCTCATCCTCAATTCGGGCAAATCGCCGCTACGGGTGGTAAAGGTATTTCGATGCCTTATGCGATTAAGCCGGCCGGTTATAGCGAACAGCAGATTATTGATATGTATGGGAGCGTAGAGGTTGGGAAAAGTCGTATGTAGACGATGGAAGCAGCTCTTGGGCCCGATCCGCGTATTATCAGATGTTGGCCGACGGTTATTCCGATGCGGAGGCTCGTAAGGTACATTGGTACGATGAGATTGTACAGACCGGAAAGATCCAAGATCACCAGATCTCTTTGGTGGGTGGTGGCGAGAAAGCTACTTATTCTGTCTCTTTGGGTTATACAAATCGAGAGGGTACGATCCAGAATTCTTATTTCAAACGTTACTCTTTACGTACGAATACGACCTATAATCCTAATAAGTATTTCACGATGGGCCAAAATACGAACCTTGCCGCTATGGAAACGGGAGGAGAGTCTGGTCGTCAAGGAGATGCGAACACGTTCGCTAAGACTTATACCATGAATTCGTGGGTACCTATATATAATGTAGGAGGTGATTATACGGGATCCGTGGCACCTAATGCGGGCCGTGATATTTCCGCCGTGCATCAGGTAGCTATGAATGAGAATGATTGGACACGCATGTTTCATGGACAGACTGCGGTTTTTGCCGAGCTTTCAATCCTTGGATCGAAGGTCTGAAGCTTCGTTCTCAGTTTAGCGCTCGCTTGAATGGTATGTGGAGTTTGGAGATGACCGAACGTCAAAATATGGCGAACAAAGAGGCTTCTGCCAACAATACATTGACTGAGACGGGCAACTGGCGTTTGAACTGGCAGTGGACAAATACGGCTACTTATACCAAGAAGATTCATGAAGATCATAATATTACCGTTGTTTTGGGTACGGAGGCTATCAAACAAGGTGTCGGCCGTTATATGCAAGGAACCCGTATCGATTACATCTTCGAGAGCGATCCGAATACTTGGACGCTGGATAATGGTTCTTCTTCTAATATAGGTAACTCTAGCCGTTATCAAAGAAAAGTGACTATGTTCGGCCTTTTCGGACGTGCGGACTATTCTTATAAGGGTAAATATTTGGCGACATTCACGATTCGCCGCGACGCTTCTTCCAAGTTTGGTTCCAAGAACCGTTGGGGTAACTTCCCTTCCGCCTCCTTGGGATGGCGTATGTCTGACGAGAAATTTATGGAGCCTACCCGGAAATGGTTGGATGACTTTAAGCTGCGTGCCGGTTATGGTACGACCGGTAATTCGAATATTGGTTCTTACAACTATGCGTTCCAGTATGGTACGGGAAATTATTATATGTATCCTATCACGGGATCGGATTCAGAGACTTCTCCCGGTTATGTGCTCTCGAACTTGGGTGACTCGGACGCTAAATGGGAAACCACAAAAATGTTTAATATAGGTTTCGACCTTACGGCTTTGAGTAACCGATTGACGCCGGATTTGACTTTTATGTAAAGAATACCTCAGACTTGCTTGTGCCTGCTAACTGGTCTGCGCTGGTTGGTAACGCATCAAAGCCTAGTATCAATATCGGTGATATGAAGAACAGAGGTATTGATTTGTCCATTGGATGGAGGGACAAAGTTGGCGAGTTCGGTTATAACATCACGGCTAACATCTCAAGATACAAGAATGAGGTTACCCGGTTGGGATCTTCTGATTTGTTCAACGATACTCGTTTGAGCAAGGTGAATATTACTACGGTGGGCCAACCTGTCGGAATGTTCTACGGGTATCAGATTGAGGGTATTTATCAAAATGAGCAAGATGTTATTTCCTCGGGCGTTCTGCCTTATGGTGTGGCTACGGAAAACGATTTGGTCGCTTCCGCATGGGTAGGCCGATATAAGATGAAAGACGTGAACAACGATGGTAAGATCGACGCGGATGACCGTACGATTATCGGTAATCCTCATCCTGATTTGACCGGAGGTTTCAATATCTCTTTGACTTGGAGAGATTTTGATCTAAGTACTTACATGTATTACTCGATTGGAAATGATTTGTACAAACACTACGAGTACTATACGATGTTTGGAAACTTGCAGTCTAATTATTCGAAAGATCGTTTGGCGAAATCTTGGGATCCGGTGAATAATCCGAACGGTATTTATCCTTTGTGGACAACGACCTCGACCGAGGGCCCCGAGGCTGGTAACGAATCGAACTCCAATTATGTGCAAGATGGTTCTTATCTTCGGATGCAGACGTTGACTTTGGGGTATTCATTGCCTAAGAAGTTGCTGAAGAAGATCGGTTTCGAGAAGATACGTGTATACGGCCAGATCAGTAACGTGTTTACGATAACCGGTTATGATGGATTGGATCCGGAGGTTCGTTCGCATACTTCGTTCGAGAACGAATATGTATCAAGCGATATGAATAAAGGTATCGATTATGGATCTTATGGTATGCCTCGTCAGTTCTTGATGGGTGTGAATGTGACATTCTAACGTATGTGCTTTATAAACGATTAATTTGAATTCATTATGAAAAAAAGTTCTTATATATTTTGCGATGGCGGTGGTTCTCGCGTTAGGCAGCACATCTTGTTCCGATTTCTTGGAAATCGAACCTGTAGGTGCGGTTAATGAAACCAATTTAACGGATCAGGAAGGTATTAATTATCTTCTTACCGGCATGTATTCAGCGTTAAATATTCCGGCGGCTACGACGAACTCTTATTTTGGGGCAAGCTTGACAAACTATACGTATGGTGATGTGATGGGCGGTGACGCTAATAAGGGGTCAACGGCTGCGGACCAATCGGACTTCACGTTGTTGGAGACTTTTAGCTTTACGACCGATAATTCCTATATCAAGCGTAAATGGGTGGCAGTATACGATGCGGTGGCTCGTGCTAATAATGTCATGCATTTGGCCGGTTTGATTAAAGATGAGCTTTCCGCTATACCGGGACAGGAGAAAGATTTTATACCGAGCCATAGCCAAGCTCGTTTCATGCGTGGTTTTATTTGTTTGAGGGTATCAAGAATTTTGGGGCGGCTATTCCTTATGTATCTTTGGAGGATTATGAGTCGTCCGTGAACCCACTGATATCGAATGTGGATGAGAGCGGTAACTATATTTATATTTGGGAACAGGTGGCTGAAGATTTGCAGTATGCTTATGATAATCTTCCCGGCGCATGGCCGGAAGAGCCGGTCGTGCCAACAAATGGGCGGCTGGAGCGTTTTTGGCGAAACTGAGAATATTCCAGTCTTCTCCCTATAATGGAACGAATGGAACCTCCAACAAATGGACGGAGGCTAAATCGATTTTAGAAACGGTTATCGCTAATGGTACGGATAGCAAGGGCACGAAATATACCTTGACCCCGAGTTATGAGACGCTTTACACGGCGGGCGAGAGCGACTGGACGGGCGAGTCTGTGTTTGACGTCCAGATGGCAATCTCCGGTACGCAGTATTATACCAACGCGATCAATGGTAACTCTCATATCTCATTGTCTGGCAAGATTGGTTCCGGCTGGGGATTCTACCAGCTTCTTATGACTTGGTGAATGCGCATATGGTGGATGAGAATGGATTGCCTTATCTCGATAAGTCGTATCAAAGCAAAACCTCGGTTACGACAATTGATGGCGATAATGTACCTCATACGGATTTGACGGTTTATACGGATCCTCGGGTTGACGTATCTGCGGGTCGTTTCAATGTGCCTATATGGATTGGGATATACCAGTTACTATCGATGGCTGGATTCGTGATTTGGCGAATGGCGGTCCGTTCTTGAATAAGAAGAACCTGCCGAAAAAGGCGGATAAGGGAGGCTTGAGCTTGACTACAACCGGTGGCTCAACTGCCAAGAACTTCCACTTGATGCGTGTAGCTGAGCTTTACCTGCTTTATGCTGAGGCTTGTATAGAAACGGGTGATATCAATACTGCCAGAGAATATATCAACAAAGTTCGCGCACGTGCCGCACAAAGTTGTATCATGGCTGCCGACGCGAATAACAATATGGCTTTAACTTCTTCTCCATATGTATTGGAGGATAAGGTGAGCGGAAATACCATTGCTAATACGGCGGCTAATTATCGCATCGGCTTGTATCCTGCGAGTGGCTGGACAGTGGATAAGGCGATAAAAGCCTTGCGTTTCGAGCGTAGGATCGAGTTGGCGATGGAGGGGCATCATTGGTATGATCTTGTGCGCTGGAATGCGGCTTCTGAGGAGCTGGGTAATAAAGGTTCGGGCTTCTTGGCTTATGAAAAGAGATATTTGCTGAAGTACCAATCGGCTACGTATCCGGATAGATTAGTGACACTTCCGATCCCTAACGATGAAATTGTCACCATGGAAGGCGTATTAGTCCAGAATGAGAACTGGAAATAAATTGTAAGTTGATAATCATTGTGGGCCGGGCATGTGATATGTCCGGCCTTTTGTATATTTGTACCGTGAATTCAACAACCCGGTGAGGTTCGGTGTTCTTAAGATAAACAATAAATGAGGATCATTATGAGATTGGTGTATATTTATCATAGCGGATTCGCTTTGGAAGCGGATGGCTTTTCGATCTTGATCGATTATTTCAAGGATAGCGATCCGGACCCGGCCAAGGGATACGTGCGTAGCGAACTCTTGAAGCGTGCGGGCACATTATATATATTAGCGTCGCATTTCCATCCGGATCATTTTAATCCGGAAGTATTGAAATGGAAAGAGCAGAAGCCGGATATCAAATATATCTTTTCCAAGGATATATTGAAGCGTCGGAGGGCCAAGCTGATGATGCTATTTATTTGAAGAAGGGGGATGCCTATCAAGATGAACTTCTGACCATCAAGGCATTTGGTTCCACGGATGTGGGGATCTCTTTCCTGATAGAGACAGAAGGCAGACGGATCTTCCATGCCGGCGACTTGAATAATTGGCATTGGAAAGACGAGTCCACCCCACAAGAGGTAGCCGAGGCTGAGGGTAATTACTTGAAGGAACTGGATATAATAGCGAAAGAAACCTCTGTGATGGATCTCGTCATGTTCCCGGTCGATCCTCGTTTGGGTACCGATTCATGAGGCGCCCAGCAATTTATCGATCGTATAAAAACAAGCGTATTTGTCCCGATGCACTTTTGGGAACGTCCGGCGGAGGTTATGGCTTTCGGCCCTTACGCCGAATCGAAAGGATGTCGTTATATCGTATTGTCTGTTCCGGGAGA
>ENA-OQAS01001434-OQAS01001434.1-human-gut-metagenome-genome-assembly--contig:-NODE-1434-length-11143-cov-2.501089_pt1 | contig 11143 bp, 14 predicted proteins | sample MGYA00242733_ERZ504523 | MGnify/ENA primary metagenome ERZ504523 (study PRJEB26092, sample SAMD00036239) | human gut metagenome | host: Homo sapiens | study: EMG produced TPA metagenomics assembly of... | reverse complement strand
TTTTTAAATAGTTTCACCTGAATACGCTTCCCACTGCCAGCGCTTCTGTGTCTCGCAGTTATTCAACTTTTATTTCCTGCATAGCGGTCACCATCTGCACAAGGTTACTCTGCTCTCCGGCTGCTTGTGCAAACCGACGGATATCCAATTCACGGCGATATTTCATAAAAGCAAGTATCCAGGCAATATACAAGCTGTTACCTAAAAGAAAGATTCCCAATACCACCAAATTGTAGTAAGCAAGTACAATAGCAAAGATGAAAAAACTGACAAAGGAAAAGAGCGTACTAATAGAAGAACCTGTCAGAAAATTCTTTATACGGTCATGGTCACCAATGCGCTGTATAATGTCTCCCACCATCTTCGTATCAAAAAATGAAGCGGCAACTTCATCAACTTTGCCAAAGTCCGAAAAAGCATCCAGCCATATCTGTTTCCCATCCTCTCCCGGAGAACACGCAGTAATCTTTGTAATCAGATCTTCAGGATTATGCGGCAGTTCCCCTGCAAGCCCTTTTCGAAGGTCATAGGTTGCATAAGGTGTGTTAATCAGATTCTCGTTCTTATCCAAATCAGATACTGAAATAGCAATCATAGGCTTTGCAGTATTTGCGGCAGAAACGATGTATTTGTAATCACGTCTCTTCTGAACAAACTTCAGATAAGTCTGAGCACCCATCAGCATATAAACCAAAGGAATAAGCTTTCCATCTACCTCTTTTAAAAGCTCCTTCGGGCCAGCCTGGATAGATTCCTTCGGTACACCTGCATCCTCCAACGCCTTCTCAACTCTTGCCACTCCATCCATAGCATCCTGAAGCTGCAGATCCAAGAATTCCTCAACAGCACCAATCGCCATCTGCTTATCCTCTCGCCAACACTCACCATCGAATCTTAAAAAGTCTGTAGCACTCGTATATTTGAGTTCATTTCCATACTCTCGAACTAATACCTTTGCCTGTCCGATATCCGAATAATCTTCAGGCTTCAATGAAGCACTTTCAAAATCTGCATTATATTCATCAGGCGGCACATACCCTTCCTGATTCACAATACTTTTCTTAAAGAACTTCGCCGCACTATTCCAGATAGTCTTAAGCTCTGACTCCGGTAGCGGCGGATCACATTTCTTTGCATGTTCTAAGAATGCCTCGTGTGCTTTTTCCGTAATTCCATAGCGTTTCAGCACACGCCCGGCAAAACGGCTCATAGTATTATTTCTGCTACCTTTCAGAATCTGCCCACCAGATGCGCTCTCCGAATCCTCGGAATCAAAATCTTCTTCCTCAACTACCTGACTGACATCAATTTCTTCATCAATAGTCATCCAGCCATCATGTACCAATACTTCTTCACAATCAGCACCGAAGATAAATCTTGCTGCGTCTAAAGCATTTCCATCAAAGAAGGGATACTCCTTCTGTAATGCCTTCTTTAGATTTCCGTACACTTCTGCATCTGTAATCTCTGAAATAGGAAAATAGATGTGATATCTCGGTCTGGCCGACTTCCCCTCCTTTGGAAGCAGATGATGTCTGCTGAAAGCAAGCATATATTCCATATCCGGGAATATTTCCTCCAGCTTCTCAACTGTAATCCACTCTGCCGGTTCCTCTGAATGGTCATTATCAATATCCATGACAATCACATCTGAACGAATGAAATTACCAATACCTCGATAGTTTCCTTTGTACTCTGCGCAAACATGATCTGCCTTCACCGCCTCCCGAAGCTGCTCCGGCGTGACTACTGTCACCTTATTGGGATAGCTACAGTTAGCGGCCTGACCAATGCAGTTTGCTGTAAAAATCGTTACCTGCATATCTCAAACCTCTTTTCTATAAAGTAAGGAACAAAATCCTCCTAATTTCCTAAGCGGGTTTGACCTACACTTTTCCGGTCGTAGGACAAAATTTGCCAAAAAATAACAGCCAGAGCGGTATCTCTTCCTTATAAAGGCAAAAAATGCCCTGACTGTTTTCAAAATTTTTTCAAAAAAATATGCTCTCGACCGGAAAAACAATTTCCAGATGCGCTTAGGAAGATAGAAAGGCACGAAAGCCATTCGGAAAGTGAGGTGCTGCAGATGCAGACAGAAACGATTGATAAAAACCAGCAAGCTACACCGTCCATTGATGAAGAGCTTATTGATACTCTCATCGCAATCAGTGTTGTAGCCAAACGACTGGCAGCCAATCTAAGACAACAGAATACAGAAAATGGAGGAAAACAAGATGAGCAAAATGAGTGAATTATCTCAGGTGCTTGATGAAATGATTTCCTGCGGCGAAGGAATGATCAAAGCTGCTAACGCAATCAAAGACATCTTCTCTCTACCGAAGAAGCACCCGAAAAAACAGAACCCAAGTCAACCAAGAAAGCTACAAAGGCTTCTGAACAGGCTAAAGCAGAGGAAACACCAGAACCTACCTATACCAAGGAAGATGTTCGTGCAGTACTCGCTTCCAAATCAGCCGCTGGATATAAGAAGGAAGTCAAAAAGCTTCTTGAGAAATATGGCGCTCAGCAGTTAAAGCAGGTAAATCCTGATGACTATGCAGCCATTCTTAAGGAAGCAGAGGTGATTGGAAATGCCTAAACATGCATACCTTTCCGCTTTTGCCAGTCACAGATGGTTAGCCTGTCCGCCAAGCGCAAAGCTCTGTGCCAATATTGCAGATCAAACATCTGAATATGCCCAGCAGGGAACCGATTGTCATGAGCTCTGTGCCTACCTTGTAGAAAAAGCACTTGGTAGAGCTGTCACAGATCCGACAGAAAATCTTACCTTCTATGATGCAGAGATGCGGAACTGCGCAGAGGAATACAGAAATTATGTATTGGAGCAGATTGAAACAGCCAAAGAATTCTGCAAAGATCCGCAGGTCATGATTGAGCAGAGACTGGACTTCTCCCGCTGGGTTGAAAATGGCTTTGGAACCGGTGACTGTGTCATCGTTGCAGATGAAGTATTGCAGATTATCGATTACAAGCACGGTCTCGGCGTTCTGGTAAGCGCCGGCGATGAGGAACATGGTGGAAACAGTCAGATGATGTGCTACGCCTTAGGCGCATTAGAAGCCTTCGGTGATATCTACGACATCAATCAGATTCAGATGACCATCTTCCAGCCAAGACGTGACAACGTCAGTACTTACACCATTTCCAAAGATGTGCTTCTGAAATGGGCTGACGAAGTTCTGGCACCTACCGCACAGCTTGCATATGTAGGCGAAGGCGAATTCAAATCCGGGGACCACTGTCAGTTCTGTAAGGTAAAAGCCACCTGCAGAAAGCGCGCCGAATACAATCTTGAGCTTGCAAAATATGACTTTGAAATGCCAACTACCCTAGATGACATAGAAATCGCCTCTATCCTAGCAAAGGTGGATGAAATGATCTCCTGGGGAAATGACATCAAAGAATATGCCTTACAGCAGGCCCAGTCTGGTGTTCACTTTGACGGTTGGAAAATCGTAGAAGGCAGATCCAATAGAAAATTTACTGATGAAGCCGCTGTGGCATTCAAAGTAAAAGATGCGGGCTACGACCCGTATGAGAAGAAGCTTCTTGCATCACTGCCATGAGCACATTGCTCGGAAAGAAGAAATTTGAAGAGCTATTAGGTGAGCTTGTATATAAGCCACCAGGTAAACCAGCATTGGTACCGGAATCCGATAAGAGACCGGCAATGAATACAGCAATAGATGATTTTAGCATATAAGTCCAGTCTCAATGCTTAAAACAGATTGGCTGCTCGCAGACATATCTGTTTAAGCATTAGAGACGACAACGGAAATGAGCAAGTAGCCTGATAAGGCGGATTGCGAATTACGTAGAATCATGAAGTGCAAAGCACGAAATGATTCCGTGGACTTATACCACAAGGCAAATAAAGGAGGGCCAATATCATGGCAAAAATTCAGAATCCTACAAAGGTTATCACAGGAGTAAATACACGTTGGAGCTACGCGAATGTATGGGATGCAAAGAGCATCAACGGAGGCGCACCGAAGTACAGTGTCTCTCTCATCATTCCTAAGTCCGACACCGTAACCGTTAACAAGATCAAGGCAGCTATCGAAGCAGCTATGAGGAAGGTCAGAGCAAACTTAAGGGTAATGGCAAGACTGTTCCTGCCCTCTCTGTTCTCAAGACACCTCTTCGTATGGTGATTTAGAGCGACCTGATGATCCTGCTTATGCAAATGCATATTTCATCAACGCCAACAGTGCTTCTGCACCTGGCATCGTGGACACAGACCGTCAGCCTATCCTTGAGAGATCAGAAGTATATTCCGGTGTTTACGGCAGAGCTCCATCAATCTCTATGCTTTCAACAGCAATGGTAACAAAGGTATCGCCTGCGGGCTTAATAATCTCCAGAAGATTAGAGACGGTGAGCCTCTTGGTGGCAAGTCCAGAGCTGAAGATGATTTCGCTTCCGATGAAGATGACGATTTCCTTGATTAATTCAAATGTAACAATGACAACCAAGCAGGCGGTGGTAATACTGCTGCCGCCTGTGACAATCTTAGAAAGTAGGTAAAATATTATGACTATGGATCTATTAATGAAATATTAGATGCTATTATCCGCGGATCCCTTTTAGGCTTCTTAGCCGGTTTCTGGTTAATGGGACTTGCTGCAATCTGGAAGTGGTTCCTGGGTGTTGCAAAAACGTTTCCTTCACTGGCTTTTCCCAAAGGCAAAATGGTTCCAGCTAAAAGAACAGAACCCAAAAGGAAACTAATATCAAGGCGCAGTACTCCCCGGTGCTGCTGCCCTTTTTGTAAAGGAATGAGATTATGATAAAAGAAATGTCAATTGATTTAGAGACCTACAGCGATGTTGATATCTCCAAATGTGGCGCCTATAAATACGCTGAGTCTGATAATTTTGAAATACTACTATTTGGCGTATCTATTGATGGTGGTGAAGTACAGGTATTTGACCTTGCCTGTGGCGATACCATTCCCGATGATATCCTTGCAGCATTATCTGATGATACAGTTACAAAGTGGGCTTTCAATGCCAATTTTGAAAGAATCTGTTTATCCAACTGGCTTAGAAAACATCACCCTGCGCATTTCAAAGGCTACAGTATTCCGGAAGATCCTGCTTCCAAATATCTGGATCCAGCCTCATGGAAGTGTACCATGATATGGTCAGCCTATATGGCTTACCGCTCTCCCTTGAAGGTGTCGGTGCAGTCCTTAAACTACAAGATCAGAAATGAAGGAAGGCAAAGATCTCATCAAATACTTCTGCTGCCCTTGCAAGCCGACTAAGGTAAATGGCGGCAGAACCAGAAACCTTCCAGAGCATGCCCCTGATAAATGGGAAACCTTCAAAACCTATAACAAACGTGAATGTTGACGTAGAAATGGCGATTAAACAGAGATTATCTAAATTCCCGGTTCCTGACTTCGTATGGGAAGAATACTATCTCGACCAGGAAATCAATGACCGCGGAATCATGCTGGATATGGATGTGGTAGAAAATGCTATTGCATTTGATGAAAAGTCCAAAGCAGAGCTTATGATTGCTATGCAGAATATTACTAACCTTGATAATCCAAACTCAGTAGTTCAGATGAAGCAGTGGCTCTCTGATAACGGCATTGAGGCTGAATCCCTTGGTAAAAAAGATGTGGCAGCTATGATAAAAGATACCGACGGTGATGTGGCTGCTGCACTTAAACTCAGGCTTCAGCTTGCTAAGTCCTCTGTAAAGAAATATCAGGCAATGCAGAATGCCGTCTGCAAGGATGGCAGGGCTCACGGTATGTTTCAGTTCTACGGAGCCAACCGCTCAGGAAGATGGGCCGGACGCTTAATCCAGTTACAGAACCTTCCGCAAAATCACATGAATGACCTGGCTGAAGCTCGTGAGCTTGTCCGTATCGGTGATTATGAAACTCTCGAATTACTTTATGATGATATTCCTGATACACTAAGCCAGCTGATTCGTACCGCCTTCATTGCAAGACCGGGATACAAATTTGTAGTATCTGACTACTCTGCCATCGAGGCCAGAGTCCTGGCACACCTTGCCGGTGAGTCCTGGCGTTCCAAAGTATTTGCAGAAGGTAAAGATATCTACTGTGCTTCTGCAAGCCAGATGTTTGGCGTACCTGTAGAAAAGCATGGCGTAAACTCACACCTTAGACAAAAGGGTAAAATCGCTGAACTCGCCTTAGGATATGGTGGTTCTATCGGTGCCCTTATTTCCATGGGAGCCTTGGATATGGGATTAATGGAAGATGAACTGCAGCCACTGGTTGACTCCTGGCGTGCTTCCAATCCAAATATTACAGCTTTCTGGTGGAATGTGGATAATGCCGTAAAGACTACTATAAAAATGAATATTCCTACAGAGGTAAACAGAATCAAATTCCTCTGTCGAAGTGGGATACTCTTCATCAAACTTCCTTCTGGTAGAACTCTTAGCTACGTCAAGCCTCGTATCGGAGAAAATCGATTCGGCGGTGAATCCGTAACCTATGAAGGTATCGGCTCCACTAAGAAATGGGAACGAATCGAAAGCTACGGTCCGAAATTCGTTGAGAACATTGTGCAGGCAGTCTCCAGAGATCTTCTCTGTTTTGCTATGCGTAACCTCTCCCACTGCTTTATTTGTGGTCATGTCCATGATGAGCTTATCATCGAATGTAGTCAGAATGTCGATTACAAATCCATCTGCGGTATCATGAGCAGATCCCCAGACTGGATGCCTGACATCCAGATTAGAGGCGATGGATATGAAACCAAATTTTATAAAAAAGATTAAAGATAGCGTAAGCGATGAATAATCACCCGGTCACGACTTCCAGGGAACTTTAAATATTCAGGTTCCCACGTTCTTCAGGTCTTACTTTTTCGATATCTATGATCCCTGTACATCTTTCTTTTATAAAGTCACTCCATGGCAGCAGCTGTTTTATGCCTGCGGGCTCATTTTTATAGTCCGGCATATACAGCAGCAAGGTGTAGAGATAATGATAGATGTTCAGGTTATTGGCTTTCGCTGTTTCTATGAGACTCAATACAATGGCACTTGCCGTTGCTCCATCAGCAGTATCATGAAACAGAAAGTTTTTACGCCCCGTCACATAGGTTTTTGCCCGACGTTCCGCTGCATTATTAGAGATCTCGCATCTTCCATCCAGTAGATAATTCATAAGGGTCTCTTTATGATTAAAGGCATAGTTTACCGCTTTTTCAAGCTTACTCCCGCCAGCAGGCTCCAGGGTTTCCAACCATGTCCAGAATTCATTCCAGATGGCAGGTTCTGTTTCCTGGCGTTTCTGTTTTCGTTCTTCCTGTGGAAGTTCTTTGTAGAGACGTTCCATATAGAAAAGACGGTTACAGAATGCAACTCCTTTTTCGGCAGGGAGCAGGGAACTGTCTTCTGCAGTTCCCTGCGGAGGTTCTGCAAGTTCCTGTTCAGAATTAATGTCCAGAAGTTTCAGCTTTTTCTGACGTGCTTTTGGGACTGCTTCAAAGAACTTACGCCTGCAGTGGGCAAGACAGCAGACCAGGACAACATCTTCGATCCTGCCGTATGCACTATACCCATCACACTGGAGCATCCCAGTGAAACCATGGAGAAATTCTATCGGATAATCCCCGCTCCGTCCGGTCTGTAATCATACAGGATGATCGGTGGTTTTCCATCAGTCCCGCTCAGGTAGATCCACATATAGGATTTTGAAGTGGCAGTTTTTCCCTCTTCATGAAGCACCTGACAGGGTACCTCGTCTGCATGGAGGATCTCTCTTGCCAGCAGTTCCTGATGCATTACTTCATAGACTGGAGAGAGATATTCCAGTGAACAGTAATTGTACCAGTGCGCTGCAGTTTCTCTTGGGACAGGCACCCCTTTTTCCATCCAGTCTTTTGACTGACGGTAAAAGGGAAGGTGCAGAAAGCTTTTCTGGTACATGACCATTGCCACCATATCCGGCGATGCGGGACTATGGGCAAGAAGCGGTGTCGGTGTTTTTGCCTCTACGATCGTTGTTTCATCCTCCTGCCGACATACAGGACACATAAGGGTTTCCTGCATGTAATGGACCCTTACCACTTTTGCCGGAGTGATACGCAGTTCTTCCCGGACAAACTTATACCCCAGGTGTTCCATCGGGGAACCACAGTCCGGACAGATCCTTCTTCCGGGGGAACATCGCAGGAGATCTCTTTTATGGGAAGGGCCTCATACAGATCTGCACGAACAGACTTTTTTCTTTCTGGTCCGTGTATGTTCTTTTACAACGGTCACCGTTTCTTCCTCCTGGATTCCTTCCTCCTGATCAGACGCCTGGTCTTTTCGCTGGATGTTCCAAAGATCTTCCTTTTCAGTTCATCTATCGTCTCGTTCAGGTTCGCAATCGTGCTGCGGAGCTCTTTTATGGTAGCTCTGAGATCCACAATGGTCTGTTCCTGTTCTTTATTCGTGCTTAATAAAAGCTGGATCATATCTTCTGTATCATGAGGCATGGCATTTCCGTCCTTTGTTTTCTTATCCTATTATAAAAGAAGTACGGGGATATGGCAAACAGACGGGACAGATGGTACTGTCAATCTGACGGTACCTCAGTTGTGGATATCTTTCTAAAAAAATGAAAGATATGCCTGTATGCTCATTCTTTTAGGAAAGATATCCACCTGCTGTTTTAAAACAGATGTTTTTTGAGTCTCATCCACATCGCATTCGAAAGGAAAAAAGAAAGCAGTGGATAAGTGTCTGGCGGCTGCCTGCTGTCACGGATATAGAAAATTTAAAATTCTCTGTTTTTCACAAAGGATCAGAAATCTTTTTTTCTGCCTGTGCCTTTGATTGCTTTGGGCTGATCGATGGAAAGACCTTCCATAAGCCACCGGAATTCCTGACGCGTCAAAAGACGGGCTTCCGAAGCATTCCGCGGCCACTGGAACCTGCCGTTTCCGTCAAGCCTTTTCTGGAGCAGCACAAAACCATCCTTATCAAAATGGAGTGCCTTAAGTTTCCGGCTATCCCTTCCGCAGAAAAGATAAACTGCATTTGCATACGGATCGAGTTCATATGTATCGCGTATGATAGCCATAAGCCCGTCGAAACTTTTCGCATATCTGTACGTCCGGTGATAACGAAGATCTTAGACACACCGGACAGATCACCTAACATAAATCCTGCAGCGCTGATAACGTATGAAATATGGTCTCACGGTCTGCTGCGTTGGTGATCTCAATCTGGAAACTGTGATAAGTGATCTTTATAACAGAGTCTGGAATGGTATCCGTTTTGAGCTGCACTGAGGATGGGCAGACTGCCGGTTCCTCAAAAGAAAGCGGTACAACTTCCTGTTTCCTGAGAAAGAAGAATGGACTGGTTCCGGTATCTCACAGGCTTTTTGTCGAAGTCTTCGTATCTGGTAATAAAAGTTGCTTGTATGAATATGATGTTCCTGACACCAGCATTTATCAGAAAGACCACTGGACCGGCATTCCTGGATCAGATCCAACCATTCTTTATCTGTACGTCTTGGATTTCTTTTAGGCATAAAAATTCAACTCCTGTTTTTTATTTGGAGTGGGATTAGCACAGGTACCAGAAGAACTGAAGTGAAATGGTCCTAAGTGCAAAAAACTGGAAAAGTTATAGAGATACCACTCCTTAGAGGGATTATCTCATAAATTTTGGATACTGAAAAACCGGTGGATTATTCATCGCTTACAAGATAGCGGTCTCCGGTATTTGCCAGAGGCCGCTTAATACATCAATTCTTTGTATTATCATTTTTTCTAAACTCTTCAAGCATCTTTCTAAGAATCTGCATGTTCAGATACTCTTCGCGAAATGCATCCATATTATAACCTGGTAGTTGTTCCATATGAGGAATCCATATATCATTTGCAAATGCATCTTTTCTATACCAATTTTCTCTAACATATATCCTGAATCGCTGATGCTCTTTTCATCCTCAAATATTAAAATACACCCTTCATACTCATTATGTGAATGCCGCGCTTCATCACCATCATCTACATAATAAAATTCATGCACCAAATGATTTAGCCTTCCTTTTACCATATAACGATACGGCACATCCCAGTTATGATATTCTGTAAGCGATATTCCATCTCTATCCGGTGTTGCTGTAAAATACCTCCCGCCATCAAGAATCACACCACCAAGCTCTGCCAGAACAGTCTGGTGATAACATATTCTTATTTCACTCCAATGCGGTCTTGAATCGGTCTGTGCAAACAAATAGTACTCATAACCAGTCCTGTCATCCTCCGGCTCATAAGTATGATCAATCGTAAATTCCGGAGCATACTTATAGTATTTCTTATCTTCGCTTGATGGACTATTTGCCCAATGTTCAGGATGCTTCAAATACAACTTCACTTTTTCAATTGGTGAAAGCAGCATTCCAAACCTTTTCTTCCAAAGATACTCAGCATGATGAAAATCTGCAGATTTATCAACGGGTGTATTACTATCTTGAAGCCTTACATAAATATTATTAGCAAATATTCCCTTTATACTTTTCTTTTAAGTAATATGGTGTATTTATACTATTATGAACCACAATAACATCTACCAGTCCACCATCCAAGTGTACTTGCTCCACAGTAACAACCGGGCGAAAATCACCTGCAAATTTCTTACCTCTGATAAAATCCGTAAGCATCTGAGTATTTCTACGATTTGCATCCTGTGACACATCCTGTATAGCATAATCACATTCTTCGTTGACACCAATAATAATATACGCATCTCTATCCACCAGATTATTAGCCATACAAATTATATCAATAAGCAGATCTCCATCCTTACTATCATCATACCACTCCCGCTTGAAATCCCAATAAGGACCTTCCTGATGCATCATAATTAGTTCTTCAATCTCATCTATTAATTCCAAAGAAGTCACCTACTTTCACCTGTCCCAGAAGTTATCACTTTTACGAAAGTATACTTCAAACTTTCTTGAAATACCCGTAATTCCAAAAACGCTTTTCAGGCGCTTAAGATCCTCATCACTATGATAGTAAACCAACCATTTTGTTTCTGGACGAACTTCATATTCAATTCTATCAAGGTATGGAACATCAACATCTCCAAAAGACAATCCCAGACATACAACTTGATT
>ENA-OQAS01001433-OQAS01001433.1-human-gut-metagenome-genome-assembly--contig:-NODE-1433-length-11144-cov-1.751929_pt1 | contig 11144 bp, 18 predicted proteins | sample MGYA00242733_ERZ504523 | MGnify/ENA primary metagenome ERZ504523 (study PRJEB26092, sample SAMD00036239) | human gut metagenome | host: Homo sapiens | study: EMG produced TPA metagenomics assembly of... | reverse complement strand
ATGACATCATGAACGAATAAAGAATAAAAAAATAAGATTTAAATTGCACTTTATGAAGAACATTAACTACGTTATTAACGGTGTGCTAGCGGTGGCTGTCGTAATCTTGTATATTATGCAATTTCCGGCAAGAAAGAATCAAGCGTAACAAGAACATTCGCGTCAGCGGGAGACACAACGGCCTTACTTCCGATCGCTTATGTAAATGTGGATTCCCTGTTACTTAATTACAATTATTCCAAGGATCTGAACGAGATCATCTTGAAGAAACAAGAGAATTCCCGTGCTAACATCACCCAGAAAGCCCGTAGTTTACAAGGCGAGATGCAAGATTTCCAGCGTAAGGTAGAAAATAACGCTTTCCTTACCCGTGAGAGGGCGGAGCAAGAACAACAACGTTTATTGAATAAGCAACAAGAGTTGCAGAACTTAGATAACCAATTGGCTCAAGAGTTGATGCAAGAGCAGCAGAAGTTGAACGAGCAATTACGCGATACGGTTGTTTCTCAATTGAAGGCTTTCAATCTGGGTAGGGGCTATCAAGTGGTATTCAGCAATACGGTAGGAGATAATATCCTTTTGGCTGGCGATTCCTATGATATCACAGGCGAATTGCTGGAATACTTGAATAAGAATTATTCCTCTCCGGCCAAGTAAGCTATTAATAGAATTTATAAAAGAAAGGGTGTATCAAAGGAACGTTTGATACACCCTTTTTTTAACGGTGCTTACCGGGGACTTTATAGAAGATATACTGTATCTGCAAAGTAATATATACTGCGTTGGCCTGGTCAGTATATATTCATCGGTCGGGTCAGTAGCACTGCGTTTTGCGGCCAATTACTCTTTAGGAGTAACGAAAGCGGTATATATCTGTAAGATAGCGGCTACGCTCAAGCAAAGGATCCACTCGGTACGGTTGTTGAACATAAAGCCGGAAGATACGATCATTAGAAGTCCGGCGAATACGTTGAAACGGTGGAGCCGGCGGCGACGAAAGTCCAAGTCCTTAACCGGAAGGGTCAGATAGCAAACGGCTATACCCGCCGCACCGACAGCGAATAAATAAGGGGCGACAGCCCAATGAGTAAGAAACAATATGGCACCGGCTAATACGAGTAATCCCGCTACGCCGAAAATAATCGATCTGATTTGTTGATTCATTTATTTGTCCTTGATAATAAAAACATCCTCGTTCGACCTTTTCATGAAATACTCTTCACGGGCGAAACGTTCCAGTCCCTCCTTGTCCGTATGAAGGTCGTTTAATTTCTTGCTGTTGATCTCGATCTCCTTTTGGTAATGTTTGATCTCTTTCTCCAAACCGCGTATTTTCTCGTCGTACGTATAGCGTTTATACAGGCTGCTATCGCCCACCGTAAAGGTGACGATAAGGAACACGATGGTAACCAACCAATAAGCGTTGATCCACGATAGATACTTTATGTAAAACTCTTTTATGCGTGACATCAGAACATCGTTTTCGCGAAGATAATGAATTATTTTGTTTATCTTTGTCTTATCAATAAAAAGCAGAGAATGGATAATTATATTGTATCGGCAAGAAAATATCGCCCGTCCACTTTCCGGAGTGTAGTAGGGCAGAAGTCTCTTACCACTACGCTGAAAAACGCGATACAAAGTAACAAATTAGCGCATGCTTACCTGTTTGCGGTCCTCGTGGAGTAGGAAAGACCTCGTGTGCCCGTATCTTTGCGAAGACGATCAATTGCTTGAATCCGACGGCGGATGGCGAGGCTTGCAATGCGTGCGAGTCGTGCCGGGCTTTCAATGAGCAGCGTTCTTACAATATCCATGAACAGGATGCCGCCTCGAATAACTCGGTGGACGATATCCGTACCTTGATCGACCAAGTGCGTATCCCGCCTCCAATCGGTAAATACAAAGTCTTCATTATTGACGAGGTCCATATGTTGACAACCGCCGCTTTCAACGCATTCTTGAAGACATTGGAGGAACCTCCGCATCATGCTCTCTTTATCTTGGCTACGACCGAGAAGCACAAGGTGCTTCCCACGATCCTTTCCCGTTGTCAGATCTATGATTTCTCCCGTATATCCATCGCCGACATGGTGGAGCATTTGCAATATGTCTCTTCGCAAGAGGGGGTAACAGCGGAACCGGAAGCCTTGAACGTGATCGCTCAGAAGGCGGATGGAGGTATGCGCGACGCTTTGTCTATCTTTGACCAAGTGGTAAGTTTCACGAATGGCAATATCACGTATCAAGCGTTATCGATAACTTGAACGTGCTGGATTATGAGTATTATTTCGTCTGACAGATGCGATCTTATCCGGCAATGTGCGGGCTTCTTTATTGATCTTGAATGAGATATTAGGCAAAGGATTCGACGGGCAGAATATCATAACCGGTTTGGCTGGGCATTTCCGGGACTTATTGGTATGCCGGGATGAGTCCACCTTGGTGCTATTCGAGGTGGGTGCTTCTATACGTGAACGATATAAGGAGATGGCGAAACATTGTCCGGATCAACTTCTGTTCAAGGCGATAGAGCTGGCGAATACGTGCGATTTGAATTATCGTGCCAGCCGCAATAAGCGTCTTTATTGGAATTGACGTTGATTCAGCTCTGTCAATTAACACAGGTAGCCGCCGACGATAAAAAAAAAGCGTTAATTGAGCCGATTGCTGGGACGAATCCGTCTTCTCAAGCGGTGAATAGCGGGAAGCCTCAACAGCCGCCCCAAGCTCCTTCAGTTACGGCAGCGGCCGGTGCTCCACAAGTTATGAGTACGCACATGCCGAGCTCGGTTCCTGCGCCACCTCCGTCTACAGCGCCTAATTCGGTTCGTAGAACGGCTCGTCCGATGGGAATCTCCATGAAGGAGATCGGAGTGGAGAAGCCTAAGCAACAAACCGTTCAACAAGCGACAACGAACGTAAAGGAGGTAGTAACTCCCTTTGACAATGATTCCTTGGTTCGTGAATGGGATAATTACGCCGCAACGATTGACAAGAAAGTGTATCTTAAGAATACGATGATCAATTGCAAGCCTACCTTGCAAGAGAATTATTATTTCGAGGTAGCCGTACATAACCCGGGGCAGCAAGAGGAATTGATCAATAATGCGATCCATATCCTGCCATTTCTCCGCCAGCATCTTACTAATAGCCGTATCCAGATGCGTGTCCGGATCGTAGAGGGAAATGAGAAGCATTTGGCTTATACATCCACGGAGAAGCTAGAGTTGCTGATGAAGATAAATCCTACCTTGGGTCGTTTGAGGGATGAATTTAATTTGACGTTAGATTAAGTAGATATGCTAAAGATCCCAAGAAGGGATCTTTAGTCTTATTTTTTATTCCTTTGTCTCAAGATAAACCACTTGAGTTTGCAAATACTCCTCAAGTCCATGTTTTCCATCCGCGCCACCGATTCCGGATTTACGCCATCCTGCATGGAAGCCTTGCATAGCCTCAAAATTCTCACGGTTAATATAAGTCTCCCCGAATTTTAAGGAACGCATTACCTTGAATGCGTTATCCAAGTTTTGTGTATATACGGAAGATGTCAATCCATATTCGCAATCATTCGCCCATGCGATAGCGTCGTTGATATCTGAATATTCGACAACCGGCAGTATGGGGCCAAAAGTCTCTTCTTGTATGATATCCATTTTCTGTGTAACACAATCCAAAACGGTCGGTTCGAAGAAATATCCTTTTGTACCGATCCTATGGCCACCACACAGTAGCCTAGCACCTTGTTGGATCGCTCTCTCTACTTTTTTCTCCATAGACTCCAACGCGCTGGCTTCAATAAGCGGTCCCATATCCAGATCCGCGACCTCATTGGGATTTCCTACTTTTACCTGCTTCATGCCGGCGACTAGTTTTTCCATGAAGGTCTCTTTTATCGCTTTGTCTACATAAACCCGTTCGGCACAATTACATACCTGTCCGGTATTGATCACACGAGAGGCAATAATAGACTTAACAGCAAGATCGACATCTGCGTCCTTCATCACGATAGCCGGGGCTTTACCTCCTAACTCCAGAGAAACTTCGTGATATTAGGAGCGGCGGCTGCCATGGTCTGTTGTCCGGCTCCCACGCTTCCTGTCAGACTTACCATGCCTACTTTCGGATTCGCCGAGAGTTCATGACCAATCACGCTACCCCGTCCATTTACTAGATTGAAACGCCGGCAGGCAAACCTGCCTCCTCCACGATCTGCGCGAATACATATGCGTTCTCTGGCGTAAGCTGGCTAGGTTTTATTACGATCGTATTTCCGGTGATCAAGGCCGGCGCGGCTTTACGAGCGATAGAAAGAATGGGAAATTCCAAGGTAGGATACCTGTCGTTACTCCAATCGGTCTCTTAAATAAGAAAATGTTTTCATGAGGGCGGTCACTGGGAATGATTTCCCCTTCGTACCGGCGGGCCCAGCCTGCCATGTAATCCATATAGTCCGCGGTAAAAAGGACTTCAACATTGGCGAGTCCTTGGGTTTTGCCTCCTTCACGGACGATGATGTCGGTCAGTTCCTTCTCTCTCTTACGGATGCCAGCCGCTATCTTTGTCAGATAAGCAGCCCTTTCTATGGAGGGCGTTCTTTCCCATTGATTCTGCGCTTTCTCTGCGGCATCGATCGCTTTTCTGGCATCTTCAACCGTCCGTCGGCATCAGTGAAATACCTCTTCGGTAGAAGGATTCAATACCTTGATCCATTCCCAGACTCATTATCAATGAATCTGCCATCTATAAACATTTTCAATTCTTTCATGATACTATTTTTAGGTTGAATAATTTGTTTTTAAAAGTACGGAAAGGAAGGAATGGCAATGTTTTTAAAAAATGATAATAGTTCTATCAGAAATGATAGTGAATCAAGATAATAGGGTAGATATAGGAAAAACAGCCTCAAGAAGTTGAGCTTCTCAAGGCTGTTTTTTATAGAATGATCGTTTTTCGTTTTAGCAGGCTTTGAAGCTCATGTCCAAGCTCTTCACGGAGTGAGTCAAAGCCCCTACGGAGATGAAGTCTACGCCACATTCTGCGTAATCACGTAATGTGTCGAACGTGATACCGCCGGAAGACTCTACCTCAAAACGTCCGTTGATGCGGCGAACCGCTTCTTTTGTATTCTCGATATTGAAATTATCCAACATGATACGATCGATACCGCCTACTTTCATGGCTTGTTCCAACTCGTCGAAGTTACGAACCTCGATCTCGATCTTTAGGCTCTTTCCTTTCTCTTTCAGATAGTTTTGCGCACGTGTGATCGCTTGCTCGATGCCGCCGGCGAAATCCACATGATTATCTTTCAATAAGATCATATCGAACAAACCGATGCGATGGTTCATGCCGCCACCGATACGTACGGCCTCTTTCTCGATCATACGCATACCGGGAGTTGTCTTGCGAGTATCTAGAACGTGTGTCTTGGTGCCTTCTAACGCCTTGGCGTATTTACGAGTCGTAGTAGCGATACCGCTCATGCGTTGCATAACGTTCAGCATCAACCGCTCGGTCTGCAATAAGGATTGGATCTTACCTTCCACCACGAACGCTATATCCCCTTTTTTCACTTCGGCTCCGTCTTGTATAAAGACCGTCATTTTCAGTTCCGGATCGAAGTCGTGGAAGATACGTTTAGCCATTTCCACGCCGGCCAATACGCCATCTTCCTTGATGATCAGCTGGCTTTTCCCCATCGCTGTCTCGGGGATGCAACATAAGGTGGTATGATCGCCATCGCCAATATCCTCGGCAAACGCTAATTTGATTAAGTCGTCAATAAGTTTGTCCATCTTTTATTCTATTCTGATTGATTGTATGATCGCTGTATTCCCTTCGGCACGGTACGTGATGTTTACACGGTACTCACCGGAAGACGTCGGAAGCTTTCCGACAAGGAAACCGCTTTCCTTTTTATCCGCATGATGTACGACCGAGAATCCGGAAGGCTTATTCGAACTGAAAAATGAGGACAACATAGAGACGGCCTCACTTCCGTTACATTTCTTAGAGGAACTGGGCAAGGCTACATCCACCACCTTATCCATAGCACCGGATAGAGAGGAGGCATTTCCTGCCTTGAAAGCATTTGATATACTGGTAATATCCGCCGCCTGCGCACATACGAACGCGAATATCAAGGCGAATGTAAGTAAGAGTCGTTTCATAAGCTTTCTTTATTTTATTGAGTAATTAGTGGCAAAGGTATGTATTTTTCTTGTAACTTAGCCTTTCTAAACATGTAAATGTAAGTAGATGAAGATTGGACTGATTGTGATTGGTAAGACGGATGCCGGTTATTTTGTGGAGGCTATCAATGAGTATAAAAATCGCTTGACACATTATATACCTTTGAAATGGAAGTCATACCGGATATAAAGAACGTGAAGAATCTCTCTGAGGCGCAGCAAAAGGAGAAGGAGGGAGAATTGATTTTAAAGGCCTTGCAGCCCGGCGATTATTTGGTGTTGCTGGATGAGAAAGGGAAGGAGTTTACCTCCATGCAATTTTCTACTTATCTGGAAAAGAAAATGCATACGGTCCCGAAACGCTTGGTATTTGTGGTAGGCGGTCCTTACGGTTTTAGTGAAGCTGTGTATAAGGCGGCATCGGAAAAGATCTCGTTGAGCAAGATGACTTTTTCCCACCAGATGATCCGACTGATCTTTATCGAGCAGATTTACCGGGCAATGACGATCTTGAATAACGAGCCTTATCATCACGAGTAGTTGCGTCGGTTAACGGCAGTATAGGCGTAGCCTATACCTATACTGCCGTAAGCTCACGCCTATACTGGCGTAGCTTACGGCAATACTGGTGTTTTTTTACCCGGATTAATGGACTAATTTCAACCCGACGATCCCTATCAATATCAAAGATAAGAACAATAACCTGAATATATTTGCGGAATCATGGAAAACAAGATTCCAAGAAGAACAGTCCCTATAGCCCCGATCCCGGTCCAGATTACATAAGCCGTACCGATTGGGATGCTTTTCTGGGCGAGATATAAGAAATAGCCGCTTAAGCCCATGGATAAGATCGATAAACCTATAAACAAATAAAATATTTGGAATGCATACTTGCTAATTTAAAGCCCAGCGGCCAGCCGATCTCGAATAATCCGGCTATAATTAACAGAATCCAAGCCATATAGAATTAGTCTTAAAAGTTTTCCCGTGTCTTTTGGATCAATAAATAATCCAATAAAGTCATGGCGGTCATAGACTCGACGATAGGTACCGCACGAGGCAATACGCATGGATCATGACGTCCGCGTGCCTTTAATATCGTATCCTCTCCCTCCATATTAACCGTTTCTTGTTCCATCAAGATCGTAGCGACCGATTTAAAGGCTACCCGGAAATAAATATCTTGTCCGTTGGATATCCCTCCTTGGATACCGCCGGAATTATTGGTACGAGTATTGATATGCCCGTTATCATTGAAAAGCGATCGTTCCTTTCCGATCCGCGGAAGAAGGCGGCGTTGAATCCGTCTCCATACTCGAAGCCTTTCACGGCGTTGATCGTAAGCATCGCATGTCCCAACGCGGCATGTAACTTGCCGAACACAGGCTCTCCCAATCCGACGGGAACCCCTTTCGCCACACAGGTAATAACACCGCCGATCGTATCTCCTTTTGATTTGACCTCAGCGATCAAGTTCCATCTCTGAGGCGGTCTTCGGTCCGGGCAACGTACATCGCTCTTTTCCGTCAAGCTTAAATCATAATCTTGGTAACTACCCGCTAATTTGATCGGGCCGACCTGCGAGGTATAAGCTTGAATCTGTATGCCGTATTGCTTAAGGGCGAGTTTAGCGATAGCCCCAGCCACGCAACGAGCGATCGTTTCCCGGGCGGACGAACGTCCACCTCCACGGGGATCACGGATTCCATATTTCGTTTGATAGGTATAATCAGCATGGGAAGGACGGTAAACCGTTTTCATATTGTCATAGTCAGAGGAATGTTGGTTTTTGTTCCAGATGATGAAACCTATCGGCGTACCGGTTGTCTTTCCCTCGTAGATACCAGAAAGAAACTGTACCTCATCATCCTCTTTACGGGGGGTCGTGATACGGGATTGTCCCGGTTTACGACGGTTCAGCTCTTGCTGGATGAATGCCGTATCTAATTCGATCCCGGCTGGGCATCCGTCGATCACGCCGCCGATACCGGGGCCGTGCGATTCGCCGAACGATGTTAATCTATAAATATTACCAAAAGTATTCACCGTTTTGTCTAATTGAAAATTGAAAACTGAAAATTGAGAATCAAAAGCCGATGATTAGGCACTTCTCCTAATTTTCAATTTTCAATTCTCAAATTTCCCTTTATTTAGTGGCATCCACCACAACCGCAGCCACCCTCGTGGTTATCGCCACAATCGCTACCGCAATCGTCGCAACCGCAACTGCATCCACCTGCGGGAGCGGAGAAGGCAGCGATCTCTTCCGCTGTCGGTTCGTGTACGTCGATTACCTCGCCGCTGAAATGCAAAGTCTCGCCAGCCAACGGATGGTTGAAGTCCATTACCACGATATCATCCTTCACTTCCAATACGGAGCCGTTCATACGGTTGCCATTAGAATCCATCATCGGTACGGTATTACCTTCCTTGATCATCTCGGCGTCGAATTTACCGTCTACCTCGAAGATATTCTTCGGAAGATCCAATACGTGCTCCTCGTTATATTCGCCATAAGCCTCGGCTGGCTCGATGGAGAAGTTGAACGTGCCACCTACTTCCAGCCCGTTCAAGCTTTCTCGAATGCCGGAAGCATCATGCCTGTTCCGTAGATGAATTTCAAAGGAGCCTCGACCGTCGCTTTTTCCATTAACTCACGTTCTTCACCTTCGCCAACGTTCAGGTCGTATGTAACCGCAACGTATTTGTTTGCTGTAATTTTCATTTGTCTTGTATTTTAAATATGTATAGAAATGCTCGCAAAGATACGATTTTATTTCTTATCCACCGCCTTTTTAAGAGCGTTCATCGCTTTATCTAAAACAGAGCGGGGGCAGCCAATGTTCAAACGCATATGGCCTTCTCCCCCGGGGCCGAAGATACTTCCGTCGTTCAGCGCTAGTCCGGCTTTGTCTTTGAACAGGTGTACGAGTTCATCTTGACTTTAATTTCAGTTCCCTGCAATCCAACCAAACGAGGAAGGAGGCTTGGGCTGGTAGACTTTTATCTTGGGGAGATGCTGTTTCATAAACTCTTCCACGAAACGTACATTCTCCATGATATACATTCGCATTTGTTGCAACCATTCGGCGCCATAGGTATAAGCGGCGGTCGTCGCTGTATAAGCGAAGATCGTGCCATCGCCAAACTCTCCGGCCTCAAGGAAAGAGTAAAATTCTTCCGGATGCGATCATTGGGTACGATTGCGTAGGAAGTCACGATACCGGCGATATTGAACGTCTTGCTCGGTGCCATGAAAGTCACGCTGCAGGAAGCGGCGGTATCCGATACGGAGGCGAACGGGTAATGCGTGTACTGAGGATAGGCCATTTCCGCATGAATCTCATCGGAGATAACCAAAATATTGTGCTTGGCGCAAATATCGGCCAAGCGGACCAAGGTTTCCTTTTCCAGACGATCCCACCCGGATTGTGAGGGTTGCAGAGGATCAATACCTTGCATTCATCATCTATAATAGATTCAAGATGATCAAAATCCATCTCATAGATGCCGTCTACCATCTTTAGCGGATTATAAACGACCTCGCGCTTCATTTTCTCCGGAACGATGCGGAACGGGTGATAAACAGGGGGCTGGATGATGACCTTATCTCCTTTTTGCGTAAAGCATTGGATAGCGAAAGCGATTCCCTTTACGATTCCCGGGATATAGCTGATCCATTCCCGTTGTATTTTCCAGTTATGTTTGTAGTGTACCCAATTGATGATACTCTCGTAATACTCGTCGGAGCCGAATGTATAGCCGAATATCTCGTGCTCACAACGTTTCTTCAGGGCCTCTACAATAAAGTCCGGTGTGCGGAAATCCATATCCGCCACCCATAGTGGTATCAGATTCTCGTCACCGAACATCTCTTTCAAACGGTCGAATTTCACGCAACTCGTCCCATGTCGTTCGATAACTTCGTCGAAGTTGTAGTGTTTCATATTTTTATTAACGATCAGTTTCTTAATTGTTTTAGGGGTCAAACTTACATAAAAAACTGCGATTTTAAAGCAAAATATGTATAAAGATGATGTTTTTGTATAGTAGGAAACTTTATAAAAGACTTTTCTCTCTAAAAATAAAATCAGTGAATTTGCTTCTTGAAAAATAAAGAGAAACAAATTCACCGAATAGTATAAGACATATAGTTTACTTTTGGTCGAAGATACTCTTAGCAATCTTTAATGAAGCTTTATGTGCATTGGCCAACATGGTTAATTCCTGTACAATATCCGGATGTTCTTCTGCTATATTGTATAATTCTCCAGGGTCAGTACCTAAATCATATAAAACAGGTTTATCATATACGATTTTATCCGTTGCTCCATAAGCTGGTCTATAAGAGAAATGGGCTTTATATTTACCTTTTCGAATCGCATATAATTCACTGCCTCTGTAAAGTAAAACACATCGCGTTTACAAGTAGACTTATCTTTTAATACATTTAGCAAGCTGATTCCATCATAATGCCGATCTGAAGGCAATGGAATTCCTGCTATCTCACAAAATGTAGGTAGTAAGTCTAATGTACTAGCCATATCCGTTATATATCCCGGTTTAACCATTGCTCCCCACATAATACATGGAACGCGGAACCCTCCTTCGAACATGGAAGCTTTGCCATCCTTTAACGGACCCGGTGATCCTCCTTCTTGTTTACATAAAAGCCATGGCCCATTATCGGATGTGAAAATAACCAATGTGTTTTTATCTAATCCTTCAGATTTTAATGTTTGCAAGATTTGTCCTACACTCCAATCCAGTTCCTCTACGGTGTCACCATATTTGCCTCTGGCTGATTTACCTTGAAAGTCAGTAGAGGCATATACTGGCATATGAGGCATAGGGTGTGCTAAATACAAGAAAAAAGGAGAATTCTCATTTGATTTAATGTAGCGGATAGCAGCTCCGTCACTTGTTGCGTTAAATTATATTGTT
>ENA-OQAS01001431-OQAS01001431.1-human-gut-metagenome-genome-assembly--contig:-NODE-1431-length-11146-cov-1.968055_pt1 | contig 11146 bp, 13 predicted proteins | sample MGYA00242733_ERZ504523 | MGnify/ENA primary metagenome ERZ504523 (study PRJEB26092, sample SAMD00036239) | human gut metagenome | host: Homo sapiens | study: EMG produced TPA metagenomics assembly of... | reverse complement strand
TCTTTGTATACAGGAATAAATAAATTACCTTTTTTAACTGCAATATATCGTTTATTTTCTGGAATATCTGAAATATCCACAGAAACATCTTCCTGTGTTATAGTTGCTTTTAAGATTTCCGCATTATGTGCATCTTTCGCTTCATATAATGCATCAACTTCTCAGAAAGTTTTAATCTTAACTGATCACCGTCCAATTTCATATCATTTAATTCGATATTGTTTTGTGAAATTTTTACTTTAAAATCATATCTGTAAGACTTGCTAAGTTCGATCAGCATATGATCTTTAAAATATGTTTTCTTGTCCAATTTATTGCCAAGAGATTTTAAGATTCCTCTTAAAATAGTTTCTTTCTTCCATCTGTCTCTCTCATAAGTTAATAATATATGGTATTCTCCATCAAGCTTTAATTCTCTGATCTTGGCTGCATCCAGTATGATCCGGTATCCACAACCTTTATAATTTGCTAAATGGATTTGTTTTGTCTCGTTATCAATTTTTAAGCCAAATTTCTTCTGTGCATATTGTGACTTAATACTTTGTATTTCCAGTGGAATCTTCTCTCCTGTACTTAAGCATACCAAATGTGCTGATAATTTTTGTACATTTACATTTGGCACAGATAATCCTCGTAAGAATACATATCCTTCGATCACACATTGCTCTTTCTGCCATGCCACATCATAAATCAATTGAGTAAGTCTCCACTGATCTAATGCCTCTGTCATATCTGCCTTATCACCAGTTACGATCGCTTTCGGGAATTTTCCAAGATATTTGTTGCCCTTTTTCACGATCTTTAAATTCTTATAATTATCAACTTCATATTGACGCAGTTTTACTAATCGTTTTTCATCCAGATTCATCAAAGCCACATATTTTTCACGATATAAAACTGGTAACTTATCGATCGTTTCTAAAGGAATTGTTTCTTCTATATAATCTTTAATGATCTTCATCATCTCGAGTGTTCTGTTATCTGAAAGATAAATACAGTTGTTCACATAGATCATCAGATCAATATATAACCATTTATAATATTTTGCATCCCATAATTCTTGTTCTTTGACATTCTCCTCAAAGAATTTATCTACCATACGTAAAACGGTAATACGATCTCTCATATTCGTAAAGTCATCTGCTCTCTGCGTAATAGACTTATTAGCTCCATCACGAATTCTCCAACGATAACAGACATCCTGCACCATTGTCACATTATTAGCAAGATAATGCATAGGAATCGTTACTGGAATATCTTCATAGAGAATTCTCTCTGGAAATTCAAAATGATTACGATCCCAAAACTCTTTCAAAATTAATTTATTCCATGAGGTTGTATCATAAATCAGATCCGTATTGTCTGTAATATGTGTTTTATCAATATATTTTCTAAATGCAATTTCATGCAGATTCGATACATGGTCTTTCTTTGAGTTAAATCTCGCAACACTTCCAACTACCATCTCGCTATGATTTTTCTCTGCTGCAAGATACATTTTCTCGTATGCATCATCTGGGACAATATCATCTGAATCAAGAAAAATAATGTATTTTCCTTTTGCATACTTCACTCCTGTATTTCTCGCATTTCCAAGTCCACCATTTACCTGTCTTACATACTCAAAATGATCATATCGACTAGCAAATTTCTTGGCAATGTCTGTACTTCCATCTAAAGAACCATCATCAACCATGATGACCTGCAGATCCTCTAATGTCTGATCTACAACTGATTGCAGACATTCTTCCAAATATTCTTCTACGTTATAAATTGGTATGATAACACTTACTTTTATCTCTCTCATCACTTACTCCTATCTCTCTGGGAATTTCAATTCAATATCTCCTGGGATATTATAATACATCTTATAACGCCATACCCATGCTGGATTATATACATCTAAACCATAACAGTATGTATCTCCAAGCGGTATTTCCTTTAATTCAATCTTCTTCTCTCCTTGTTTTATCTGTGTTTGTATATATTGAAGTCTGTCATTCACTTGTCCATGAACAAAATAATATACACCAATATTTCCGATCATCACAAAGAAAATACACATCATGATCCCTGTGTTTAAATATCCTTTGCTTATCTTTAAAAATCCACTTCGTATACTATACGATAACAATACTCCAAGATATAAAACGAAAAAGATATATGTTACATAAAAACAACGAATTGCAATCGGACTTGCAACGATCAATGGTCCCATTAAAATCAGTTGTGACCATAAAATGATCTGAACGATCACGTTATCCTTAAAATCTGTAATAAACCATGCACTAAAAGCTGCCAATGCTAAACAATACGTCGTTACTATTACAGCCTGCGCTGCATTGCCCCATGCCAAATAATCTTTCCATGTACCAAGATTCATAAAATTAAATATATAAAATGCTAAAAAAACACTGAACAGAACCAAGAATAATCCTTGTCCTTTCTTCTTTCTCTTTTGGAGTAATATCAAAATCAATCCACATGTCACTATATTTAATAAATGATTTGGCATGATCCAATAGTTAATGATCGTGTCTGCGTATACCTTTAATGCAGAGGCAAACCATTCAAAGCTTAATTCAAACGCTGCAATCTCTTTTCCTGTTCCTTGTGATGTATGTGCCGCAGCCATACGATATGCGCTATTCGAGAACATCCAAAATGCACCAATACCAACCATGATCAAATGAAGTAACATTCCTTTATGCAGCTTCTTATATTGTACACCATAAATAATTAAAAAAGCGATACTTAGTACAATTAGATATACCGTTGAATTTTCAAGAACCAAGCTTCCAAGAAATGCATTGATCATTGAAATCCCTGTTTTCAACTTCGACACTTTCTTTTCTTTGAAAATAGATATATGATATAGCAAAATCCAAGAATCATCGTTGCACTAACACAGAAATTTGAAAATCCTGATACCCATCCATACGTCTGACTCATTAAGCTTGTTGGAATATTGACTACAAAAAAACACAAATTAAAAATGATAATATCTTATATTCTGTCAATTGATATATCAAGTATAACATTGCAGTCATTATCCCAGAAATAGCCATACTTCTCAATACGATCGGCAATCTTGTTAAAACAATGACCAAAATATCTCCAAAGTAACGTCCATTATATCCTTCAAACCACGTTTTTAATCTCATGATCCCTACTTCACTTCCCCATCGCCAATCATCCAGTGCTTCCGGCACCCATAACTGCCAAATGGAAAATAATACAAAAAATATGATCAATATCCAAAATATTGATGATTTCTTTTCTTTTTCAATGTACTGTTACTCCTTCTTTTGTTACTAATCTTTTGACCCAATCTATAAACTTCTCATATCGAATTAATTTCTTAAACCATTCTAATACAATCGATGTCACCAATGAAATTGCCATAAGTACTATATAATCTAACCATGCATAATAAAATGAATATGTAAATTCAATGGAAAAAATACGTCTCTGTAAAAATGAAATGAAATCAAAGAAAAATAATTCATAAGAAATGTTTTCCAAAGGAAGCCTAATCCTTTTACGATCCATTTTTCCATTTAATATATAAAATATATGAATTTAGATCACATACATTGCTGCAAAGCCATCCCAAAAATCTAGATATTTCCATCCAATCCATGCATTTTGTCGGCATTTTATGATAACTGCCAAACCTATCAATGATACTATCAGAGACAACAGTTTTCCTGCCACATTCTGTTCCATAAATTTTTCTTTTATTCTCGCAAGCAAGTCATGTTGTGCAAAATACATTCCCAGTGTGTATGCTAATAGATATCGGAACAAATCTGTTGATTGTCCAAATCCACAAGCTCTTGGAACGATAATAGATGCAACAACCACGACCCATTGATATTTTTCCATAATTGAGTGTACAAATGGAAAAATCATGATCAAAACGATTGCAAGACTCATATACCACCATGTCAGACAAAATAACGGTGTTCCAAGTAATTTTGCTAATCCTAATGCATCAATGATCATATAGACCACACTACGAAAATCATGTCCATAAACTTCTATAAAAACGTCCAGTTGGAATCGCAAGAATCTCTGTCACAACAAAAATGATCAAAAATCCTGTCATTAATGTGACCATTTCGTTTCTTTATATAATTACTCATCGTTGTTTTCTTTTTCTGACTCTCATAAGAAACCCACATTCCGTATCCAGTCATAAAGACAAACATGGCTACGCATATCTTTGAAAAACTAGCAAGATATTGTATCGTATGAGAAGAAAATGGTGCAAACGAAATTGGGTAATACCCCCATCCCTTCGTCGTCGCAAGCTTCTCATACGGAACCGTAGCCCAACGCTGTGCATTCAAAAAGCAATGATGAAACAACAGGATAATGATCGCAATCCCTTTCATCTGCATTGTATGTTCCTTTGTAAACTTCATTCAATCTTACTCCTCTTAATTTTACTGACCTGTATTATATCACAATGTAATACTTTTGTAAAAACTTTTACTTTATATACACCGCAAAAGCTTGTATTTTTTTGCCAACCGGTCTATAATTATCCTGTTTGAGCTAATTTACAAATAAACAAAAAGGGGATGTGATCAATGAAAGTTCAACGCAAATATTTACAACTGGCATGCCTGAATCTGTTTCTTGTCATGTCTGTTATCTTATGTCCTCACCAGACATATGCCAAAGGTAAAAAATTTAAAATCTATTTTACCAATGCAGAAAAATCTATCAAGTTACCTTTAAAATCCAGCCAGACACTATCTGTTCGATACTCTAAGAAGAAAAAAGCTTCCTACAAAATCAAATGGGAATCTTCTAATCCTAGAGTTGTAAAAGTATCAAAAAAAGGTATCCTGACACCAAAGAAAACCGGTAAGTCAGTGATCCGTCATGTGGTCAGAACAAAATCTGGTAAGGTCATTGCAAAAAAATCTATTAAAGTAAAAGTAACACCTGAAATTGCCATCAAAGCAATTTCCTGTGAAGAAGATGCTGCTTCTGAAACACTGATCAAATATCCGAACAAATATCGTTGGAATGTTTCTCTCAAGCCTGCGAATGCATCTCTTGCTTCCGTTACTTTTCAAAGCAGTGATAAATCCATTGCCACGATCAGTAAATCTGGTGTTATCACACCTTTAAAAGAAGGCAACATAACAATGACTGCAAAATATAAAAAGTTATCTTGAAACGACGTTTCATGTAACGATTCCATTAAAGAAATTAACAACAAGGCATCAAAAGATCAGTATGCCTTACGGAACTTTCAGGACTTTATCTGTGAATTTCAAACCATGGAATGCATCTGACAAAAAACTTACCTGGAGCACAAACAATGATACCGTTGCCGTTGTCGATGAGAATGGTCATGTAACTACCCGTGGAGTTGGTGTTGCTGTGATCACCGCAACTTCTATAAAAAATCCAAGCAGAAAGTGCAATATCACGATCACTGTCACTGCTGAAAATGGTTTATTATCTACTGAAGATTTGGATTATTTTGACTTAAAAGATGGGGACCGTCTGATGATCATTGCCCATCCAGATGATGACCTCTTATGGGTGGTGGAAATATGATTCAGGAAATTAAAGAATTAAAAGAAACTGGAAATAACTATTTTGTTGTTTGCCTAACCAATGGCTCTTATGATAGTCGAGCTAGGGATTTTGACTCTGCGATGAATGATATCGGGGCAAAACATGTGATTCTCCGCTATCCTGACCTCTATCGCAGACATCAGGTTGCATGGGATCCTTATACTAACTATATCACACAGGATATCCGGCGTGTCATGAATTATCGTAACTGGAGCAAGATCGTAACACACAATCCTGATGGCGAATACGGACATCAGCATCATAAAAAAACAGATGAATTAGTCACTGCTGTAAGTCATGAAAATGCTGAGCATTACGATAAATTATATTACTTTGAAAAATTCTACACACAGGATGCTATTCCAGAAGGTCTTGCAAAACTCCCTTCTGATGTTGCTCAGAAGAAGCATGCTCTGATCTTTAAAAACTATTTTGACCGTGGTGCGATTCGAATGTATGAATATTTTAATGATTATGAAAATTGGGTAAAAGCTACGGATTGGCAATAATACAATATGGTATAAAAATGCAGCTGTATTTCAAATTATACACCTGCATTTTTCTTTCTAAATTTTTATTGATATACACGAAATACCAGATCTGCTTTCCCAATCTTCTTGTTACTCCTATACATACATCCATTTGGGTATGCATCATAATTTCCAGTCCAGTATACCGGAAGTTTGTATTTTTGATCTTTTTTCTGATTTACAATCTCTATTGCATATGTCCCAGAATTCTTAACTTTGTTTAACTTCCACTCATATTGATTTTGCGCATAAGATAATTGATCTTGTCGTGCGCTTTCCATTACTTTTCCTGTTTCATCAAGCAGACGCACAGTAAAATCATTCTCATTATTTAATAAATTGAATGTAACATTCTGAAACCTGATTTTTGTAAGAAAACTTTGTTTTATTGCTTCATTCTTCTTCAATGACAGATTCAACATCTGACTTTGTGCAAACTGACTAGCTGCATAAGATTGATCTAACGCCTCTGGATTTTGTTTTAAATAATTATGCATTGGCTGCAAACATACAATCAATCCGATTCCGACCAAACATAACATAACATTCCCTATTGAAATCTTTTGTTTTTGTTCTTTCTTTTCTTCTTCACAAAGATTTTCAATTCCTGTTACCATCATAAACATCATTACACCCATAAAGCATATGCTATACTTTGGATTTGCTTCCCAGAATACATGGAAGATCATTCCTCCAAGTAATGTAAGCATCACAACATAATTCCATGGGTTTCTTTTTCTGAGCATTCCAATCGCTGCCACTAATGCAAAGCACCAGACCGCCATCCGCATCAGATAGCTGTACATTAAGATCCATCCATTGTGCTTTCCATTTAAGAACTCGTTTGCTGTTCCATAATCTGTTGAAACATAAGACATTTTTGTAAAATCATCATCTCCTGTCAGCCAGACTTCTCTTAACTTCACTCCAGATAACTGTAAAGTTCCCTTTATCCCAAGTTCTTTATAATTATGAATTGTTTTTTCAATTGTCTTTTCTTTTTTTTGTTTTTGCGTTGAAAGTTGTGAAGTAAACCACACATCACCACTATCATATCGCCCAACTCCATGAGAAGACATCATTAACCAATGTGTTGCTGGAAATTCTTGTGTGTTTTGTTTTGGTATCATATTCTGAAATTTGTACTGATATCCAAAACGGAAACTGCAATTCCCGCTGCCATTCCAAGAATCAGACACATATGTCTTACTTTAAACTTATACTGCTTCCAAAAGATAAACAACGTAATCCCCACTGCAATACAGAGAATCAAATTGGTGATCCTGATCTTAATTCCTATATAAATTACAATTCCTAAAAAAACACTGTACAAAATGCCCTTCCAATTGTCTTTTTCTTTATGTATTAGCACAAACAACAACAGCAACACCATGATCATACCAAATGATATCGTATGTGTATAATAATAAGCAATCCAGAAATATGTCCACGGATTCAGTAAAAAACAACAACATCCATTATGTTTAGCCAGTTTTATATTTTTAACTATGCGTATTGCAATATATCCACATAAAATTCCAATATCAATTACTAATAAATTCAAACAATTTCCCGCAAGAACCAGACTTCCAACAGAAATACCGCAAGACACCAACAATTTATAATAGCAATATAAGATTAGTAAATATCCATAATTATTCGGATAATGTGCAAAATACCCACCAAAACGCTGTAACGAAATCATAGGATTTTGAATCATTCGGATTGCTTCATCATGCAAATATAACAAATCATTCACTGGCTGTATCTTAAATACATAGATTGTCATCAATTGCAATGCAAAAATCATCACAAAGATGATAAAAAATAACGATTTTTTTGCAAAAACAGCTTCTAATTTCTTTCTGTATCTTACGATAAAACATCCTATGATAAAAAATAACAACGCCCCCAGCCACCTAACCGGCTGAGAAACGTCATTCATCTTTTCTTGTGTATATTGAAATGGGAAGCTTACGATCAAATATGCCACGATCAGAATAAACAATCTGATCGAATATTTGTATATAAAATCTTTTATCTTCATGTCCATTCTCCTAGTCATTTAATACCTGTTCAATAATAAATTTAGGTCTGGCCTTTGTCTCCAAATATATTTTTCCAATATATTGTCCAACCATCCCAATCGCGATCAGCTGTAAACCACCTAAAAACCATATCGACATAACAAGCTAGTCCAGCCACTTACCGTGTTGTTTGTAAAGTGCCGTACTAGACAATAAATGATTGCCAAAACACTAATTATACAGATTAAAATTCCAACATTAAAAATCATTTTGATTGGTTTTACACTCAACGATGTAATTCCTTCAAATGCAAAAGAAAGCATTTTCTTCAATGGGTATTTGCTTTCTCCTGCAAATCTCTCAGCTCTCTCATACGTGACAATATCACTCTGATAACCAACCATCGGCACCATCCCTCTAAGAAAGATATTAACTTCGTCAAATTCTAATAATCCTTTTAATGCCCGCTTACTCATCAGTCTGTAATCTGCGTGATTGTAAACAAGCTCTCCGCCCATTTTATTAATCAGTTTATAAAATGCTTCTGCCGTAAAACGTTTAAAAAATGTATCTGTATCTCTGGCACTTCGAACACCATATACAATATCGCATCCTTCATAATATTTTTCGATCATCTGATCGACTGCGTTAATATCATCCTGAAGGTCCGCATCCATTGATATTACAATATCTGCTTTCTCTGATGCCATTGTCAAACCAGCCAGCAATGCATTTTGATGCCCACGATTTCTGGATAATTTCACTCCTGAAATATAGAATCCATTTTATGAAATTCATCGATCATATTCCACGTATGATCTTTGGATCCATCATCCACAAAAACAATTCTGCTTTCTTTCGCTATTTTACCATCATGGATCAGCATTTCACATTTTTCCTTTAATCGTTTGGATGTTTCAGCTAATACTTGTTCCTCATTATAGCAAGGCACTACAATATATAATATATTCTTCTCTTTTCTTGATCTTTCCTGCATATTTAATTATCTTTCTCATTATCTATTTTGTTTGTGATCAACTGTAATTTAAATTCGAAATCTTGCCTATTTTTTTTGTACAATCGTACTTAAAATCAATCCAGAAAAGAATGCCTGCAACGCTGCAAGTGCTATAAATCCACTTACGATCAAAGTTGGGAAATTCGGTACCAGACCTGTATGAAGATATGTCATAAATACGGGTATAAATAATCCTGCCGCAATAATCATAAGCAAGAATGCCATACTTCCAAAAAACTGAAATGGTCTATAACCTTTAAACAGTTTTATGATCGTAAATAATACCTTCATACCATCTGTATAAGTATTTAATTTAGATTCGCTTCCATCTGGTCTATCTCGATATTCGATGATCACATTATCAACCAGCATATTTTTATCTACTGCATGAATGCTCATTTCAGTTTCGATTTCAAATCCCCTGGATAACACTGGAAATGTTTTAACAAACTGATAGCTAAAAGCTCTATATCCAGTCATAATATCCCGGATATTACTTTTAAAAGATGATTAATTGCAGCTCTCACCATGCTATTTCCAAGATTATGAAAAGGTCTTTTATTTTCCTCAAATAGGTAGATGATAATCTGTCCCCTACAACCATATCCACCTTGTATTCTAAAACTTTTTCTGCCATTTCTCGTCCAAATTGGGCAGGATATGTATCATCTCCATCAATCATGATATAACATTGCGCATCAATTTCTCGAAACATCCTTCGGATCACATTTCCTTTTCCCTGTTGATATTCATTTCTTACAATAGCTCCTGCTTCTTTTGCAATCTCTACTGTACGATCTGTGGAATTATTGTTATATACATAGATTGTTGCCTCTGGAAGTTCTTTCTTCCAATCCTCCACTACTTTTTTAATTGTCTTTTCTTCATTGTAACACGGAATCAATACTGCAATTTTTTCCATTACGCATTCTCCTTTGTTAAAATTCATTATATTCTTTTATATATTATTTCATTTACAAATGCAACATATAAAATCGTACTCGCTGTAATCGGAAGCATATATCGCATATCGCCATTTACAGGTGATGCCAGACATATAAGGAATGATGTCACTACTGGCAAAAATGCAATCCAATATCTGATCGTCTTTTTAAAAGAACATACCATGCCAAGCAATCCAATCAAAATCCATAAATATATCATCGGTTTTGTAAATAATGTCAATGGAGTTTTCTGATATATTGTATCTAAAACCCATGATATATATCTCTGATATATTTTGTTTTTTCTGAATAATATATTTTATATTCTTTTTGATATATATCCATACTTCTGGCTGTACATAATATCCATATGGATATCTTATTTCTGTCATATAACCCCAATATCCATATGTCCCATTTAACGTTGCCTGAATATAAGCCGTCGGATGCTTCTTAAGCATTTCAAACCATATGTTAAAATAATCTTTTAAATATTCGTCTTTCTGTTTGTAAGTATTCTTTACTGGGTCCGAAAGATCTGGATCATAATTCTTTCCGATCGTATCGTAATCTAATACTTTTCGAATCACTTTTTCCTCTTCCGTCGAAACATCATTTCCATAATATTTTACATATCTCGCTGTCTGTTGAAAAGGGATGGAGAGCATCTCCTGCTTTCCGCCAGGCTTCACACCTGCCATGGGAAGAATTGCTTTTTGGTAAACCTCCCAAACGCCACCATTATTATAAATAAAACTATCAATTGTCTTCGATATTTTTTTACACCTACAATACAAAACGGCATCGTAAAAATTAATATATAAAACCCGTTGTGTCTGACCAAACATAATAATAAAGAGACTATTAAAAACAAAATACTCTTAACTTTTGAATCAAATATCTTCTCTGGTTCTAATACTATATCAAATATAAATAACACAAATAAAACAAATATTGGATAAAATAATGTGTCTTTTACTGCTGTCCTTGCATATGCCGACCAGATAGGAAACAATCCATAAA
>ENA-OQAS01001430-OQAS01001430.1-human-gut-metagenome-genome-assembly--contig:-NODE-1430-length-11149-cov-1.765288_pt1 | contig 11149 bp, 9 predicted proteins | sample MGYA00242733_ERZ504523 | MGnify/ENA primary metagenome ERZ504523 (study PRJEB26092, sample SAMD00036239) | human gut metagenome | host: Homo sapiens | study: EMG produced TPA metagenomics assembly of... | reverse complement strand
ACAGAAATTTTTAAAACAAAATATGTTAATACGTCTCGCCCACCATATCTTCCCTATCGACCGAAAAAATAAGGATATGCTTTTTGAGATGGTCAGCCAATCTAAATTTAACGCTCCGCAGAACTATCTTCATGATCTAAAGGCGGTCAACGGAAACAGCATACCCAACGGGAAAAAGCAGCAGGAGCCTTGGCCTTCTTGAATTTGAACGTATACTCCCCTACCGCTTACGATGATGCTATCTTCATGCCGATAGCTAGCAACGCTTTTAAGTTTATACGTTCATTTGGAAGGGCTGGAAACTATCAACGGCTTGACGATTTACAAAATCCGTTTCCTGCCGAAGCAATGGAGCCAGAAATTGGTATGCGGGGATCTATATATCATCGACCAGTCATGGACGATCGACAAGATCGATATGAACGGTCGTTACTCTTTCGCCGAATTCAACCTAGTCATGAGCTACGGACGGGATTTCAGGCGGTTCATCCTGCCCGAGAAGGCGGATCTATTCCTCCGATACAGGGTATTGGGAAACGCAGTGGCAACCACCTACATTCTTCCTTTAAGTATCAGGAAGTGGAATGGGTGGAGGAGGACAACGAAAGCCATAAATGGAAATCCTTGGACCTGACCAATTATTACAAGCTCTCGTCCGAATACGGTTCCTATTATCAGGATTCCACGTATTGGAATATCCATCGTGACAATCCCTTGAGTCCGGATGAAGCCCACTTATACAATAAAGCCCAAGAGCAGAATATAAATAAAATCGATACGGCCGATGATCTCCAGAAGTACGTTAAACTAACGGAGCAGTTAACGAATACGGTCAATATGGATTATAAAAACGACCCGTATTAAATATTCCGGGCTTCTGAATCCATTCCAATTGGGTTATTCCGCCCGTAACGGCATCACTTACAAACAGCGATTCCGTATCAGCAAGACATTTACCCGTGACAAGCAAATTCGTTTTCGTCCGGAGATAGGTTACGTATTCAAGCGCAAGCAGATATTTTTCAAGGTTGGAGCGATTGGGAATACTCGCCGCAGAAACGGGGAATTTTATCGGTAGAAGTAGGAAACAGTAATGAAAGCTATTCCTCCGAGATCACCCAAAAGATCAATGAGGAACTAAAGGATTCCACCTTCAATTTTGATGATTTAAACCTTGAGTATTTCAAACACTACTATGCGGAAATAAAAAACTCCATTGAGTTATTCAATGGGTTTCAATTAACAACAGGCATCTCTTACCATCGCCGTATCCCCTCTAAAAAGAAAGTGGCGATTGATCCCGGGGATGATGTAGAGGAAATACTTAGCCAAAATTATAATGACTTTACGCCCACGCTCGGTTTCTCCTATACCCCCCGCCAATATTATCGCATGGACGGATACCGGAAGGAGTATGTCTATTCGTATTATCCCACGATATCAATCGAAATAGCGAGAGGTATCCCCGGAGTCGGGAAAAGCTCGGGAGATTACGGACGTATAGAGGCGGACATGCATCAAAGCCTTATGCTTGGCCTCTGCAGACGATTGAACTATCATATCAGCGCCGGTCTTTATACGCAACAGAAGTCTACCTATTCGCGGACTTTAGGTATTTCACCCGCAGGAATTTCCCCGATACATGGGATGATCAGATTGGCGGAGTCTTCAATCTGCTGAAAGGCGAGTGGTTCAATGCCTCCGATAAGTATATACAAGCGCATTTCATGTATGAAAGCCTTTTGTCTTATTCAAGATCCTCCGCATCAACTCCACGAAAAATTCATGCAAACGGCCTCACGCTATATCCTCTCCGAACGCTTTTATCTGAGCCAGCTATGGACACCGGTCTTGCCTAGCTATACGGAAGTCGGATACGGGATCGGGAACCATATCTTTAATATCGGGATATTCGCCGGATTCGATCGCTGGCATTACCAAAGCATGGGATTCAAGTTTGCCTTCGAGTTATTTCAATAAATCGATAGTGGGCGGGCTACCAATATCCCTTTACAGCTCTTTATCCCCTCGGCGTAATCTCGTAAGGAGGATGCTTGGATGATTACCTTTTTAGCGGAAGAAGAGGCATGGATAAATGTCAGTTGTCCATCCTTCCAATAGGCAATCCCGACATGCGTCACGTCCAGCCCCTTGATAGAAGTAACAAAACAGAGGATATCGCCATTCTTGATTCCGGACGAACATTTCTCGATCTCCTGTTTAGGCACATAATAATGAGGACGCAGGTTTATCTCCTTTTCCTTATCGGCCATCCTTCGAACCTTTCCGGATGGTTCTTCAATTGCTTATAGCTATCCGATGCGTGGATATAAAGATAAATCCAAAGGTAGGGAGACACCACCGATCTCCCGCCCCATATCTTCACGATTCCTTTCGCTCGTTCTCATAGAATCCAGTCGGTCATATAATGCAAACGATCCGTGTAATCATGGATCGTGCCGTCTCTGTACCGGAGCTGCTGTAAATTCTCACAGAAGTTCTCAAAGGTAGGATTTTCTTCCCACAGGGTGCGGGATAAAGCCAATACGGTCTCCGCGAATGTGGTACAATCCAGTTCCCGCAGATTGACCACCAAGCCCTCCGGCTCCTTTTCCAAGGTAGAGGCGACATAAGGAGTCCCCCGGAAGAAAAGGGCGGTATGGATCATTAGCTCGTCTAGGGGTAACGACTTCTTAGGTTCCATCTGAGTACAATACCGATCGAAAATAGCACGATCCTCATCCGTACAATACAACTTACGGGATGTATGCTCTTGGGCGTTCACTAAAAACACCATACATACACACATCCAAAAACCGAGCAGTATCATTCCCCTTCTCATAAGCTAATCCTTTTTCGTTTTCAGTAAATCCTCCAATTTCACCAGCTCGTCACGGAATTGGGCAGCCTCGATGAAATCCAGTTTCTTCGCTGCTTCCGTCATCTGTTTGCGAGTCCGCTCGATCGCCTTCTCAAGCTGCGTACGGTTCATGTATTGCACGACCGGGTCCGCTACCAAGCTTGTTCCGGCTCTATATAAGCGTAAGGCTCCGCCGTTTGTTGTTTCTCGGCAAGCATGGATACACTGTTTTTCATGACTTGCTTCGGAGTAATGCCATGCGCCTCGTTATAAGCCATCTGTTTCTCCCGCCGGCGATTGGTCTCGTCCATGGTCTGCTGCATACTCGCCGTGATCTTATCGGCATAGAAGATAACCTTTCCATTCACGTTTCGGGCGGCACGTCCAGCTGTCTGCGTCAAGGATCGGTGGGAACGCAAAAAGCCTTCCTTATCCGCATCCAAGATAGCGACCAACGAGACTTCCGGTAAATCCAGCCCCTCGCGTAGCAGATTGACACCGATCAGCACATCAAACAGGCCATTCCGCAGGTCGTCCATAATCTGTACACGTTCCAAGGTATCTACATCGCTATGTATATAGTTGCATCGTACCCCCATGCGGGTCATATACGTAGTCAGCTCTTCCGCCATACGCTTGGTCAAGGTAGTCACCAAGACTCGTTCGTCTTTTGCCGAGCGCTGCGTGATCTCCTCCATCAAGTCGTCGATTTGGTTTAATGAAGGACGGACATCGATAATCGGGTCCAGCAGGCCTGTCGGACGTATCACCTGCTCCACCACCACTCCCTCGCTCTTTATCAACTCGTAATCGGCGGGAGTAGCGCTCACATAAATGCCTAGAGGCGTCAACGACTCGAACTCATCGAAGGTAAGCGGACGTTATCCATCGCCGAGGGCAAACGGAAACCATACTCCACCAAGTTTTTCTTCCGGGCATAATCCCCGCCATACATCGCACGAATCTGCGGGATCGTCACATGGCTCTCGTCTACGACAAGCAGGAAGTCTTTCGGGAAATAATCCAACAGGCAGAAAGGACGATCTCCCGCCGCGCGTCCGTCGAAATAACGGGAATAGTTCTCGATACCCGAGCAATGCCCTAGCTCCCGGATCATTTCCAGATCAAACGTGACACGCTCATACAGGCGTTTCGCCTCGAAGGGCTTACCGATCTCCTTGAGGAAATTCACCTGCGTCCCCAGATCCACATCGATCTGACCGATCGCCATATTGATACGCTCTTGGGTGGTCACGAATAAATTGGTAGGATAAATATTCAGCTCATCTTGCTCATCATACTCCTCGCCTGTCAACGGATTGAAAGAGGAGATGCGTCTATCTCATCATCCCAGAACTCGATACGGTACGCCATGCCGTCGAAGGTCTCGATCGCCGGGAAAATATCCACCGTATCACCATTCACACGGAAACAGCCGCTTTGAACTCCAGCTTATTATTCACGTACAAGGCGTCTACAAACCGGCGCAACAGCTTATCCCGGTCGATACGCATACCCCGTTCCAGATGCGTCACTTTCTCGGCGAAGCGTAGGGTCTGCCATGCCATATAAGCAGGATACGGATGAGACCACGATCACGTCCTTACGACCCGACAATAAGGAAGCCGTGGCCCTCAAACGCAGCTTATCGATCTCCTCATTGATCGCCAAGTCTTTCTCTATATAGGTATCGGTAGAAGGTAGATAGGCCTCCGGTTGGTAATAATCATAATAAGAGACAAAGTACTCTACCGCATTATTTGGGAAAAACGCTTTAAACTCACTGTACAACTGAGCGGCAAGCGTCTTATTATGACTGAGTATCAAGGTCGGTCTCTGAACTTCCTTTATCACGTTAGCGATCGTAAACGTCTTACCGGAACCGGTAACACCCAAAAGTGTCTGGAAAGGAACACCACTCTTGATCCCTTCCGACAACGCCGCAATCGCCTCGGGTTGGTCACCCGTGGGACTGAACGAAGACGATATTTCAAAATTCATCCTTTACCCGATCTGTTGTTTAGGCATTATTAACCATAATATAATGTAGAGCAGTATACCGAATCCGGCGAAAAGAACCATCAATACCCATACGATCCGTACGATCGTCGGATCGATATCCAAGTATTCCGCAAGACCGGCACAAACACCCCCTATCATCTTATTATTCGAACGAGTCAATCTTTTCTTCTCTTCCATTATCCTCTATTTTAACAATTAGACAGTATACACGCAAAGATAATTTTTTCCCTCTAATAAAATAACAACTCCTGTCGATAATTCTTACAAATACGACAATGCCCATTGCAGGCTCTTTATAATGGGCATTATAAAGCACTTACAATGGGCATTCAACACCGCTTACAATCGTGATTAAGCGGCCTATCGATCCAGCAACTCTTGCAAATATTTACGAGTTTGGATCACATAATCATGGCGGGTACCATTCAGCTCACATTCAATTGTTATCGCACCCTTGAATCCTTGTTTTTTCAACTCGGCAATCACTGCGGGAAAATCTACATCGCCCGTAGGATCGGTACCTCATGGCCCAGCTCATACGGATTGTTAGGATCCGGATACTTGCCATCCTTCGCATGGAACTCTTTAATCAAGTTACCAAACAACTTGACCGCATCCAGGGAGTTCGACTTGCCATACATTAGTAAATTCGCCAAATCACAATTGATAAACAAATTACCCGTACCGATATCCCGGATCGCACGAATCAAAGTGATTGGTGTCTCCTGCCCAGTCTCGAAATAAATCAAGACATTACGCTCCTTCGCATAAGTAGCCAAGCCACGCATCACCTCAATGAAATCCTTATACTGCGCCGAAGACGGATCCTCTGGAATAAATCCAAAATGCGAGTGCATAGCCGGAATACCAGCCTGTACACAAAAATCGATCATTTTACGGTATAAGTCCAACTTCTCGAAACGCTCATCGATAGGTACCAGGCCGATCGTAGCCGGTCCTTGACGAAAATTCCACGTACTTTTACTTCCCGGCACACCAACCAACGTAGTTACCCGGATCCGGTGCTTCTCGGAAGCGGCCTTCACCTGCTCCGCCAATTCCTTCGTGAATCTTTTTTTCACTATAATTTAACTCACAAGAACCAAAGCCCTGCTCATGCAGGCTTTGAAACTCTTATCTATATCGCGTACATCATATTGGATGACACCGATCGTGATCTGTTCCTGCGCCTTCACGCCCGGACAAATCAAGGCCATAGCCACCACGTACGCCCATATATATTTCCTAATGTTCATATTCCTTATTATTCAATCTAAGAATCAATCAATTATTGTTCCATAGTCGGATTGAACGTACCTCCCCAATTATTATTCTGCTCCAAATTCGGGTTCTCGTCCAAGTAAGTTTTCTTGATCGGGAAGAAATAGAAGCTTTCCTCGATCACGACTGGCGCTCAGCTGCTCCGTATAAGGAACTTGATGGATTACGTAGCGAAAATCACCGGTAGTCAACTCATTCTTGGCGATCCGGTCGCGAGCGACGTTCAAGTCCATATCCGAGCCATCCGGGTTGACTGCGATCGCTCGATACCATGTTTCGTCCAACCGGCCAACATCATCATATTACGCGTACGGCGCAAGTCCCAGAAACGATGTCCCTCATAGCACAGCTCGATATGACGTTCATCCAAAATCGCCTGACGGATCTCCTCACGCTACCAATCTTCAAGCCATACAAACCATCCGCCCCTGCCTCTATACCCGCACGCTTACGGATCTGTTTCAACAAATCGATAGCTACATCAGAATGTCCGTTCTCATTAGCGCCTCCGCATAGATGAACATCACTTCGGCAAAGCGCATCAAGATATAATCAATATCGAACGTCATCACCTTGTCTTGTGTCAAGGAAAGATCAGACACTTTGTAATTATACATTCCAGAGAAAATATCATTGTTGGCCGCATTGACACCCGCATTCGGATTGACACCATATTGATCGTCTGCGTTGCTCACACCCAAGGCGTTATACATACGGTTGTCGGCAGATCTACCAGCTACCGGCCATTCGCGTCCGTTATACAAACAAGCCCTGTTGAAACGCGGATCGCGATTCTTCCAGAAAGCCTTCAGCAAAGCCTGCTCGTCACCTACGTAATACTTGCCCGTAGGATCGTCGTAACGCTTACCATCCAACATCGGGAAATCCTTTACGAATTCCCAAGTAGGATTATGATAAGGTTTATCACGGCTCACAGAAGCCGGACGCGTACCATACTCCCAAGTAGCGACACGGTTCGGATTTGAATAAATAACCGGGAAGATAACCTCCGGACCTCTTTCTTGCAACCAAATATCCGCCGGATTCTCTGTCAACGCGATGCCATTCTGCACACAAAAATCATACGCCTCCTTAGCCGCCACGTAAGCCTCTTTCCAGTATGCGTTATCATACATACGTTTCGGATTGAACTGAGGAGAAGCTTTCAGTAACAAGGTCTTTGCTTTCCAAGACTTTGCAAAACACTGGTCTATACGCCCATAATCACTGGAACTACCAGCTATTTTGGCAGGCAACAAGGAAATCGCATGATCCAAATCCTCTATCATAAACTGGAAACATTCCGGCGTAGAGTTACGTTTCACGTACAAATCATCCTTATCTTTATCTTGCGGCACTTTCAAATAAGGTACGCCACCATGATGCAACACCATCCAATAATACATATAGGCACGCATGAAATAGGCTTGTCCCAACATGAAATCCACAGCTTTCTTATCCTCTATCACGCTAGACTCCAGTTTAAAGATCGCCTCATTGATGTGGCGGATCTTGGTATAGTCCCATTTTTTATAACTATCCCCAGTCTCCGTGATCGTACCCAAATACCAAGGAATGCCCGTCACTTGATCCGAATTTTGGTCGGCAGAAACACTCCAGCCTCAAAACACTCCTCATACAGATTGTTCACGTACGCCTGAGCCAGGTTAAGGTCTCCCCAAACCATAGACTCATCGTAGGTCTCTAGGTTGTCGATATCCAACGTGTCACAGCCTGTGTCATTCCACCTAACAGAAAGGCCGCACTAAATTATCGTCGTATTTAATTGAATCATTTTCATATCTTCCTATATTATATTTAGAATGAGAATTAAGACCAAAAGAGAACGTTCTCATCAAAGGATAAGAATCATAATATTCTTGTTCCGGATCCAAGAACTCGGTCACAGCTGAAATACAGAACAAGTTAGTAGCATTCGCAAATACCTGAGCATGCGTGATTCCTAACGGACGAAGAATAGCCATAGGCAAATCGTAACCAATATTTAGATTCTTCAAACGCAAATAAGCGCCATTGCGCATCCAGTAACTCGTATTACCCGCTCCAGACTCATACCAACTCGTGCCCGTGATACGTGGATAAACCCCATCCGGATTAAGTTCCGGATCATACACCTTATCACTCGTCCAAATCGGGAAATAAGGACGAATCGTACCACCATGTTGATAGAAACCTCCATCTACGCCACCTACGAAGCGATCATATTTTCCGACCCCTTGAAAATGCACATCCAGCGTGATTCCCTTCCACTTGATACTACCGCCAAAACCATAATTGATACGTGGCGTACCATTCTCACTCAACAAATTATACTCATCATTGCTATCAATACGTCCGTCCGGTCCCTCCGAGTAGCCATCGCCTCTCGTATCCTTATACAAGATACCACCCAGATAAGGATCCCGTCCAAATTGCTTGAAACCTTTCGCCTTCAAGGTTCCACCTCTGCCGGATCCGTCAGCAAGTGATCGGCGATCAGGCCCGTCAAGATTCCCTCAGCCTTACCCTGTTTTGACAACGCATGCAGGTTACCCCCTTCTCGATAAGTGGCATCCTCATCCAATACATCCCAACGATCACGAGCGAATCCCAGATTCAAGTAGGCAGAGTAAGTAATCTCGCCATTCGCGGCCTTATCCATCCAAGTCAGAGCCAACTCACCGCCTCGCAAGAACGCTCGGCATAGTTTTCCGGAGCCAAAGCCTGTCCGTACGTGCTTGGGAGTGTCACCGTACGCGGTCCGAGGATATCTACCTCTTTCCGATAAAAGGCATCGAACGTTCCAGACAAACGATTATTGAAGAAACCAAATCCAAACCACCATTATAAGTAGTTGAGGTTGCCCATGTCAAGGCATAGTTCGGAGTCGCTCCAGCCACAATCGTATTTGCCAAGTTATTACCAAAGATATATTTTTCACCCAATTGATACTTTTGCAAATAAGAGAACGCATCCACCTTGTCAATCGGGTCCTTGCTCAAATCCATATCATTACCCGTCGTACCATAAGAGGCACGGATCTTCAAATTACTCAACCAATCAGATGTCGGCTCCATGAAAGACTCTTGGCTGATACGCCATGCGGCAGATACAGAGGGGAAGAAGCCCCAACGCTTACCGTCTGGGAAAAGGGTATTACCATCGTAACGGAAAGAAAATTCTGCTATATACTTCTGATCAAATGTATAATTGAAACGGCCGATCCAAGAAAGGCGCCCTCCGTTCTTCTCCTTCGCCTCGCCCCAGCGTCGCAAAGCATCGGATGAGTAGTTGAACATCTGGTCTAAATTCGTAAGCGGAGACTCACCTTTGGCCGATACCTCCTCGCCACCATTAGATGCCTGCTCGAATACCACCATGGCTGCCACATCATGCTTACCGAACGTATTGGCATAATTCACGAACCAGTTGAATTGCTCGGTCCACAATTGTTTAGTCTTATACTCCAGATTCTCGTAATTCTGCGAGAAGTTGAAGGTATTATATTCATTCAAATTCAATGGAGCCGGCAAAAAACGATTGCCTTGCGGATCCGCTTGCTGGAATTTATAGTTTTTCTGGAAGGTCATAAAGCGCTTCCGGTTGTAATCGTGGCCTAGATAAGAGGCCATCACTTCGTGCTCAAACCTTTCGTTATGAAATCAAGGTTGATATTGAACGAAACGATACCGTTCAAATTACGCCGACGTGTCTTCAAATAACGGTTTCCAACCACTTGATCCACGGGATTCCATCCCTGCCAAGAGCCATAGTCTTGATAGATCGGATAATCCGTGATGGTGTTAGCGGGCGTTCCGTCTAAGTAAGAGTAAAACGGCGTTGTCTTCATTGCGTTGAAGGTACAACGATATAAATCGTACACCGATTGGTCGTCATCGTCAGAGAAAGGCCAGTAGAAACGCTTATCGTTCGATTGATTCGCATCCAAGTTCACATTCATGGTTATATACTTGGTCAAATCGACAGAAAGGTTCGAACGTAAGGAGAATTTCTTATTCTCCAACGACACATACGATCCCTCCTCGGCCAAGAACGATCCCATCACATAATACTTTACCTTATCCGTACCACCGTTCACGCTCAAGGAGTGTTTCGTATTCCAGGGATTCTGCCAAATATAATCGTTCGCGTTATAGTTGATCTTATTATCACGGAAATAGGCATACTCCTCCTCGCCATTAGGAAGCGGCGTACCTTGGAAACGAGCTACCGCATTCTGGTAGTCCAAATCATCAATCGCATCCCAACGGTCGGCAAACAATTCCTGAGTCGGTTTACTAAACGCATAAGAACCTTGGTAATTAAATATCGGTTTTTGGTTTTTCGTTCCTCCCTTAGTCGTTACCAACACGACACCATTTCCAGCAGCGGAACCATAGATTGAGGCGGTAGCCGCATCTTTCAAGAAGCTCATTTGGTCTATTTCATAAGGTTCCAATAAGTCGAAAGCCTCTTTATCGCGAATCACCCCATCAATAACGAACAAAGGATCACCGAATCCTCCACGCATACGAATCTCGGATTTAGCCCCCATCAAACCAGAGTTGCCCGTGATCGTAGCTCCCGGAGCACGTCCGGCCAAAGAGTTTGAAAGATTTGTACTCGGGATCACAGATAGATCATCCGCTTTCACGTTCGATATAGACCCGGTCATGTTCACTTTTTTCTGCACGCCATAACCTACGACAACGACCTCATCCAACTTCTGCGTATCCTCTTTCAAACGGATTTCCAACGTACTTTTCCCTGCCACAGGAATCTCACGGTCTAGATATCCGATATAAGAAACCACCAAGATTGCGTTTTCAGGAACATTGATTAACGTAAACTTACCATCCATATCGGTAATCGTACCGTTGTCGTACCTTTTACAAGAATGTTTGCACCAATCACTGGTATACCGGCTTCATCAATAACGGTACCCGTCAATCTTATATCATTCTGATTTACAGAATAATTATGGGG
>ENA-OQAS01001429-OQAS01001429.1-human-gut-metagenome-genome-assembly--contig:-NODE-1429-length-11158-cov-1.601124_pt1 | contig 11158 bp, 12 predicted proteins | sample MGYA00242733_ERZ504523 | MGnify/ENA primary metagenome ERZ504523 (study PRJEB26092, sample SAMD00036239) | human gut metagenome | host: Homo sapiens | study: EMG produced TPA metagenomics assembly of... | reverse complement strand
AAGCTGCCGTTGGCTCTGAAAGGCAAAAACGGTCCGGCCGTTTTCAACATCCACAACTCTTACGATGCGTTGATTCGTCCATACGCAGCGGATTACGATATCGACACCAAGTCTCTGGAATCCGACTCATCTTTCAGTTTCTGCAAGGCAGCTTCAATCGGAGCTTTCTTGTCGGCAGGCAGCTTATCGCCCAGTTCCTTCAACTGATTTTCAGTAGTGAAAATCATTGAGTCGGCTTGATTCAGCTTGTCAACTTTCTCACGTTCTTTCTTATCGGCTTCGGCATTTGCTTCGGCTTCGGCTTTCATCTTTTCGATTTCTTCCTTGCTCAAACCGCTGGAAGCTCGATACGGATAGCCTGTTCCTTGCCGGTAGCCTTATCCTTGGCAGATACTTTCAAGATACCGTTGGCATCGATATCGAATGTCACCTCAATCTGAGGAATACCACGACGTGCCGGAGCGATACCTGTCAGGTTAAACTGACCGATTGACTTGTTCTGTGCAGCCATCGGACGTTCACCCTGCAATACGTGGATAGTAACTTCCGTCTGGTTATCGGCGGCAGTAGAGAATGTTTCGCTCTTCTTGCAAGGAATAGTCGTATTGGCGTCAATCAGCTTGGTCATTACACCACCCATAGTCTCGATACCCATAGACAGCGGAGTAACATCCAACAATACAACACCCTTGATTTCGTCCGTCAATACGGCACCTTGTACTGCTGCACCTACAGCTACTACCTCATCGGGATTTACACCCTTGGAAGGCACTTTACCGAAGAAATCCTCAACCAGTTTCTGTACAGCCGGTATACGTGAAGAACCACCTACAAGGATAACCTCATCTATATCGGAGTTGCCCAAACCGGCATCGCTCATAGCTTTCTTACACGGTTCAAGGCAAGCCTGAATCAAGTTGTGGGCCAAAGCTTCGAATTTGGCACGGGTCAGCGTCTTAACCAAGTGCTTGGGCACACCGCCTACAGGCATAATGTACGGCAAAGTTGATTTCCGTGCTCGTAGAAGAAGACAATTCAATCTTAGCTTTTCGGCAGCTTCCTTCAAACGTTGCATAGCCATCGGGTCCTGAGTCAGGTCGCGCCTTCATCGTTCTTGAACTCTTGAACCAGCCAATCGATGATTACCTGGTCGAAGTCGTCACCACCCAAGTGAGTATCACCGTTGGTTGACAGTACTTCGAACACACCGCCACCGAATTCGAGGATAGAAATATCGAATGTACCGCCACCGAGGTCGAACACGGCAACTTTCATATCCTTATGCGCCTTGTCGATACCATAAGCCAAAGCTGCGGCAGTCGGTTCGTTCACGATACGCTTTACTTCCAGACCGGCAATCTGACCGGCTTCCTTCGTAGCCTGACGCTGAGAGTCGGAGAAATAAGCCGGAACGGTGATTACGGCTTCCGTTACTTCTTGTCCCAGATAATCTTCAGCGGTCTTTTTCATTTTCTGCAGAATCATTGCAGAATTTCCTGCGGAGTATAGAGACGTCCGTCAATATCCACACGCGGAGTATTGTTGTCACCTTTTACCACTTTATAAGGTACGCGAGCGGTTTCTTTCTGAACCTGATCCCAGTTCTCACCCATGAAACGTTTGATAGAGAACACGGTTCTTGTAGGGTTTGTGATAGCCTGACGCTTTGCAGGATCACCGATTTTACGTTCGCCGCCGTCTACAAATGCCACTACAGAAGGAGTTGTACGCTTACCTTCACTGTTTGCAATTACTACAGGTTCGTTTCCTTCGAATACAGAAACACAAGAGTTTGTTGTTCCTAAGTCAATACCAATAATTTTTCCCATGATCGTTATTTTTTTATTTGTTATTATTCAGTTTCGGTGTCCGCCTCGTTGGCAGACGCCAATAAAAAGACAAACGCCGTGCCAAATTGTTCAAGGCGGCGGCAGATTTATGAATGTGACAGTTTGTCTGTCAGTTTGGCAGAGTTAAATATATTTTTTCTGTCGGAAATTACCATTTGTTAATTTCTATCCCACTCAAAAGTCCTACTTTTGCCCCCGAAAAAGAAAAGATATTGTTTGAGGGATTCAAAAAAGCATGTTGGTTCTCTTTTTTCAGACTTTATCAGATTTTCTCTAAAGAAAGCTGATATAAAACCAAAACACTTTCTAAAAAGGAGCATTGCCAATATTTATCCGTTCCACCATGGTGGAACAGAATGTATCCCGTGATGGAACACAAGTTTCTCCGTGTGGAACAAAAACTTCCTCATGGCGGAACGAATAAGCATCAGCCGCCGAACCTCTTAGACAAAGAAACAGATTACAATAAAACATAGAAGACTAAAGATTATGGAAAAGATGAGAGACAGTATTGACTTCAAGAACATGGACATTGCGGCATTATTCCGCAAATTACTGCTCCCAACCGTACTGGGAATGATATTTTCCGCATTGTTCGTCATTACCGACGGTATCTTTGTGGGAAAGGTATAGGCAGCGATGCCCTTGCCGCCGTCAATATCGTGGCACCGCTATGGTTGTTCTCCACCGGCATCGGCCTGATGTTCGGCGTAGGAGCATCCGTGGTGGCTTCCATCCACTTGTCACACAATAAACCCAAAACGGCACGTATCAACATTACGCAATCCATAGTGGTATCCTCCCTGCTGCTGATGTGCACTTCTACCCTATTTTGCCTGTTTGCACCGCAAGTGGTACATCTGTTAGGCAGTTCGGAACGGCTCAAACCTTTGGCTGTAGAATATATGTGCTGGTTTGTACCTTTTCCGCTTTTACGGCCCTGCTTAATTCGGGCATGTTTTCCTGCGACTGGACGGTTCGCCCCAACTTCGCCATGTTCTGCAATATAGTTGCCTCCGTTCTGAACATCATACTCGATTATCTGTTTATCTTCTTTGGATGGGGAATGTTCGGTGCGGCCTTCGCAAGCGCCATAGGAACAACGGTAGGAGCGTTAATGATTATCATCTATCTTTCACGGCGCAACTGTGCGCTGCGTTTCTATCCGGTGAAGTTCAGCCGCAACAGCATGAAGCTGATGAAGCGCAATGTAGGGTATATGTGCCGGCTGGGCTCATCTGCCTTTCTGTGTGAAGTGGCTATTGCCTGCATGATGTTTGTAGGCAATCTTGTATTCATCCATTATCTGAAAGAAGACGGTGTGGCGGCCTTCAGCATCGCCTGCTACTTCTTTCCTATCATATTTATGGTATACAATGCCATTGCGCAGTCTGCACAGCCTATTATCAGTTTCAACTATGGGCTTAACGAAACGTTGCGCGTACGCAAGACATATCTGCTTGCCTTAAAGACAGCCGTTGGCTGCGGGATATGCTTTGCCTTGATTACAATATTTTGCAGCCGGGAGATTGTTGCCATGTTCATAGACCGGAGTTATCCCGCCTATGATATAGCAGTGAAAGGCTTGCCTTTATATGCATCCGGTTTCGTATTCTTTGCAATCAACATAGTTTCCATCGGTTATTTTCAGAGCGTGGAACGCGCCAAGTACGCCACTGTCATCACGCTGCTGCGCGGATTTATCTTATTGACACTCTGCTTTTACGGACTTCCGCTACTATTGGGCAAACCGGGGATTTGGCTGGCTACCCCGCTGGCAGAATTATTGACCACTCTTTTCATACTCGTTATTTATATGGGCAGGAAAAGAAATGGCAAGGAAAATTCAATATCTTTGCAACATGGAAATCATGCTAAAGAAATTCTGCAAGAAGTATAAATTACCCGAAAAAAGCCTGTTTGAGCTGTTGTCTCATATGGAAGAAATATCCTTTTCCAAAGGAGAGCTTATAATAGAGAAGGGAGAACGGAATTCTAATTTCTACCTTATAAAGAAAGGTATATGGCGGGCATACTACCTGGCAGACGGAACAGAAAATTCCTTATGGTTTGCCACTCCCGGCGATGCCGCATTTTCTTCATGGGGGTATGTGGACGACAAACCTTCTCAGGTCAATATCGAGTCTGTAAACGACAGTACAGCCTATTGCATCAGTAAAGCCAAATTAGAAGCTCTGTTTGCACACTCTATCGAAATGGCAAACTTCGGCAGAAAAATTTTTGAACGTGAAATTTTGTCAGTGGACGCTTCGACACTGGCTTATGGGACACCACCCACCGCCAAAGAGCGTTATCTGACATTAATGGAAGAGAATCCGGAACTATTGCAGGATGTACCGCTGAAATACTTGGCTCATACCTGTATATCACTCCGCAATCATTAAGCCGCATACGTGCCGGACTGAGGGAAAAAGAGGATGTGTCAAAATAAAAAACGCCCGCTGTTTGCTCCTTTATCAAACAAAAATTACACGGATTTCACAGAAAAAGAATAAAATAAATCTGTGATCGTGTAATCTTATACAGAATAATGACCGATGTCCGTTATTTCTTCACCAATACCATTACCAGATTGTTGTCCGCATCATAAAAGCCCATACCGCCGCCTGCCAGCTTACCGAAAGACTGAACGGAATTCAATGCTTTCAACACACGGCTCTCCACTTCCATATCGGGACATGCCATCATGGTACTGATAACCTGCGGGAAAGATATGGCTACCGGATTTGCATCATCCACATTAAATGAACCGTTAATGACATTACATCCGGCAGTACCATGCAGAGTTTTTTCTGCAATATTGAACTCGATGAACGGCTGCTTTTCCATTCCCGACGGATGGTCTCTCCACCGGCCTCGCTAATCATCCATTTGCCGTTCAAATCGGCCAACTTAGCAGAAGCTTCTTTTTTCTGCAACACAATGACAGGACGATTGGAAGAAGCGCATAATGCCATATTCTCCTTGCCCAGTTGCTTATACTTCTTTACCTGTCCTAAAGCAGCCAGTACGTTTTTCTCCACTGTCATATCCGGACACATCATACGGGTACTTCCCAATGCGCCAAGGTCTATCTGTCCGGGTTTGGCGTTCACATCGAACGAACCCATCAGACGGTTACAGCCACTGTTGCCATATACCTGTCCGGTCTTTGTATCAAAACCGATAAAAGGAAATTCCTGATTCGGAGCAGGTACAACCGCACTGCCGTTTATTTCAATAATATTCCACTCACCACTCAAGGAAGAGAGCGTTGCGGCATTTTTAGTCGAAGCGCAAGATGACAGCCCTGCCACAGTAGCCGCCATACAAAGGGAAACAAATACTTTCTTCATTGTTACTTTTTGTTTAAGTTAATTTTATCACCACAAATATATACAAAATAATCCAAAAGCAAACCTTTTGTTTAGAAATAGCAATACTTGGTCAAAGTATTTAGCAGGATTTTAATGTTTATCTGAGAATTAAGCCTTATATTTGCTCATTGAAAAAAATAATCATATTTAAAACTTTTGTAAGTAGAAAAATGGGTAAGTTCTTATTATCGGTGCAGGCGGTGTAGGTACCGTTGTTGCGCACAAAGTAGCTCAAAATCCGGATGTGTTTACAGAAATCATGATTGCCAGCCGCACCAAATCCAAATGCGACGCTGTTGTAAAAGCAATCGGCAACCCTAACATCAAAACCGCTCAGGTAGATGCAGACAATGTAGACGAACTGGTGGCGCTCTTCAACAGTTTCAAACCCGAAATCGTCATAAACGTAGCTCTCCCCTATCAGGACCTTACTATCATGGAAGCCTGTCTGAAAAGCGGGGTAAATTATCTGGATACAGCCAATTACGAACCGAAAGACGTCGCTCACTTCGAATACAGCTGGCAATGGGCATACAAAAAGCGCTTTGAAGATGCCGGACTGACAGCTATCCTCGGCTGTGGTTTCGACCCGGGTGTAAGCGGCATATATACCGCCTATGCAGCCAAGCATCATTTGACGAAATCAATACCTGGACATTGTGGACTGCAATGCAGGAAATCATCACAAAGCATTTGCAACCAACTTCAACCCGGAAATCAACATCCGCGAAATTACCCAAAACGGACGTTATTACGAAAACGGCGAATGGGTAACCACCAAACCGTTGGAAATCCACAAAGCACTCACCTACCCCAATATCGGTCCGCGCGATTCTTACCTTCTTTATCACGAAGAACTGGAGTCTCTGGTGAAAAATTTCCCCACAATCAAACGTGCACGTTTCTGGATGACATTCGGACAAGAGTACCTGACCCACCTGCGTGTTATCCAAAACATCGGCATGGCCCGCATTGATGAGGTAGAATACAACGGCATGAAAATCGTTCCGCTGCAATTCCTGAAGCCGTACTCCCCAACCCGCAGGATTTGGGCGAGAATTACGAAGGCGAAACCTCTATCGGTTGCCGTATCCGCGGCTTGAAAGACGGCAAAGAACACACCTATTATATATATAACAATTGCAGCCACCAAGAAGCTTACAAGGAAACAGGCATGCAGGGCGTGAGCTACACAACCGGTGTTCCTGCCATGATTGGCGCCATGATGTTCCTCAAAGGTCTGTGGAAGAGACCGGGTGTATGGAACGTAGAGGAGTTCGATCCCGATCCGTTCATGGAACAGCTTAACAAGCAAGGACTGCCCTGGCATGAAGTAATCGACGGAAACTTGGAAGTTTAAATTAGCGATTAATCATTTATTACCAATCAACCCCTAAACACTGAATTACGTGAATATCGGAGATAAAGCGCCCGAAATACTGGGTATCAATGAAAAAGGCGAAGAAATTCGTCTGAGCGATTATAAAGGAAAAAAATAGTGCTCTATTTTTATCCCAAAGACTCAACTTCAGGTTGTACGGCACAAGCCTGCAACCTGCGCGACAACTATACCGACCTGCGTAAGGCCGGCTACGAAGTTATCGGAGTCAGTGTAGACAACGAGAAGTCGCACCAGAAATTCATCGAAAAGAACAACCTGCCTTTACCCTGATTGCAGACACAGACAAAAAGCTGGTGGAACAATTCGGCGTATGGGGTGAAAAGAGCATGTACGGACGTAAATATATGGGTACTTTCCGCACCACCTTCATCATCAATGAGGAAGGAGTGATTGAGCGTATCATCACCCCTAAGGAAGTAAAGACCAAAGACCACGCCGCACAAATCCTGTAACAGTGATTGATAATTAATCACTAAACACTAATCATTAATCACTAAAATAATGGCAAAGAAAGACGAACTTAATTTTGAAAACGGAAATAACATGGCAGGCAGCGAAAAACTAAAGGCGCTGCAAGCTGCCATGGATAAGATAGAAAAAAGTTTCGGCAAGGGTTCTATCATGAAAATGGGCGACGAAAGCGTCGAACAAGTAGAAGTAATCCCTACCGGTTCCATCGGACTGAACGTAGCATTGGGTGTAGGCGGTTACCCCCGCGGACGTATCATTGAAATCTACGGTCCGGAATCTTCCGGTAAGACCACACTGGCAATCCATGCCATCGCCGAAGCACAAAAGGCAGGCGGCATCGCAGCATTCATCGATGCGGAACACGCTTTCGACCGCTTCTATGCAGCCAAATTGGGTGTAGATGTGGATAACCTCTTGATTTCACAACCGGACAACGGCGAGCAGGCATTGGAAATTGCAGAGCAACTGATTCGTTCTTCCGCTATTGACATCATCGTTGTAGACTCCGTAGCCGCTCTGACACCGAAAGCCGAAATCGAAGGCGATATGGGCGACAACAAGGTAGGTTTGCAGGCACGTCTTATGTCACAGGCTCTGCGTAAGCTGACATCTGCCGTTAGCAAAACCCGTACAACTTGTATCTTCATCAACCAGCTCCGTGAAAAAATCGGCGTAATGTTCGGTAATCCTGAAACGACCACCGGCGGTAACGCATTGAAGTTCTATGCTTCCGTACGTCTTGACATCCGTGGTGGCCAAGCTATCAAGAATGGCGAGGAGGTTATCGGCAAGCAGACAAAGTGAAAGTTGTAAAGAACAAGGTAGCTCCTCCTTTCCGTCGTGCAGAATTCGACATCATGTTCGGTGAAGGCATCTCACGTGCTGGAGAAATCATCGATTTGGGTGCGGAACTGGGCATCATCAAGAAAAGTGGTTCCTGGTTCAGTTACAATGATACTAAAATCGCACAAGGACGCGATGCCGCCAAACAGGTTATTCTCGATAACCCGGAACTGGCGGAGGAACTGGAAGGACTCATTTTCGAGGAATTGAAAAAAGAGAAATAATCCTTAACTGAAAGGTTAAAAGTTTGGATTTTAAGACACAAAGAACTGGTTTGTTTATAATATGCTTTAGACACTTTCCGGTTGTTCTTTTGTCTTAATCAATTGTTTTACATATATGAGAAGAGACACCATATAACTATTCCGAAAGCAGATATTCACAATATCAAGCAATTAATGACAAATGGTTCATATTTGTTCTTCTTGTTATCTATCCTCATTCAAAAAATAATATCCTCATAAAAGATACCATCATCGGAAAAATCCATAAAATGAAACTATTCATCTTACAAAACATTTTTGTTATCAAAGCCCCCACCTTAACACCCCAAACACCACACCTTAACAGCTGAAATGCCACAGCATAACATACTAAAGTCCTAAGGTTTAGGGAGCAAACTCCTGCAATTTGAAGAGCTAAGGTGAGGTGTTTATGTTACCAGTTTCACACGCTATCCGTATATTGACAGACGACTATCACCTCTTTTACAAATACAAAAATACACGAAATGATAATAGAACAAAGAAGAAAATGTTCAGAAATCAGCAGAAATCATACATTTACAAAGATATGTAATATAAAAGCCGGAAACGTATAATCCATAACCAATCGTCTGCAATCAATTATCTTATACACTTCGCATTAACAGTTATTTATATATTTATTTTTACAATATTGTTGTTTTATCAATTATTTTATAATATTTTTGCCACGCAACAAACAAAAAATCATAAATAGTGTATGGCATTAATAACGTACATTCTTATTTGCGATACCGGTATGTCTACTGGCTATCATTCTATGGCTATATTTTCAATTATTGGAAATATAAACGCAAGAATCATTTCATACTCCTGATACTTCTTTTTATCCGGTATTGTCGTATGCACAATATATGGACAAAACGCAATGCAAAATTTCATTTTCATCGCATGCAAACCAGGCGGGAAAATTGGAATATACCCAAGACGGAATAATTTACCGTTTTACGCCGGAAAGCAATGCGTGGAAAATAACCATAAAAAACAATACGAACAAGAATGCACGGATAAATTGGGAAAAAGGCAGTTTTATCATTAATGGAAAAGCTTCCGGAATCAGTTTGTATCCTTTTACATCTGATGATCCCCCTACGGATGTTATCAAAGAAAAATCTGAAATAACCCGAACCGTTACTGCATCCAACTTAATAAAAGGGAAAAAGGTTAATAAAATATATAGTAAACGCAATCTGAAGAGAAATGGACGGACGTCTGTCAACATTGCTTTGCCAATCGGTATCGGCAATAAACCGCAGTTTTTCCATATATTCAATTTTATTGTAACAGCTAACTAACTATGACTTTCCAATATATTATCAACCACTTGCATGAACCGCATTTGTGGTGTATTGTACTGACCGCCCCACACGCGAACTCAATATCCAAAAGAAACTGGAACAACAAGGGTTTATCACTTATGTTCCAACGATTTCAGTTCGGCGCAGTTGGGCCGGATGTATAAAAGAAATACACATCCCGACAATAGCAAGATGTGTATTTGTATATGCAACCAAGGAAGAAATGCAAGAGATGCAAAAGGAATATACCGCCTTATCTCTGCAAACCGTTACAGCTTTATATCAAAGCCAATAAATCCTTTCTAAAAACAAATTTATAAATATACCTACGAATCATTTCAACACATCAGAGATTCTCTTTTTCAAGTTCAATTTTGCCCAATCCTCCGGTTTTAATTCCAACTTCCACCAACACCTTAGCGGTAGCGACATTATATGAGGATTCTTTTATATCACAATTTGTCTGTCCTTCATGTAAAGAGTATAGCATAGCAAAGTCATAGTTCAATGCTCTTGAAACGTTGTATAACGTATCCGTATCAATACTTTTCCGTGTCAACATATAATCGACACTTTGAGGTCTAACACCCAATCTTCTTGCAAGTTCAGCCTTAGTAATCTGGTTATCAGCCATAACACTCCTGATAACCTCGCCAATATATATATTACTCTTTTCCATTTCAATGAAGATACGAATTAATTAGCCACACTAAAACTACTTGAATAATAATTTGTCTGTATATAAGTTCGTTTTAATCATAATTTTATTTGTTTTATCAATTAATTTATGATATTTTTGCCGCGTATTCATATAAATAAAAAGATAATACATATAATACCATGACATTGAGTAGTTGCATTCTCATTACAATCCCGGTCTGTATATCAGCCATCCTTATGCAGACTTACTTTGACAGCCGAAAATACAAACGGATACCTCATCTCATTGTTTTATTGTCATCCTGTTTCCCACCTTATCACATGCACAATACATCGACAACGAAAACTGCCGCATTTCATTCAAATCATATGAAAACCATCAAGGGAAACTGGAATATAACAAAGAGGGAATTATTTATCAATTCATTCCGAACAGCAATGCATGGAAAGTCATCATCAAAAACAACACCGATGAAACCGTATGGCTAAACTGGAAACAAGCCGGTTTCATTGTTAACGGAAGGGCGTCAGGCATCAGCCTCTACCCTTTTACAACTGACGAAGCTCCTTTGGAAACCATCAAACACAACCAGGAAATAAACCGCACAATTACAGCAACCAACTTAATTACGGCAAAAGGTATCAGCAAAATATATCACAAAAAGAAATTCAGAAAAACGGAAGAACTTCAGTCACCATCGTTTTTCCAATGACAGTCGGTAATAAACCGCAATTTTTCCACACTTTCAATTTTACAGTAACAAAAGACAACTAACTATGACTTTTCAATATATCATCCATCACTTAGATAAGCCACATTCGTGGTTTATCGTATTGACCAACCACACACCGAACTGAATACCAAAAAGAAACTGGAACAGCAAGGTTTTATTACCTATGTCCCATTGGTTTCGGTTCGGCGATGCTGGGAAGGGTGTATAAAAGAAATACACATCCCGGCGATAGCGAGATGTGTATTTGTATATGCAACTGA
>ENA-OQAS01001428-OQAS01001428.1-human-gut-metagenome-genome-assembly--contig:-NODE-1428-length-11158-cov-6.376847_pt1 | contig 11158 bp, 14 predicted proteins | sample MGYA00242733_ERZ504523 | MGnify/ENA primary metagenome ERZ504523 (study PRJEB26092, sample SAMD00036239) | human gut metagenome | host: Homo sapiens | study: EMG produced TPA metagenomics assembly of... | reverse complement strand
ATTTATATAAAAACGGACAGCCGTGGCAGCTGTCGTTTTGCGCTTTTATAGTTTTTGTACATTTTACGGCACTTGTCAAATTTTCAGACACTTCGTTATAAATAACTAATTACAAATCGTTATCGCGGTCATATACTATGTGTAGAATTTTTAGAAAAGGAGTTTTAGTTGTGGCTACGAAGCAAAAAAAAGCCGATGGCAAAGGCCATCATCAAGGCCGCCGTAATTATCGGCGTGCTGATCATTCCGCTGATGTACAGTTACTTCTATCTGAGCGCATTCTGGGATCCGTATTCCCGCTTGCAAGATGTATCTGTGGCGGTGGTCAACCTGGACAAAGGCGCTAAAATCAACGGCAAAGACCGCAATGTAGGTAAAGAAATTTGTGATCATTTAGAGGAAGACGGCTCGCTGAACTTCCACTTTGTCAGTGAGGCAGACGCAAAAGACGGTCTGATGAACGACAAGTATTATGCCGAGGTTCTGATTCCGGCAGACTTGACCGATTCCATCTCCACGGCCTCCAAGAATACCAAGAAGCAACACGCCCAAATCCAATATGTTGCCAACCAAAAGCGCAACTACCTGGCCTCCCAGATTTTGGAAAGCGGCATGATGCCCACCATTAAAGAAACCGTCAACGGTGCGGTAAACAAAGAAATCACCGCCACCCTGACAGATAAGCTTTACTCCGTGCCGGACGCGCTGGAGATCCTGAAAGACGGCTTACAGCAGCTGTCTGACGGCGCCGGTTCCGTAAAAGGCGGCACCCAGCAGCTGTCCACCGCCACCATCAGCCTGAATGTAGGCACGGAAAAGCTGGCAAAGGGCAGCAAAGACCTGGTCAGCGGCCTGTCTGTATTTAAGGCCGTACCGCCAAGCTGGCAGACGCGCCACCCAGGTAGACACCGGCGCCGCCAAGCTGCAAAAGGGCGCTGCCACCTTGAAAGCCGGCACCCAACAGTTAAACGACAATGTACCCGCCCTGAAAAGCGGCGTAAAGAAGCTGAACGACGGTGCCACCGCGTTGGCAGACGGTTCCGCTGCCCTGCGCACCAACCTGAAAGCATATACCGACGGCGTGGCTAACGCCTCTGCCGGCAGCGACGATGTGATGGACGGTATCGCCAAGCTTCAGTCCGGCATTACCGGTCTGGAAAGCGGCTTGGTCGACCTGAAGACCCAGTCCGCAGACGGCGCCACCGACCTGGCTGCCGCGGAGAAGAAGCTGGAGACTGGCGTGGACCAGATGACCACCCAGCTGAACGCCTACACCACCGGTGTAGACAGCCTGATCACCAACTTTGAGACCAGCGTAAAGCTGCTCACCGGGGCTTATCCCTACATTAGCAACGCTGCTGTGCAGCAGCAGGTGGGTCAGTATCTGCAACAGTGCAACACCGCAGAGAACCAAGAGAAGCTTGCCAAACTGAAGCAGGGCAAGAACCAGATCAATACCGGTTTGGCCGCCATGAAGCAGGGCTTGCAGCTGCTGGAGACCGACTCTGCCAAGAGTATGGCCAAACTGCAAGCGGGTATCGGCCAGGTACAGGCCGGTGTCAAAATGTTAGACGACGGTGCTGTGGCTCTAAACACCGGCACAGCAAAACTGCAAAAGGGTCTGCAAACCCTGGAAAAGAACAATGATGCGCTGAACGCAGGCGCAGCCGCCGTAGCCACCGGCGCAAGCCAGTTGGCAGACGGCACCGACACACTGCTGTCCTCCTCCGGCACCCTGGCCAAGGGCGTAACCGCACTGGACAGCGGCGCAGGCGATCTGCTGGCAGGCGTAAAGGCTCTGAAAATTGCCACTGCCCAGCTGGCAGACGGTTCTGACCAAATCAACACCAAGACTACGACCATTCAAAACGGTGCCTCCCAGCTGCAAAGCGGGATCAACCAGCTGAACGGCGGTGCCTCTCAACTGGAAAACGGTGCTGCCAAGCTGAACACCGGTGCCGCCGCATTAAAGGCCGGCACAGACACCGCCAAGGACGGTGTGGAGGAAAACCTGACCACCACCAACGACCAGCTGAAGGCTCTGGACGGCTTGGCCGATTACAGTGAGGAGCCGGTATCCACCGACACCCAGCATGTGCAGCCGGTAGACAACTACGGCTCCGCATTCGCCCCTTACTTTATGAGTCTGTCTATGTGGGTCGGCGGTTTGATGATCTTCTTCGGTATCTACCTGGATTATCAAAAGAAAATTCGTGTTCTGTCTAAAGACAGCGACCATGTGGTACTGCGTGCATTCGTATTCATGCTGCTGGGTCTGCTCCAGGCGGTGCTGCTGGCATTCGTAATCCGCCACGCGCTTGGCATTAAAGTCGCCAACTTAGGTATGCTGTACCTGTCTTGCTGTTTGGTATCGCTGACCTTTATCTCGATCATTCAGTTCTGCCTGGTACACTTGGGCGATGCAGGCAAGTTCGTTGCGCTGCTGCTGCTGATCTTGCAGCTGACCTCCTGTGCAGGCACCTTCCCCATCGAGACCTGCCCCACCTTCTTCCAGAAGCTGTATCCGTTCATGCCCATGACCTACTCCGTGCGCCTGTTTAAGGAAGCACTGGCCGGCACATGGAACGGCAGCGTTACCAAGGATGTACTGATCCTGGTGGCCATTATGGTGGTATTCACCCTGGCAACCACCCTGCTGAGTGCCTACCGTGATCGTCATAAAATCAAAGAGATGATGGCAAACGGACCGGAAGCTGTGCTGAATAAATAAACTCCTCAAACCCCTTTCAAGGAGCCTGTAAGCAATTGCAGGCTCCTTTTTTACGGCATAAACAAAGCCCCGACGGTGCTGCACCGCCGGGGTCCTTTCTGTTTTATGCGATTATTACAGCGTACCGCTGGCCCGCTCTACCGCCACCTTTTGGCAATCGGCAGCCAAGTGACGCAGCTGCGCCGCCAACTGGTCCGGGCTCTTGCGCATTCCGCTGCGCACCCAATCCAGCACCGTGCCTGTAATGCCGTAGGCAAAAAAGTCCGCAATAAAGTGTTGCTCCTCCTCACCGATCTGCAAACCGGAGCGCAAGTTCAACTTAGCAACTGCGTCCCGAAACAGCGTCGCCGCACTCTGGAACAAGAATCGACGAAACTCATCGTCTGCGTGGAGCACCGCATTCTTATAAAGCGCCGCGTCCGCCGCCATCGTCTCAAACATTTGCAGCAATGGGTATTCCAGTTTTCAAAGGTCAGACCGTCGGTAAAGGGATCAAAAATCTCCTGTTTATAAATCTGACCCAGCAGGGCGTACTTGTCTGCAAAATGATAATAAAAGGTTTGACGATTGAGCTGGCACCGGTTCGTAATATCGGACACGGTGATCTTCTCAAAGGGCGTTTGGCGCATAATGTCCTTCAGCGCCGTCTCCAACGCGGTAACGGTTATTTTTTTTACAGACACAACATTTCCTCCCGGAATATTATTTTATATAATGGCGGGCAACCGTCGGCGGATAAAATCGTCCACGGTCCGATGATATTCTTCCTCATTGAGCAGGCAGCTTTGGGCGTGCTTGGCGTTGTCAAAAATTTTCAGTTCCTTTTTATCCGCCGGACACAGGTTATAGAGTTCGTACACCATCTCCGGGGGTACAAAGTCGTCCAGCGCACCGTGAATAAAGAGAATGGGCACCTTGGCCTCTCGCACGCTTTGGCGCACATCTGTCTTTTCCAAATCGAACCCGGCCAGGCGCTTGTTCATCTCATTTAACAGCCACAGCACCGGCTGGGGGTGGCGCAGCCCGGCATTCCGAGCCACATAGGAAAACTCGTCCTTGGCACTGGTATAGCGCAGTCGGAGATAATCAGCTTGACACAATCCGGGCAGCGGCTGCCTGCCAGCTGCAACACGGTAGCAGCGCCCATAGACACCCCGTGGAGTATCACGGTAATATCCTGCCCAAAGCGGGCAGTCAGGTACTCGATCCAGCGGAGCATATCTTGGCTCTCATAGTAATCAAAGCCACATACTCGCCACCGGAGGCACCGGCGCCCACATGGTCGCAGCAAAAGAAACCGTAGCCCAGGTCGTGGTAGTGCTTAATAAAAGTATGCGGGTCCACCGTGTGATCCGCATGGAACCCGTGGGAGCCGAACACAATCACCTTGGAGTCACCCTTCGGCGGCAGATAATACCCCCGCAGCAGGTCACCCCGGTCAGAGGTGATGGTGCAGTTCTCCACCGGCTGGGTGTTGACCCAATCGGTGTACTTTTGGCGCCAGGCGTCCGCCATAGCGTAATCGTCCTTGTCCTTCATCTCCATCAGGCGGGTCATGGGGCGCTTGGGGCGATCCCCACGGCCCATCACCTGCTTATACAGATTAACCGCTTCTGCCGCAACCAAGCCCGCTGCGGCGGCGCCTAATGCCACTGTTTTCAACTTCATAAAAAATCCCCCTTATCCGCCGGCAGCCACAAGCGGCACACCTGCTTCTGTCCCTATTTTACCAAAAAACGACAGGGTTTTCAACTTTGGAAATTTATACGGCACCCGGCGGCGCCTGTCCATTAAAACAGCCCGCTTACCGGAGCAAGCGGGCCAAGGGAATACGCTTATTCTTCTACTGTTTTGGTGGCCACAAAGTGCACCCCGGTGCGGAAGATATTGTCTACCACCACATCGCCTACATGCACCGCGCCGTGACCTCCACTTTATCCAGAAGCCGCATGGCTCCTCCATCATATACTTGGGGATCTGGCCGTCCGTCTTTACCGGCAGGCGGCAAGCGCTTTTGCTGCGCAGCCGCACGGTGGAGGTGATTACCCGGGTGGGGTTCTTCAGCTCATTGTGACCGTACTCCGCACCCCGAGGACAGCGATTGCCGGTCACCGTATAACCGTGCTCCTCATCTACCTTTAAGTGGCAGCCCTTGGGGCACATAATGCAAATCAAATCCTTCATGCCTGTACCTCCTCTGCTGCAATATGCAAGGTGTCGCCGTCAATCCGTGCCAGCAGCGCCTTAGGAATCTTAATGGTCTCCATCTCGCCGGGAGCCATATGCTCCCGCTTAAAGGACGCAATGACCTGATCGCCGCAGGTCACCTGAATGCGGCTCTCCTTAAACACACGCCGCACCCGGAAGTAGAACTCCACACCGTCACTGTCTGCACGGAAACGCTGGGGCACCGTATAGCCGATATGGGCATTGGTGGTCACCTGTACTGTGTGCTCCCGATCCAGCTCGCCGGCCTGCACATAATCCGCAGCCGCCGCGCCGGCAGCCATACTCTCTGCGGTCACAAAGTCTACCAAATCATGCACATGCAGCGCATTGCCGCAGGCAAAAATGCCGGGCACCGAGGTCTCCCGGTTCTCATACACCAACGCGCCGTTGGTGCGTGGATCCATAACGATTCCGGCGTCCCGGGTCAATTCATTCTCCGGGATCAGCCCCACGGACAACAGCACCGTGTCGCAGTCAAAGGTCATCTCCGTACCGGGAATGGGACGGCGCTGGTCGTCCACCTGGGACACTACCACCTGCTCCACCCGGCTTTGCCCCGAATGTCCGTAATGGTGTGGGACAGATATAGCGGAATATCAAAATCCTCCAGCACTGCACAATGTTGCGCTGCAACCCGCCGGAATAAGGCATTACCTCTACGCAGGCCAGCACCTTGGCGCCCTCCAGGGTCATACGCCGAGCCATAATCAGCCCAATATCACCGGAGCCGAGAATGACCACACGCTTGCCCACCATGTAGCCCTCCATGTTCACATACCGCTGGGCAGCACCGGCAGTGAGCACACCGGCCGGGCGCGTGCCGGGAATGGAGATGGCGCCGCGGGTGCGCTCTCTGCACCCCATGGCCAGCACAATGCTCTTGGCCTCCAGCACCCGGTAGCCCTCTTTCTTGCTTACCGCGTGCACCTGCTTCTCCGGGGTCACCTGGAGCACCATGGTGTCCAGGAATACCTCCACGCCGGTGTCCGCCACCATGGCGGCAAAGCGAGAGGCGTACTCCGGACCGGTAAGTTGCTCTTTGAAGTAATGCAGGCCAAAGCGTTATGGATACACTGGTTGAGAATACCGCCCAGTTCCTTGTCCCGCTCTAAGATGGCAATGTGTTTCAGCCTTTGTTCCAGGCTGCATAGGCAGCTGCTAAACCGGCAGGTCCGCCGCCAATTACGATCAGATCATACATTACGCACGCACCTCCCCTTTTGTATAGGCAGTAAGAATTTCGCTGCGTCCCGATCCTGCAAAATCGTCAACGGCGACACACCCAGCTCCCGCGCCAGCAGGTCTACCACCCGCGGCCCGCAAAAGCCGCCCTGGCAGCGCCCCATACCGGCGCCGGCGCGGCGCTTAATGCCGTCTACGGATACCGGCGGAATAGGCGAATGAATGGCGTCTAAAATCTCGCCTCTGTCACCGTCTCACATCGGCAGATCACCCGCCCATAAGCAGGGTTTTTCTCGATCAGCGCCTTGCGTTCCGCAGCGCTCAACCGGTTGAAATGCACTTTCTCCCGGCTATCTATGTAGCTGTCTTTCTCCGTCAGATCCAGTCCGTCTGCGGCCAGCAGCTCCGCCGCATAATCGGCAATGGCCGGCGCAGAAGTCAGCCCGGGAGAGCGAATGCCCGCCACATTCAGGAAATGCGCCGCCGCAAAATCAATAATAAAATCATCCACGGTGGAATTGGCCCGCATACCGGCAAAGTTGCGGATATTCTGGCGAAAATCCACGCCGGGCACCGTGCGCACTGCCTTTTGGCGCACCTCAGCCAGGCCCGCTGCGGTGTCAGATGTATCGTCCGGATCCCGGCGCACCACCGCATTGGGTCCTACGATCAAATTGCCGTGCACCGTAGGCGCCACCAGCACGCCCTTGCCCTCTTTGCCCGGGCACTGGAAAATCACCGTAGACACCGGTTGCCCTCGCACTTATCCAGCAGGTAATACTCGCCTACCGTAGGCTCTACGGTAAAGGACGGCGCCGCCACCAGGTTGTTCACCCGATCGGCGTACACGCCGGCAGCGTTGATCACATACCGTGCCTCCACCGTGTCTTTGCCGTCGGACAGGGCATAGCCCTCCGCTGTCTTTTCAATCTTCTCCACCGGGAACCGACGGCGCAGTTCACAACCATTTTGCACCGCCACCTCGGCCATAGCCAAACCAAACTCCCAAGGATTGACAATGGCTGCCGTAGGCGCCCACAAAGCGCCCTTGGCCGTCTCCGTTACATTGGGCTCCTTGGCTCGCACCTGCGCGGCGTCCCAAAGCTCCAGCCCCGGCACACCGTTCTCGCGCCCCCGCTCCAGCAGGTCCTGCAAGGTATCCATGTCTTCATCGTTCAAGGCCACCACCAGGGAGCCGGTGTCTTTCCAAGACACATGGAGCTTTTTGCAAATCTCCCGGCTCATAGCATTGCCTTTCACATTCAGCTTGGCCATCAGCGTGCCCGGGTGCGGATCGTACCCGGCGTGCATAATGGCGCTGTTGGCGCGGGTGGCACCCATACAGATGTCGTTCTCCTTCTCCAACAGAACGACCCGCACCCGGCAGCGCGCCAGCCGATAAGCACAGGCACACCCGGCAATACCGCCGCCGATGATCGCTACATCATACATTTGTATATCCCCCTTATTCTTGCAAAACAGGCAAAAAATAAGCAACGAAAAAAGACGGAGCGCTCTGCTCCGTGCTTTTACCGTTGCTCAAATCTCTCGGCTGTTATGCACTTAAAGTAATTTTAGTATAACACAAAGAATTGCCGCTGGCAATACGCAAAAAGATAATGAACATCTGTGCATTATCTTACATCTGCCAAATCCCCGGATTGGTGGAGGACACTGCCAGTGCGCCCGCCTCCAGGGCGTTGACCACATCGGCCTTTTCCGTCACCAATCCCCCGGCGATAATGGGCTTGCCACAGGTGGCAGCCACCCGATGAATCACCTTTGGCATGAGCCCGGGCAGCACTTCAATCAAATCCACACAGCGCTCGTTCTTCATTTTGGCTATATTTTCCATCGCAATGGAATCAATCAGAAAAAAGCGCAAAATGGTGCGCAGTCCCTTGGCCTTGGCAAAGCGCAACAGCGGCAGCCGGGTAGAAATAATCCCATCCGGCCGGGCTGCGTGAATCAGATAATCCACTGCTGCCTCCCGGGCAGACAGACCTTCGATCAGGTCTGCGTGCACAAATACCGTTTTGCCCGCCGTCTTCAGCTCGGCCACAATCCGCGGCACGGAATTCAAATCTCCAAACAGCACAAATACCACCCGGCACGGACTGTTCAGGCACCGCTCCAACCCCGGCTCGTCCTTTACGGCTGCCACAATGGGGCTGTCCCCCAGCGTATTTTCCAAAAATCCCATACTGTTCCCCCCTGTACGGTTTTGGCTTTTTCTCCCTCTCATTGTACCTGTTTTTCCCCGGCAAGTCAACCGGGGACAATCGGGTATTGCTTTAGACGCTGAATATGGTACAATAGGCTTGAAAGACAGGGGGATTTTTTATGTTAAAAGAAGCACTGCGTGCTCGCACGGCGGGTACGGCCAAAGAGAAGCAGATATTTATTTTCGGTCACTGTCGGCTGACGGTACTGACTCCGCGACTGATCCGGGTGGAGCACTGCCCCGACGGCGCATTTGAAAACCGGGCCAGCACTGCCGTGTGGTTTCGAGCCTTTGATGTGCCACCGTGCAAGGCGACACTGCACCGGGGAACGATCACCCTAACCACACCGGAGATCACCCTCACCGTCCACGCCCGCACCGGCACGCCGCAGACGGTAACTTTTTCAAACGGCAAAACGGCGGACTGCCTGAACTTCGGCAACCTGCACGGCACCTGCCGCACCCTGGACGCTACCTTTGGGCCGGTACCTTTGCAGGACGGCCTGGTGTCCCGGGACGGGGTGAGCCTCTTAGACGACAGCCGCAGCTTTTTGCTGGATGCGGACGGCCGTTTCTGCCCCCGCAAGAGAAAGGGCAAAGATGTGTATGTGTTTGCCTACGGCCACGACTACCGGGCGGCGATACAGGATTTTTATAAAATCAGCGGATTGGTGCCCTGATCCCCCGATTTGCCCTGGGCGTGTGGTGGAGCCGCTACCACGCCTACACCCAGGAGGAATACTTAGGGCTGATGAAGCGCTTTGCGGCGGAAAATGTGCCGCTGACGGTAGCCACCGTGGATATGGACTGGCACTGGACGGACCCCAACAAACGCTTTGGCACTCACTATAAGGGCAAAGACGGCTGGACAGGCTATTCCTGGAATACGGAACTGTTCCCGGACTACAAGGCCTTTTTGCAGGACCTGCACCAAATGGGGCTGCACACCACCGTCAACCTGCACCCGGCGGACGGGGTGCGCGCCTTTGAGGATCCGTACCCGGCCATGGCTAAGGCGATGGGGCTGGACCTGAAAACCAAGCAGGATATTCCGTTCCGGTGCGGCAACGACGCCTTTTGGAACGCCTACTTTGATGTGCTTCACAAGCCCTATGAAAAGAGGGCGTGGACTTTTGGTGGTTGGACTGGCAACAGGGCAAAAAAGCGATGTGCCCGGGCTGGACCCGCTGGTGGCGCTGAACCACTACCATTATTTGGATAACGCAGAGAACGGCAGGCTGCCGCTGATCCTGTCCCGATACAGCGGCCCGGGTGCCCACCGCTATCCCCTGGGCTTTTCCGGTGACACCGCCCAAAACTGGCGGGTGCTGCACTTTCAGCCCTACTTTACAGCTACGGCAGCCAATGTGGGCTACACCTGGTGGAGCCACGACATCGGCGGCCACCACCTGGGCGAACGCAACGAAGAGCTGTACCTGCGCTGGCTGCAACTGGGGTATTCAGCCCCATTCTGCGGCTGCACTCCACCTCCAACGACCTGATGGGCAAGGAGCCTTGGCGCTATCGGCCGGATGTGTGCGCCGCTGCCAAGGACTGGCTGCGCCTGCGCCATCGGCTAATTCCCTACCTCTACACAATGGACGCTCGCACCCACCGGGAGGGACTGGCCCTGTGCGAGCCACTGTACTATGCCTACCCGGAGGCGGAAGAAGCCTATGACAAAGCCTACCGCAACGGCTATCTGTTTGGCAGCCGGCTGTTGGTGTACCCCATTACCTCTCCGCAAAAAAAGCAGTTGGGTATGGGCGCTGTGGACGCCTGGATCCCGCCGGGACGGTGGACAGATCTGTTCACCGGGGCGGTCTACACCGGTCCCTTGCGCCTGACCCTTCACCGGGAATTGACGGAAATGCCGGTGCTGGCCAAGGCCGGAGCAATCCTACCGCTAAGCGACGACCCGGACAACGCCTGTGGCAACCCGACGGCGCTGACCCTGTGGCTCTATGCCGGGGACGGCGACTTTACCTTATATGAGGACAACGGCCAAACGGATTTTGACACCCACAAGGCCGAGACCCAAATCACCCAGCAGCTGCAAGGCAGTACACTGACGATGACTGTGGCACCCACCGCCGGCGACTGCACCGTGCTGCCGAAAAAGCGACAGCTAACCTTGGTATTCAAGGATCTGGAGCCGTCCGTTCTCACCTGCGCAGAAGCGGAAGTGACCCAAAATTCCGCAGGCGAAGCTACCGTAATTCTTGCCGACTATGACCCTACTGTGGGGACACAACTGCACCTGCAAGGGGCTACCTACCGCAAGGCAGTACCGGTCAAAGCGCGGGTGCTGAACATCTTTTGCCGCTGGCAGGGCAGCAATGTGCACAAAACCGAGTGCTACCGTTTGTTCAAAATCGCCAAAACCAAGGAGGAACTGCGCCGGGCGCTAAAGCGCACCCGCCTGCCGGGCACCGTGCGCCGGGCAGTAGAAGAAGCCCTCTTGCAAACGGACGCATAATCGTGTAAATGGTACGGCAAATCAACGAGAGGGCGGCAGACATCTGCCGAAAATGAAAATTATGGAACAACGCGAACAACTGGGCAGCCGCCTGGGCTTTATTCTGCTGAGCGCCGGGTGCGCCATCGGCATTGGCAATGTGTGGAAATTTCCATACATGGTGGGGCAATACGGCGGCGGTGCCTTTGTACTGATCTATCTGTTTTTCTTAGTGATCCTGGGCATACCGGTGATGACCATGGAATTTGCCATGGGTCGCGCCGGTCAGCGCAGCCCCGCCCGACTGTACCAGCAGTTGGAGCCGAAGGCAGCA
>ENA-OQAS01001427-OQAS01001427.1-human-gut-metagenome-genome-assembly--contig:-NODE-1427-length-11165-cov-1.861932_pt1 | contig 11165 bp, 17 predicted proteins | sample MGYA00242733_ERZ504523 | MGnify/ENA primary metagenome ERZ504523 (study PRJEB26092, sample SAMD00036239) | human gut metagenome | host: Homo sapiens | study: EMG produced TPA metagenomics assembly of... | reverse complement strand
AGCAAAAGGTCGATTCCTGGTGGCACCAACTTAGAAGAAAAGCAAAAGACAGTAAAGTCTGATTTCCAAACGAAATCGGGATTTTTGTTTTCTGGCGGAACGCAAAAAACGGCAGAATATTACAGTTGCTGGTGTTCCAAAAGGTGGAACAAAAGAGGTAGAGCGCAAATCTCCACCGAACAAGTTTACTTCTCTCTGATTTGCAACATTTTGCGTATCAAGAAAGCGTGCATGGTTTCCTACTTTTGTACAACGAAAAACTGTAGGAACATGAAAAGAGACTCATTCAATGTGCTTTTCTTTATCAAGAAAGCCAAGTTGCTGAAAAACGGGGAAGCTCCGTATGTATGCGTATCACCGTGAACGGTGCGCGAGTGGAAAACAATATCCGCAAAAGCATTGAACCAGCCTTGTGGAATCAGGCGAAGGAGTGCGCCAAAGGCAAGAGCCGCAAATCCTGCGACTTGAATGCTTATATCGAGGATGCAAGAATCAAACTCCACCAGACTTTCAAGGAACTGGAGGAACAAGGGCTGTTCATCACCGCTCGCTATTACAAGAAAAGTTTTTCGGACAAGACCAAGCACCCGAAGTTGTCCGTACACTTATTCAAACTATCCAAGAACATAACGACCAATGCCGTGAACTTGTCGGAAAGGACTATGCCCTGATTACCGTCCGCCGTTATGAAAGTTGTAAGCGTTATCTTGCAGAACTTATCAAACAGAAATACGGCAAGGAGGATTTACCATTATCGGAAGTCAATGGAGAGCTGGTACGCTCTTTTGAATTCTATCTCAAAACAGAGAAGGAATGCCAGCAGAATACGGTTATCCGCTACATGAAGTGCTTGAAGAAGATAACCAATCTTGCGCTTGCTAACGAATGGATTACCAAAGACCCGTTCATCGGCATCAAGTTTCATGAGAAAGAGGTTATACGCGAGTTCTTGACAATGGACGAACTGCTCACTATCTATCACAAGGAGTTTCCGTTAGAGCGTATCACTATTGTCCGTGATGTCTTCATCTTTGCAGCCTTCACGGGGTTAGCTTTTATAGATGTGCAACAACTGGCACCGGAACATATCGTGGAGGATTCCAATGGCAATCTATGGATTCGCAAGCCTCGTCAAAAGACGAAGAACATGTGCAACATTCCTTTACTTGATATTCCATTGGAGATTCTCCGTAAATATGCGGAACATCCAGCTTGCCAAAAGAAAAACAGACTGCTGCCAGTCCCCTGCAATCAGAAGATGAACAGCTATCTGAAAGAAATCGCAGACTTATGTCTGATAAACAAGACCTTGACACACATGTAGCCCGGCACTCGTATGCGACCTCTGTATGTCTCGCCAACGGTGTGAGCATAGAGAATGTGGCAAAAATGCTCGGCCATTCCAATATAAAAATGACGCAGCACTATGCACGTGTGTTGGATTCCTCCATTCTGCGCGATATGAATAATGTAAAGAACGTGATGTCTAAAGTAATGCGATAGATATGGATAGAGGAATAATATCAATCAGTGAAACAGGTGTAATCACCATACCGACTGCACCTATATGGATGACCAAGTTCGAGATAGCCGACCTGTTCGGGGTGTTCTCATGCGATGTCCGCAAGGCGATTCATACCATTTACAAGAGCAAAGAACTGAACGAATTTGACACGATGAAGTATCTCAAGCAACCGGATGGCATCAGTATGACGTTTATGATATTGAAATGGTTATAGCCGTTGCATTCAGGATATGCAGTAAAGAGAGTGTCTTGTTCAGACGGTTTATAATAAATGAAATTAGCACCATTAAGAAAGCTACACCGATTATACTATTTGTTGCCAGCGTCAGAGGTAATACCGATGGTATAGTTGAGGCTTATTCCATCAGCCACTCGTTCCCGATACACGGATGCAAAGGTAGCGTATGGCTTGATGGCAGCAGCAAGGTCAGGCGGCAGAGCCGTTTCGGCAGAATCTTCCTCAAACGAGTTTGAGCGTATTCAGCCCGAAAACCTTGCCACTGCCTGCCATACGCTTGAAGAGCATCCGGCAACGGAAACAAGCGACTGATGGGAAATCAGAAGAAAGAAGAGAGGAGCGCTTACAGACGAAGCAGGATTTTGATGCTCCGTCCGTAAGCCGTTCCTTTCTCTTTTTGCCGAAAGTCCGTTGCTGACGTAATCACTGGGCAGACGGCAAACTGCGCTCTTTCAAGAAAATCATGTGCCTGTCAGCCGATAGGCAGAGCGGTAGCCGTCAGCAAGCATCCTTTCGATGTCGGATTCACGGTAGAGGATTTTACCGCCTAACTGGATATAGGCTATGCGCCCTTCGTTTCGATAGTCCTGAAGTGTCCGGCGGCTCACTTTCAACCGTGCCGACACCTCCTTGTCGGTGAAGAAACGTTCACCGTTCAGTGTCGGGCGGTAATTGGCAGTCAAATGTTCGAAGCTGTCCAAAAGACGGTCGAGACTGCCCATGAAGTGGATTATCCACTCGTTGTCCTTGTTAATCAGTTCATTCATGTTATTTTGGATTTAGTGAGTATTGTTAGTTTACTTCGTTCATTTCATCAAGTTTATATAGTTCTTCCTTTGAACTTTGCTTCTTTGCGCCTGTCCTCCACAACGGAAACAATGCGTTGTACATCATCGGGACGGTAGTAGGTCTTGTGGTTTATCTGCGAGTAAGCCAGCGTCCCGTTGTCCCGAAGGGTCTGCAACGTGCGTGGGCTGATGTTGAGTATCCGGCACACGTCCTGATTGTCCATCCACTCGTCTATTGTCTTCTCTCCGTGCCGCTGACAGATGGCATCCATGCGACTGACGAAACGGTCGAACTTGGCGACCATCGCCTCAAGGTCTTTCTTTCATTGATACGATTTCCATATACATACTTTTTTATTTTTACTGTTTCTTTTGCCGCAAAGGAATACATAATCTGTTATCCGGCAATGGATTTCCCGGAAGTGGAAGCATGTGGCACAGGTAGGTAGAGGTTGGCACAGATTGGGGCTATATTCTTAATTCCGGAAATCAGGAATGTGGCAAGAGAAAAAACAAGGACTTAATTCAAACCTGACTGTGATTGCACCTTTGTTCTTCCGGTTATTCATATCCGGCAAATCTGTGAAGTCCTCACCAATATCTCTATCACCATAAAGCAAAATCTCACAATATTGCCTAATCGAATCCAAGTTATTGACTGACTGTACTAAAACATCTTACTTTGCTTGCAACAATCGGTCAAGGCACAGACCAAGACCACAGTAATAACTTAATCAATCTGTTTTATGACAATGAAAAGAGAACCAAGTATCAGTGAGCAGCAGGCTCGTGAAATCGTGGAAAGAATGGGACGCAGGGAATCCCGCAGTGAGAAGTCTATGGACGATTTCTACCAGAACATCGGTCTGGATCCGGAACAGCTGGCACAACCCGGCAGGACCGTCATGAAAAAGCGGAAACAGCTACGGTGGATGAACCGTTAGGCGGAACGCCCGAAGAAGTGGCAGTGCCACAGAAGCGTGTCAGCAGCAAGCAACGCAGGCTGTCGCTGGACGAGTACCGTACCGCTTACCTGCGAGTACCCAAGATAACCGACCGCAAGCCTGTGTTCGTCAGCGGTGAGGTGCGTGACCGGCTGGATGGGATTGTCCACCGTCTCGGTGGGCGTGGCATGAGCGCATCGGGACTTATTGAGAACCTCGCCCGTCTGCACCTTGAAGCCTACCGGGAGGACATCGAGCAGTGGCGCAAACTCTGAGTGGATTACGGTAGAACCGGTCAAGTCAGTGGATACACTCCATCGGCTTGACCGATATTCCAAATGAGTTATTATACTCACAAACCAATCCGACAGGCGGAGGATTCTTGTGTCTTCAAAGACACAGCAAGATATATTTTCAGTTACCCGAATAATTCTAAGTAACTGAAAACACCTTCACTGCCGTGGGCAGAATTATCCTCCGCAGTCGGATAATTTCGGGGTTCCTTAATCAAAGATTAAACAATGGACAAGCCATAAAATTAAAAGAATAAGAAGAATGAAAAAGAAGAGCAAGTACGGGAGAAATCCCAAATTGAACCCGAAGACGCACTGCGTGATGGTGCGCTTCGACGATGTGGAATGGAACAGGTTCCTGACGATGTACGAGGAATCGAACATGTATGCGAAAGCCGTCTTTCTCAAGGCGCATTTCTTCGGACAGAAGTTCAAGGTGCTGAAGGTGAACAAGACGCTGGTGGACTACTACACCAAACTGTCGGACTTCCACGCCCAGTTCCGTGCCATCGGTACGAACTACAATCAGGTCGTTAAAGAGTTGCGCATCCACTTTTCGGAGAAGAAGGCGATGGCGTTGCTCTACAAGTTGGAGAAACTTACCATCGACCTTGTGAAGTTGAGCCGGGAAATTGTGGAACTTTCAAGGGAAATGTATGCTAAATGGGAACAACAAAAAGGATAAATTCCATTGTACACCTAAAAAATACGGTAGATACACAACCCTGTGAAATAACGCGAAATACCGAGAATTTCATAGGTCCGGCATATCATCATCGGGCGTTCGGAACTATATGCGAAAGATGAAAATCGGCCGAAAGGATTGAAAATATAATTCATATCATAGAAACGACTTTGTCATTATGCGCAGTCGTTTCTATGTTTCATTTACCTCTTTTTACTTCGTAACTAACACGAAATTGCTACTTTTGTAAAATGATTCAAGAGGAATTCGATTTTTACAGACCATGTAAGCTATTGCAACCTTATGTGAGATATTATTGGGTATTCAAAAGTAACCAGTTTTTGAATACCCTGACTTTCCTATCGGTTGCCCTCAAATCATCTTCCATAAGCAAGCACCACTATATATTCCCGAATTGAATGCTGCACAAGACAAACTCACCATCAGCGGACAAGTTAATTTCTCGTCACACCTATATGCAGACGGCAATACAGAAATGATAGTGGTCGTGTTCCAGCCTCACGCCATGAGTATGTTTCTGAACATGCCGACATCGCTCTTTTACAATCAGGAAGTGTCCGGTTACAGCCTCGAAAACAAAAGTTTGAATGAACTGGCTACACGAATATTCGACTGTGAGAATAATTCTATTTGCATAAGCTACATAGAAAAATGGCTGTTGTCACAAATTGCCGATAATTTGGCTGATACCACATACAGAATTAAAAGGATAGATGCCGCCATACAGCAATATATATCACTCCGCAAATCTCTGTGAACGAATTATCTTCTATTGCCTGCCTGAGCAAAAAGCAGTTCGAGCGGTTGTTTCATTCCTTTGTAGGCATCAATCCCAAAGAATATACCCGTATCGTCCGCTTCCAAAAGCTTTGGCGCAGATGCAGCATCAAGCGGGCAAAGAACTCAACCAGGTGCAAATAGCATACGCCAGCGGTTATGCCGACCAGTCACACTTTATCCGGGATTTCAAGAAGTTCTGCGGATATACGCCCATGTCTTTGCTGAAGTATCAAATCCATATTCCGATTTGTTCACCAATCCCGTGTAAATGTCCCGTTTGTTCTATCCGGGTTCAAACGCTTCTCCTACTTTTGCCGCCTGATTCATTAAATGAAAATAGCATTAAGTATGAAAGAAGTAAATCCCCAAGAAACCAGCCGGGCATACGCCTTTGAAATGTGGATGAACGCACCTATGCCGATGGTGACGTTCTTTAAGACCCTCGACGTGTCGCGCCTTGTGAAAATCAGCCGGAAATCGGGCATGAAGTTTAATATGTTGATGTGCTGGTGCATCGGCAAATCCGCAAGGGACGTGAAAGAATTTTATATGCTGCCCGTTGGCGGTAAACTGATGCAGTACGATACCATTGCAGTAAACACCATTGTCGCCAACAGAAAGGGCGAGGCAAGTTCGTGTGATGTTCCTTTCTGTGATGATTTATCTTTGTTTAACCAACACTATCTGCGACTTACCAAACAAGTGGCTGAAAGTTGCGTCAATCACGACTTGACGGAAAGCATGGTTATCGGAACTTCCGCATTGGCACAATATGAAATAGACGGGGCTGTCGGGATGTATAGCGGCATTTTTAATAATCCGTTTCTTATTTGGGGCAAATACAAACGCCGCCTGCTGAAAACGACGCTCACCGTTTCTTTCCAGTTCCACCACACGCAGATGGACGGGGCGCACGCTTCCCGCTTTTTGGACGGGATTCAGAAAGAAATTAATAAATTGAGAATATAAGTTCAGGGAAAAACGCTATCTTTGCAGAACTAACAGAAAAAGAAATAGTTGTTCAACAATATGAAATGGCAGTTGTGCATATAGCTACGCTCAACGAATAGCACTTCCAATTATTGCTATTCAGCAATAGACAGGCTTATGTTTTAAGTTTGCCTGTTATTGTTTTGTCATTATCCCTTACTATAAATCTATAAGATTGTCGTGCTGCTTAAAGCGGCAGGATGTATCGTATCATATTGGTTTGAACAAATGAATTATACCTATAAGAAAATCTGGCTCATCGCTTTTCCTGTAATGATGAGCATCCTTTCGAACAACTGATAAATATTACCGATGCTTTGTTTTTAGGGCATGTGGGTGACGTGGAACTGGTGCATCTGCCCTTGCCGGAATATGGTTCTTGGCAATTTATATGCTCGGCTTCGGGTTCAGTTTGGGATTGCAAGTGGTAATTGCCCGCCGTAACGGAGAACAGCGGTATGCAGAAACGGGAAAAACGTTCTTTCAGGGATTGTTTTTCTTGCTAATACTGGCGGTACTCCTCTGTCTGCTATCCAAGATATTTTCTCCCGTTCTGTTGAAGCATCTGATAACTTCGGATGATGTTTATAATGCGGTTATCCGCTATTTGGATTGGCGTATTTGGGGATTGTTGTTCTCTTTCCCGTTCCTTGCCTTACGCTCGTTTTTGGTAGGCATTACACAGACAAAAGCTCTGAACATGGCAGCTTTCACTGCCGTACTGGTGAACATTCCGCTGAACTGGCTCCTGATATTCGGCTTCGACATGGTATATCGGGGGCGGCTATCGCATCTTCATTTGCCGAAATGTGTTCGCTGGCTGTATTGGCTGCATATATGTTTCGGCACATTGATAAAAAAGCGTATGGCTTATACTGGCATATTGATATAACGGTATTGAAAGAGGTATTTTCTATCTCGGTATGGAGTATGCTCCAGTTCTTTACAAGTGTAGCCATTTGGTTTCTGTTCTTCGTGGCTATCGAACGTTTGGGAGAAACTGAATTGGCAGTATCAAACATTGTAAGAAGTGTTTCCGCACTGTTTTCCGTTATCGTCAATGCATTGGCAGGTGTCACCGGTTCTTTGGTGAGTAACCTGATTGGAGCAGGTGAAAAGAAACAAGTTTTTCCGCTTTGCCATAAGATTATCCGTTTAGGATATGCGATAGGCATTCCATTGATTGCTTTTGCGTTGTTCTTTCACCAGCCCATTATAGGGGCTTATACGGAAAATCCCGCTATCATACAGCTTGCATGGCCGCCTTTTCTTGTCATGCTATTGAATTACTTCTTTGCACTACCCGGTTACGTCTATCTGAATGCAGCAACAGGAACGGGAGCAACACGGACGGTATTCATTTTCAGGTGACAACAACTATTGCTTATCTGTTCTGCTTATGGGGATTAGATTTTTGTCATGTTCCATTTGCGGCATATTGGGCAGTGGAATACTTATACGTAATGCTGCTTGGTACACAATCCGTCATTTATCTTAAATATAAACAATACTAAGAACTGAAAGTTATGATGAACAAGATATATCCCCGTAAAGGTGACACGCAAACCGTTTATTTGAATGCTGTCGTAAAAGACCCGTCTATCGAAATAGGCGACTATACCATTTACAATGATTTTGTTTCAGACCCGTGTCTGTTTGAGCAAAACAATGTGTTGTATCACTATCCGATTAACCACGAACGCTGATAATCGGAAAGTTTTGTTCTATTGCCTGTGGAGCAAAATTTCTGTTCAACTGCGCCAATCATACCCTGAAATCACTATCGACTTACACGTTCCCGCTGTTTTATGAAGATGGGAATTGGATAAGGCAAATGTGGCTTCCGCTTGGGACAACAAAGGTGACATCGTGATAGGCAATGACGTGTGGATAGGATATGAAGCCGTAATTATGGCTGGTGTCCATATCGGTGACGGAGCTATTATTGGAACAAGGGCGGTTGTGACGAAAGATGTGCCGCCCTATACCATTGTAGGTGGTATCCCCGCAAAGGAGATACGAAAGCGGTTCAATCATGATATAATAAATCGGATGCAGGCTTTGAAATGGTGGAATTGGCCGGTAGATAAGATACGGGAGCTTATGCCTTATCTGAAAGATGGACGTTGGGATAAATTATAGGCAATATGAAATCAATCAAGAATCTAATTTCGCTCGGATATTTGCTGATGCACTATTGGTTATCGGCATAATGTATATTGGCGTTAAAGAATGGTACGAATTAGAGAAATTGGAAGTTCAGAATCGTCATATAGATACTTTCGCCAAGAATCGCACGAAATATTTGTTCTTCTTATTGAACTTTCTTTATCAGGCGAGACTGTATTGGAATGGGAATATACAGATTTGGAACATTACCATATCCGGCGTATAGCAATCGACAGTATGCTATGCCGTTTCAAAGCTATCTATCCGGCAGAGCGCATAGACAGTGTACGCCATCTTCTTGAAGATAAGGAACGACAAATGCGTCAAATCGTGCAGGTACTTAAACAGCAACAAGCCATCAATGATAAGATCACTCATCAAGTACCTGTAATTGTACAGAAGAGTGCCCAAGAGCAACCTAAGAAACCGAAACGGAAAGGATTCTTGGCATATTCGGCAAAAAAGAGGAAATTAAACCAACTGTTACCACCACGATGCTCCGTTCCCTTAACCGGAATATGATAGCCGAGCAACAGGAGCAAAGCCGCCGTCTATCGGAACACGCTGACAGCCTTGCTGCACGGAATGCAGAACTTAACAGACAATTACAAGGCTTGATTCGCCAAATAGACAGGAAAGTACAAGCAGACTTACAGAAACGAGAAGCGGAAATAGCCGCCATGCGGGAACGGTCATTCTTTCAGATTGGCGGCTTGACAGGATTCGTTTTATTGCTGTTGGTCATTTCTTATATCATCATCCATCGAAATGCCGTCCGCATCAAGCGATATAAACAGGAAACAACAGATTTAATCGGACAACTCCAAAAATCAGTTGAACAGAATGAGGCACTGATAGCCTCCCGCAAGAAAGCCGTGCATACCATCACCCATGAGCTGCGCACACCTTTAACCGCAATAATCGGTTATATTGCGTTGATGAAAAAAGGCAATGATGCGGATAAAAAAGAGCAATATGTCCGTAATATCCGGCAATCCTCCGACCGTATGCGTGAAATGCTCAACACCCTGCTGAGTTTCTTCCGTCTGGACAACGGCAAGGAGCAGCCGAACATTTCTCCTTGCCGGATTTCGGCAATCACGCATATTCTTGAAACGGAGTTTACGCCAATCGCCATGAACAAGGGGCTGGCTCTTACCATAACCAATCAAACGGGTACAGTCGTCCTGACCGATAAGGAACGTATCCTGCAAATCGGCAACAACCTGCTGTCAAACGCCATCAAGTTCACGGATAACGGTGGCGTTTCTCTGACAACGGACTACAATAATGGCGTCCTGAAACTTATCGTCGAAGATACGGGCACGGGAATGACCGAGAAGGAACAGCAACGGGTGTTCGTTGCGTTTGAGCGTCTGTCAAACGCCGCCGCAAAGGACGGCTTCGGACTGGGACTGTCCATCGTTCAGCGTATCGTATCAATACTCGGCGGCACGATACGGCTGGAGAGCGAGAAAGGCAAAGGCAGCCGTTTCACGGTGGAAATACCCATGCAGACAGCCGGGGAACTGCCGGAAAGGATAAATCAGACACGGATTCATCATGACCGTACATTCCATGATGTCATCGCCATCGACAATGACGAGGTTCTTCTCCTGATGCTTAAAGAAATGTATGCACAGGAAGGGATACACTGCGACACCTGCACCGATGCTGCGGAACTGATGGAAATGATACGCCGGAAAGAATACAGTCTGCTTCTGACGGATCTGAACATGCCGGAAATCAACGGTTTCGAGCTGTTGGAGCTGCTACGTACCTCAACGTTGGCAATTCAAAGACTATCCCGGTAGTAGTGACAACCGCTTCGGGCAGTTGCAGCAAGGAGGAACTTATGGAACTTGGTTTCTCCGGTTGCCTGCTCAAACCGTTCTCCATATCGGAACTGATGGAAGTTTCAGATAACTATGCCATGAGTATGACACAGGATGAAATGCCGGACTTCTCCACCTTGTTATCCTACGGCAATGAATCCGTCATGCTGGAGAAACTGATAACGGAAACCGAAAAGGAAATGCAGTCGGTCAGGAATGCAGAACAACGGAAAGACCTTCAGGAAATGGACGCCCTGACACACCACCTGCGCAGCTCGTGGGAGATACTCCGTACCGACCAGCCATTAAGGAAACTTTATAAACTGCTTCATTGTGATGGCACGCCTGACGATAAAACAATTGGCAATGCCATAAAATCCGTACTGGATAAGGGTTCGGAAATCATCCGGCTGGCAAAAGAAGAAAGGAAAAAATATAATAATGGATAATACAAAAATCATCGTGGTGGAGGACAACATCGTGTATTGCGAGTTCGTCTGCAACCTGCTGGCACGCGAGGATTCCGCACCGTGCAGGCTTTCCACCTCTCGACAGCAAAGAAATATCTGCAACAAGCCGCAAACGGGGACATAGTGGTTTCCGACCTGCGCCTGCCCGACGGCAACGGTATCGACCTTTTGCGCTGGATGCGCAAGGAGGGCAGGATGCAGCCCTTTGTCATCATGACCGACTATGCCGAAGTGCATACGGCGGTGGAAAGCATGAAACTTGGTTCGCTGGACTACATACCAAGCAGCTTGTGGAGGACAAACTCGTTCCTCTGCTACGTACCATATTGAAAGAACGGCACACCGGACGAAACGTATGCCCCTGTTCTCGCGTGACGGCTCGGCGTTCCAAGCCATCATGAAGCGGATAAGGCTGGTAGCCCCACCG
>ENA-OQAS01001426-OQAS01001426.1-human-gut-metagenome-genome-assembly--contig:-NODE-1426-length-11167-cov-3.331431_pt1 | contig 11167 bp, 16 predicted proteins | sample MGYA00242733_ERZ504523 | MGnify/ENA primary metagenome ERZ504523 (study PRJEB26092, sample SAMD00036239) | human gut metagenome | host: Homo sapiens | study: EMG produced TPA metagenomics assembly of... | reverse complement strand
AGAAGAGCCGGAGAGAAAACGTAAATCATCGGCGAAGAGTTCATCCGCGTCTTCGAAGAAGAAGCAAAGAAATTGGTGCTGTAGACTTCCTGGTACAGGGAACCATCTACCCAGACGTTGTAGAGAGTGGTGTCGGCGGAGAATCCACCGTTATCAAATCTCACCATAATGTCGGAGGACTGCCGGATTACGTAGATTTCAAAGAAATCATCGAGCCACTGCGCAACCTTTTCAAAGATGAAGTAAGAAAAGCCGGTCTTGAACTCGGAATTCCGGAATATCTTGTATTCCGTCAGCCATTCCCAGGTCCGGGTCTTGGTATTCGTATCATCGGTGAAGTAACCGCTGAGAAAGTTAAAATGGTTCAGGATGCCGACGCAATCTGGCGTGAAGAAATTGACAAAGCCGGAATCGCTCACGAAATCGGCCAGTACTTCGCAGCACTGACCAATATGCGTTCTGTCGGAGTCATGGGAGATGAAAGAACGTATGATTATGCTATCGCCCTCCGTGCCGTAACCACTACCGATTTCATGACAGCCGAAAGCGCAGAAATTCCGTGGGATGTCATCGGAAAAACAACGAGCAGAATTGTAAATGAAGTAAAACACATCAATCGCGTTATGTATGATTGCACAGGAAAACCACCGGCAACCATCGAACTTGAATAAGGAAACAGCCAAAAGAAGTCCAGTAAAATCAACGCTTCCAAGCAAATTTGTTTAATGGTTGGCAACGATTTGGCAACATTCAATCCTTATTTAGAAAATAAAATATCTTAGTTATGTATAGAAAAACCTTACTGATTTTCAGAATGAAAACTGAATATCGGTAAGGTTTTTTTGATGTCTATTTTTTCTTCGATTCTTTATCAAGTTCTTTGATGAGCAGATCGCTCAGTTCCTGAGAAGGAACTTTTGCATAATGTCCGGATGTATCAAGTGCCGGATATTGGTATCTCCATTCATCATATTCTTCCCTGCTGATTTCTCCGTTTTCCAGTTTTGCTGACTGTTGCTGCCAGGCATGGAACATATCGAACATGGAAAGATAGGATGGATTGTTTCTGTCAAGACAAAGGCAGAGTTCACCGTCAATGTCTTTGATTTTCAGTCCATACATATCTTCCAATGCAAAAAAGGTATGCATAAGACCAATATAGCTGTCAATGTCCGGGACATTCAAGGCGTGGGTGCTTACACTGAGGATGCCAGCCATTTCCTTTAAGAGGTCAAACTTGGGGATTCTTGCTTCTGCTTCATACTGTGCCATACGCACATCGGAAGTTTTGCCGAGAAAACCAAGCATCTCCCCGAACTGTTTTTGTGTCATGCCTTTTTATTCCGAAAAATTTAATACGTTTTCCGATTGCCATTGTATGAATCTCCTTCCAGATGATATAAAACTTTTCTGTTTAAGCTGAGTGTACCACAGATAAAAGAGAATAGCAAGAAAACTTAAACTAAAAAATTTAAGAATTTTTCTGCAAACCTATTGACTTAACTCAAAAAAGTTAGTATAGTACAGATACAGAAACTTAAACAAAATAAGTTAATACAATTAAATGACCATCCGAACTGATACCACTGGAAGAACAGGCGATGACCAAAAGCGAGCGTGCCGAAGGTGGAAATACGACAAAGTACCGAGCAGGGCAACTTGTCAGGAACGGGGGAGGGAGAATGGCGAAGAACAAAGAAAATGAAAACAAACGAGAGGAGATGAAGTGTATGACGAACAAGAATTTTATGACAGCCCAGGATGTAGCAGACGCTTTAGGCGTATCAAAATCTTATGCCTATAAGCTGGTCAGACAGTTAAATGATGAGATGGAAGCACTTGGCTATATCACTGTCAGGGCAGAGTGGATGCGAATTACTTTCGTAAAAAGTATGTTACAGCGAATAAGGGAAAGGAAGTGGTTGAATGGCTGTATACAAAGATAATGCCACAGGAACGTGGCGGGTAGTGTTCCGTTATACCGATTTTACCGGGGAACGGAAACAGACACAGAAAAGAGGGTTTCAGACGAAGCGAGATGCACTGGCGTGGGAGCGAGAACAATTATTAAAGCAGGATTCCAAGCTGGATATGACATTTGCGAGCTTCTATGAAATCTATGCAGAGGATAAAAAGGCAAGGCTGAAGGAAAGCACATGGGAATCCAAGAGCCATGTGATAGAGAAGAAAATTCTTCCCTACTTCGGCAAACGCAAGATTGCAGACATTGAAGCAAAGGATGTAATCGCATGGCAGAATGAGTTGATGAAATACCGGGATGAGAAGGGAAAACCATATTCCGGTGATTATCTGAAAACGATTCATGCACAGCTTACAGCAATCTTCAACCATGCGGTCAATTTTTACAATCTGCCCTATAATCCGGCGAAGCGTGCAGGTTGCATGAAAGTACAGACGAGCAGGAAGTGGAGTTCTGGACGAAGGAAGAATATCTGAAATTTGCGGAAGTGATGATGGATAAGCCACGCTCCTACTATGCATTTGAAATGCTGTACTGGACAGGTATCCGTTCCGGCGAGCTGCTTGCCCTCTGCCCTTCTGATTTTGATTTCGAGAAGCAGACCGTAAAGATCAGCAAAACGTATCACAGGTCAAAGGGCAGGGACATCATTACTACACCAAAGACTGCGAAAAGCAACCGGACAATCAAGATGCCGAAGTTTCTCTGCGAGGAGATTCAGGAGTATATGAAAATGCTGTATGAAGTGAAGCCGGATGACCGCATTTTTACGGTGACAAAATCTTATCTGGATCATGAGATGCGTCGTGGCGTAAAAGAAGCCGGATTAAAGAAGATTAAGGTTCATGCACTCCGTCATAGTCATGTTTCCCTGTTGATTCACATGGGATTCACTGTGCTTGCCATAGCAGAGCGTATGGGGCATGAAGCAGAGAAAATCACATTGAAATATGCACATCTGTTTCCAACTGTTCAGACGGAAATGGCTGAAAAGCTGGATATGGAACGCATGAAAAAGGAGGATGAGTAGATGGACAGAAAACTTGACAACAGGGGCAGATGGAGAAACAAAACGGTAGCTTTCCGGGTATCTGAGGAAGAAGCAAAGCAGATTGATGTGTGTGTCCGGCTTTCGGGACTGACCAAGCAGGACTATATTGTGAGAAGGCTGATGTGCCGGGACATTGTAGTGCAGGGCAATCCGAGAGTGTATAAGGCACTGAAAAATCAGATGGCAGAGCTTTATGAGGAGTTGAAAAGGATTGAGCAGTTTTCAGAGGAAAATGAGGAATTGCTTTATACCTTGCAGTTAGTTGCAGAGACACTGAATGGAATGAAGGAGGATGAGGATTGATGACAAAAGAAAAATGACTGCTCCGGTAGCATCTGTTGGCGCAGATGGGGAACAGCCATTAAATAATAAAATAACCAACCAAAGTATAGCAGATTTGCCCGGTAAGGGCAATCTGCAAGCCACAAATAATGCAGAAAATGTGGCAAAATCAGCAAATAAAAAGAATCCGGATGAACTGGAAACCGTTTCCATGATGGAATTATATGATACAGCTTATCCACCGAAGCTGCCGATTGTGGACGGACTTTTGTATAACGGAACGTATCTCTTTGTAGGTTCTCCGAAAATTGGGAAATCATTCTTTATGGCACAGATCGGGTATCACATCAGCAAAGGACTTCCCTTATGGGGATTTCCGGTAAGACAGGGAACTGTCCTGTATCTGGCACTGGAAGATGATTATGCAAGGTTACAGAAACGGTTATCGCAGATGTTTGGAATGGAAGGCAGTGAGAATTTTTATTTTGCTACAAAGTCAAAATCATTAACGCCGGACTGGAGCAGCAACTTGTACAGTTTGTAACAGAGCATAAGGATGCAAGGCTCATTATCATTGATACGCTCCAGAAGTCCGAGAAGTTGGCGGAGATAAATTCAGTTATGCCAGTGACTATGAGATTGTGACGAAGTTGAAAGCGTTCAGTGACCATTATGGCATCTGCTTTCTGGTGGTGCATCACACAAGGAAAATGGAATCCTCGGACAGCTTTGACATGATTTCCGGCACGAATGGACTGCTGGGAGCTGCGGATGGGGCATTTGTCATGCAGAAAGAAAAGCGGACAGATAACAAGGCAGTTTTGGAAGTAGCAGGACGTGACCAGCAGGATCAGAAGCTGTGGCTGAATTTCAACCGGGAGAGATGTGTCTGGGAGCTGACCAAGACAGAAACAGAACTCTGGAAAGAGCCAGAAGATCCACTACTTGAAAAAATCAAAGACTGATAACAGCAGAACAGCCGGAATGGACGGGAACAGCAACCGAACTGACAGAGTTTCTGCAAGTGGAGATGCAGCCGAATGCTTTGTCACGAAAACTGAATGTCAGTCTGGAACGTCTGCTGATAGAATATGGAATCCAGTATAGATCAGAGCGTGGACATGAGGGCAGACGAATTTATCTGACCTATATGGGAAGCCAGCGTGACGATATGTGACGATGGTGACGGTAATTTATATAGCGTGCCGGTAGTGAAAACATCGTCACTATCGTCACGACCGTCACGGAAAGGATGGGATAAGATGAAAATGTGCAAATATCACAGGAATTATTCATGCAGTTACTTCGGTTTCATTTAATGGAGGATGTAGGTTGCGAGAGCGAAATCAAGCAGGAACTGGAGAAAAACTGGACAAGATGGTAATGCGTGACCTGTATGGAAAGTTTAAAACTGCTCCGACAGAGGAAGAACGGGAACGAGCGAGAAAGAATATCTGAACAGGCGAGGAGTGCCGGAGAGTTTTCGTTGGTAATTTCTTCCTTGATGGTAAGAACAGGAGCGTGGCACGCCCCTGTATAGAGCGGACAAGGAGAAAACTGGAAAGGAGAAGCACACAATGAGAGAAGGAAGATTAGGTTACAACTGTGAAAATGGCAGATACGGCTTGCTGTCCATGGATTTGTGGGTAGATACAGGATTTCACTGTGGAGAGTGTATGGAAGTTCTCGTGGATGATAAGTGGGTAAAAACCAGAATGGAGATGAATCCTGCAATGGAATGGTATCTTGTGGGAACACCGTATTGCGGCGATTTGGAGTATGTCCGGGCAAGAATACCAGAGTGATTCAGAATGAAAAACAGCCCGGATACGGGCATATAAAATGGGCGGATACGCCCAAGATGAAAGCATAAGCCGGCAGCTACGGCTGACAAAAGCACTTACCAAAGCCCTCGGCGTTTGAGAGCGAAATACACCCATCGCACAAATCTGACGATTTATGCTCAGCGTATTTCGCTGCCGGGAGCTTAAATGCCGGATACGGCAATGAGTTCGTAAACGATGCCTAAGCATCCACTCACAAAAAATATGGCAGAATTTACTTTGCCGAAGAAAGAGGAGGGAGTGCCTATCGTAAGAAATTCATTTATTCAAATGACAAAATTAAGTAACGTAAAAGGTCGAATCACTTATATATCCAGTCATGCAAAGCAGGAAAATCTCTATGCTGTTTATGAGACTACGGAGCGAAAATTCTGGCGGGAACTTGCCAAATGCAATCAGGAAGAATTTGTAAAAAGCGGAACAGAAGGGAAATGTATCGAAGCCAGAGAACTGATTATTGCCTTGCCGGAAAGTTTCGTGGAGTACCAGCCGGATATGCTGCTGAAGCTGTTTACAGAGCATTTCAAGCAGAATTATGGAACAGAGTGTATATCGGCATTGCACCACAATAAAAAGGAAAACGAATTATCATATTCATTTGATCTTTTCGGAACGGAAATTATTGGATGAACCGATCATCAAGATTGCCAGCCGGAATAGGTTCTATGATAAAAATGGAAAGCATGTCCGTACTAAGAAAGAGATACTTGGGGAAGATGGTCAGATTCGGGAAGGTTGCTATATTGTGAAGAAGGGCGAGGTTTACGAGAAGCGAATATTTACCGTTAAGGATGAGTACTTTAAAAGCAATGCGTTTTTGGAAGAAGTGAAGCATTCCTATACAGATTTGATGAATCTGTATGTGAAGGACGATAAACAAAAGCTGCAAGTCTTTGAGCGTGGCGGTATTTATCTTGCAACTAAGAAAATCGGAAAGAATAATCCTAAAGCACAAGAGATTGAATCAGATAATCAGAAACGACAGGAGTGGAACCGGACAGTTGATGTGGCACTAATCAGTGGTGTGTCGGAGCCACATATTTTGGAAGTGAAACGTAAACAGATTTCGGAGCCGATTAAGGGTGCTATTTCACAGATTGGGAGAAAACCAAGATTATTTGCAGGATTCGTTACAGTGGCGATTGCTGCACTGGAGCTGATGATTGAGTCAGTTCTTATGAAAAAGTACAAGGAAGTGTCTGTCCAGAAAGAAGAAATAAATCAGACAGATGAAGATATAATGCTTGAGAAAACAGCAACACAAGTGTCAGATACAGAAAATACCCAAGCAGACGCACATGAGTCGATGCCAAAAGCACCGGAACAGGAAAAACCAGAGACAAAGCAATCGGAAATGACAAGGATGGCATCGAAATACCCAAGATTCTTCAAGGTTTATAATGAACTGGAACAGCAGAATACGGTAATCTACAAGAAAGAACAGCAGCGTACCGCTAAGAAAAAAGAACTGTCGGAAGTTAAAGGCTGGTTCAAGGGCAGAAAGAAAAAGGAATTACAGAAAGAAATCACAGAACTGACAAGCCAGATTAGAGACATGAAAGATTATCTTCCGAAGATCGTACAGCGAGTTGGATACCGGAATGTGCAGGAGTTTTTGAAAGACTTCCAGATTGCAAAGTCTGAGTACAGCCAGTATCAGAAAGTGATCGCACAGTGGAAACAGGAAAACGGAAAAGAGCCGGAACAGCAGTCACATGGTGTCAGAGCAAAACTGGCGGCAAACAGAAAGAAAATAGAGCAGGAACAGAAAAATACACAGCGTACCCGAAGCCAGAGTAAAGACCGAGGGGCAAGATAGGAGGAAGAATTCATGGAGAAACACATCATGGGAGAAAATGGAATCAGCTACTCGCTTGGAGAGGACGGTCTGTATTATCCAGACCTGTACCTCCCGGAGGAGACGAGGTATCCAATTGGAAAGTATGGAATGATGCGGAGAACGTATCTGAAAGAGCATCGGAAGAGCCTGTATCTGGAACTGGTGCTTTCCGGGAAGTTAAATGAGCATTTGTATCAGATTGACGAAGAGTGTCATCAGATGATGGACAGACTGGTGGAACAGATGAAAGAGCAGCAGAGAGTGACAGAAGAATTGAAAATGCAGGATCAGATGGCATGGGTTAGGCGAATGAATAATATTCGGGCTTGTGCGGAGGAATTTGTGCTGAAAAAGTTTGTTTATGGATAAGAATGAATAAAAATAAATTCACTATACAACAAGGGCAAAAAGTTCGTTAAAGAATTTTTTGCCCTTTATTCATAGTAAGAATCTTATTTACAGATTTTTTCTGATAGACTTTTTTTTAATACAGATATTTACCATCTGCCATCATATTCATAGTAGTCGGTTCCCGTTGAATATTTATGCTTGGAGTCTAAGTAGTAAGTAGTGTGTGTCGCTTCCCTGATGACAACAGTCATTGGATATAATTTGCTCATCATCCAATTATCAACTACATGATAGTAAGCATAATCAGAACCTTTTTTAAAGAATTCAGCGGCAATGGCACCAATAGCTGCTCCTACTTTTCCGCCAAGAGCTGCACCGAGCACAGCACTAATAGCTGAAACAGTCATATTGTATATGAATGAACTACCATCCCATACTTTTGTTACCCATTCGCCAGTGCCTGGATCAGTATATGCCCTATAAACACTGGATTGGTTAGTATCCATAGATGTATTAACAGATTCAACAACAGCAAATGTATCTATTTGTGAAGTTTTTGAAATTCCTTGTGAATCAGTAGTTGTCAAATGACAGTCGCCGTTAGGTTGAATATCAAGTACCTGAGATTTATCTTCTACATAATTACCATCAGCATTCATTACATAGGTTGTAGAATTTACGTTCATAAAATCAGCATCAGCATTTTCGACCACTTTATATTGTTTTCCATTTTCGAGATAAGTGTAAACTAAATGATTATCTCCGGGTGTACCTTCAAGAAAAGTGAGTTCAGTGCGTATATTTGTTGAACTATTTGTTGCTGTGGCTTCAACATTTGCAGCATGTACAATATTGCCTGAAAATAGCGAAAATATCATAATCATAGTTAAAGTGGCAGAGATTAATTGTTTAATTTTCATCGACATAAAAATTCCTCCATTTTAGCATGTGTAATTAATTGAATCAAACAGCTTCCTTTTATTGGTGTAGTGTATCCATGGGATTCGCCTCCTCTCCAAAATACACGTTTAAAAAGTATCCAAACAATAGATTGTTTCAAAATATTATATAATTTTGAAGGCTATGATTTCGAAACATCATCATCTAATCGTGCTCCGCAATTATGACAAATACTTTGGGAAGACCATTTAAAATTTAATAATTTTTTGCAGTGCGGACATCGTAAAAAGGTAAATCCAAAAATAATGTCAATAATTATAAGAAATATAGATACATAAATCATTTCTTTGTGAATTGAATTAAAAAGGGGAATGTTTGAAGCAAAAACAATTATTACTACTAACAGCGCAATAGCATTAAGTATTTGTCTGCATTTCTTTAGATTCATTAAGTACACCTCCGTGTATTATAATTTTTTTTATAATACCATACAGGTGTAAAATCTAATAACGTGATAACGTAAAAATGTGTAAAAAAACAAGTAAAATTATTTTTCATAAGTTAAATTAGTATGGTGTTCATGATAGAATGGTTTGGCAACATACAACAAAAATATTGACACCATATACGATACCATATATAATAAATGCAGGAGGTATAAAGAATGTCAAAATGGGATAAACTGAATAACACGTATATGCAATTTATCGAAAGACCTCCGGTTTGATGAGCTGCGGAAAGTATTGGAAAGCTACGGATATGAAATGAATGCACCGAGAAGCGGAAGCAGTCATTATACATTCAGAAAACAAGGCTGTATGCCAATTACAATACCAAAGCATGAACCGATTAAGAAAGTATATGTGGAAATGGTAAGGCAGATTGTAGAAAGTGAGGCGAAGAATGATGAAGACGCTGAATGATTACATGGCAATGTCCTATCGTATGGAAATTGTAGAAGATAAAGATGAAGGCGGATTTGTGGTTTCTTATCCGGATTTGCCTGGCTGTATTACCTGTGGAGAGACTGTGGAAAGTGCGGTTGCGAATGCACTGGATGCGAAAAGGGCATGGCTGGAAGCTGCATTGGAAGATGGTGTGGAGATTCATGAGCCGGACAGTTTGGAGGATTATTCCGGTCAGTTTAAGTTGAGAATCCCCCGGAGCCTGCACCGATCACTGGCAGAACATTCGCAGAGAGAGGGAATCAGCATGAATCAGTATTGCGTATACCTTCTTTCTAAAAATGATGCGGTGTACTCAAAATAATGGTTGCGGAATAGTTTTAGTACCGCTATAATGGAGTGGCAACATATTGGCAACAGAGAATCAGTGAGCCAGAATAATATATGTAACAGAGATAAAATATCGGCTGGAAAGTTATAAAACTTAAACAAAACTGTTTGAGAAGAACGATGATGAAGCCGAGACAAAAGGATAAGATGGGATAATGCAAAAAGGGATCAAATTCAGGATCTACCCGAACAGAGAACAGAAAAACTTCATCCACCAGACGCTGGGATGCTGCAGGTTCATCTATAACCGGGGACTTGCCATGCGTAAGGAAGGCTATGAAAAAGGGAAAAAAATCGGCTATGGCCAGACTTCTGCCATGCTGACGGAACTGAAAAAGCAGGAAGAGTTTGCTTTTCTGAAAGAAGTCGATTCCATCGCATTACAGCAGTCATTGCGGGATCTTGACCGGGGATTTGTAAACTTTTTTCAAAAAAGAGCGTCCCATCCAACTTTCAAAAGCAAACATAACCATTTTCAGTCGTACAGAACGGTAAATCAAAAAGACAACATTCGTATCGTGGGAAGATATATCAAACTTCCGAAGCTCGGATATGTGAAAGTGCGTCAGTCAATGGAAGTGGGAAACATTCGTCACGTAACCATTGAGCATACGCCATCCGGAAAATATTTTGCGGTTCTGAACGTTGAATTTGAACCGGAACCGCGACCTAATCAGGGTGGAACGATTGGGATTGATGTTGGAATCAAAACGTTCTATTCTGACAGCAACGGAAATACAGTAGCGAATCCCAAATATCTGGAACGCTCGATGCGAAAACTTGTAAGGGAACAGCGCAGACTTTCCCGAAGAGAGAAAGGATCCCATAACCGGGATAAGCAGCGAATTCGAGTTGCCAAAGTACATGAAAAAGTAACGAATCAAAGAAATGATTTCCTGCAGAAACAGTCAACGATGCTGGTGTGTGAAAACCAAACCATCTGCATCGAAGACCTGCATGTAAAAGGAATGATCCGGAACCATAAACTGGCAAAGTCGATAGCCAGTGTTTCGTGGGCAAAGTTTTCGAGATGCTGGAATATAAAGCTGTGTGGTATGGAAATGAAATCCGCAAAGTACCAACGATGTATCCGAGCAGCCAGACCTGCAGTTCCTGTGGCTATCGGAATCCGCTGGTGAAAAATCTGCGCATTCGTATCTGGGAGTGCCCCGGCTGTCACGCAGTTCATGACCGGGATACGAATGCAGGCATCAATATTTTGAAAAAAGGACTGCAGCTGCAGTCGGCATAAAGATAAGAAAACTGTACCGCAGGGCATGCGGGAACAGTATAAATATAGCCTGTGGACACCGTGTAAGACATTGCAGTACCGTAAGGTATTTGCCAATGCAATGGTGGAAGAAACAGGAATCCCCCTGCTTTAGCTGTGGGGAGTGTCAAAAAGTTACTTTCAGAAGATCATCAATTATCAGCAGTTAAGTTAGCTGAAAAAATTGGGGTTGCCAGTCGAAATATTGAGAACAATATTAAGAAGTTAAAAGAGTATGGTATTCTTATAAGACATGGATCTCCAAAGAATGGTTACTGGGAGATTGTAGATAAAGATCTACAGGAGTGAGAAGTAAATTAGTCCAAGATAGCTCAAGATTAGTCCAAGAGAAT
>ENA-OQAS01001425-OQAS01001425.1-human-gut-metagenome-genome-assembly--contig:-NODE-1425-length-11168-cov-1.649579_pt1 | contig 11168 bp, 19 predicted proteins | sample MGYA00242733_ERZ504523 | MGnify/ENA primary metagenome ERZ504523 (study PRJEB26092, sample SAMD00036239) | human gut metagenome | host: Homo sapiens | study: EMG produced TPA metagenomics assembly of... | reverse complement strand
CAAAGAGATGCAGGGGCAGGAAATGTCTGAACAGGAACAAAAGATCTTAAGAGAGATTCTAAGTGAAATGAAAGGGGAGGACGTATGAGACCGGTGAGATTGACGATGTCCGCATTCGGATCTTATGCGGGCGTCCAGGAGATAGATTTTACAAAGATTCACAGCGGATTATTTCTGATTACCGGAGATACGGGTGCAGGAAAAACAACCATCTTTGATGCAATCATGTATGCGCTGTATGACCGGACGAGTGGCGGACGCAGAGATGGAAATATGATGCGCAGCCAGTATGCATCAGAAGACACAGACACTTATGTTGAATATGTGTTTTCTTATCGGGGACAGGAATATACCGTGCGCCGTAATCCGGAATATCTCCGGGTAGGGAAGAGAAGAAAAGCAGATGGAAGCCTCCGGTATGTGAAAGAGACAGCGAAGGTAAGTCTCCTTCTTCCGGATGGAAGGGAATATCAGGGGAAGAAGCGAGAGACAGACAGAAGATTCAAGAAATCATTGGTCTTGATGCGGGACAGTTTACACAGATTGCCATGATTGCGCAGGGAGATTTCTTGAAGCTTCTTCATGCAGAATCAAAAGAACGAAAAAAGATCTTCTCACAGATTTTCCAGACACAGATCTACTGGCGGATTCAGGAAGCACTGAAAGAAAAAGGAAAAGATCTGTATATTGCGCTGAAGGAAAGTGAATCAGACATTCGGCGTGAGATGGAGCGTGTGGAATCGGAGGACACAGATCAGCAGGATCTGGCAGACCAGTGGAAAGAACTCTGTGAGTTATCCATGCCGGAAGGGGAAAAGGTTCTGAAGGCTGTGAAAAACTTTCTCGAATATGAAGAAAGTTGTGGAAAAGTCTTAAAGAAAGAATCAGAGGAACTTAAGAAACAGTCAGAAACACTTCGAATGCTGATTCAGAAGAAAGAAGAGAAAAATAAGATATTTGACCGTTTGGAAATGGAAGGGAAGCAGCTGAGTATTCTGAATGCAAAAAGGAAGAGATGGAAACCTGTCGGGTTCAGGCAGGGCTTGGACACCGGCAGAGCAGGCGAGACATCTGGAAGTGCAGGCTCTTCGAACAGCGAAATCCGTGCGACAGATACAGGCGAGATCGAGCAGATCACTGTATGGCAGAAGGAACAGGAAAAGGAACTTTCTGAGGTTAAAGAAAAAGCGGAAGAATTGGAAGAAGTTTTTGCAAAGGAAGAACCGGAAATGCTGAAAAGAATTTCACAGTTATCGGATCTCCTTCCACATTACGCAAATGTGCGTAAGTATTCGAAAGAATATGAAAATCAGACAGGGGCAATGCAGCGTTGTATACAGAATTGTCAGGAAGCATCAGCTCAGTATGAGGAAGCATATGCGAAATTCTTTCAGGAGCAGGCGGGAATCCTGGCAAAGGAATTACAGGAAGGCACGCCGTGTCCGGTCTGCGGATCAGTAGAACATCCGCATCCGGCAAAGATTTCCGGAGAAGCACCGGATAAAGAGACGGTAGAGAAACTGAAGCAAAGACGTGATCTGCTGGAACAAAAAAGAATACAGCAGCAGGAAAAGTTTCAGATATGTAAAGCACAGCTGGAATCAGAACAACGTATTCTCGGAGATAATCCTGTGAAAGAAGAGCAGGTGAAAGAAGAGCTTCAGAAGATGCAGGTTGAACTGGATCGGAAGAAGAATGAAACAAAGCAGGCACAGGAACAGTGCCGTAAGATGACGGAGGAAAGCAGACGTCAGGCAGGAAAACTGGAGGGACTTCGAGGCCAGAAGGCAGAACTTGAGAAGCGTTTTGTAAAAGAGCAGGAAGAGTTCCGAGAGGAGATCAGCCGACAGGAATTTACTTCACAGGAAGAATTCCGTGAGGCGAAACAGTGATCGAAGGGTGGCGGAGAAAGACAAAGAAGTGAAAGAACATGACCGCCAGCTGTTAGAGAAAAAGGCAAAGATCGAGACGCTGAAGGAACAGACTGCAGGCGAAAAGCGGAAGATCCGCAGCAGGAGATAGAAAAGCGAAATGAAGTAGAACATCTGTTGAAAGAAAAACAGGATCATCAGATGCAGCTTCACAGCAGATGGACAGGTAACCAGAATGCGTACAAGAATCTGAAACAATATTTTTCTTCGCAGGAAGCTCTGCGAAAAGAATATGAGGTACTTTCCAACCTGAGCAAGACTGCAAATGGCAATTTGAGCGGCAGTGTGAAACTTGATTTTGAGACGTATGTACAGCGGACTTATTTCCGGCAGATCATTCAGGCGGCAAACCGCAGGCTGGCGCGGATGACATCAAATGAATTTATTTTACAGTGCAGGGAGATTCAGGATCTGAGCAGTCAGGGACAGGCCGGCCTTGATCTGGATGTCTATGATCTGGTGACAGATTCTGTCAGAGATGTGAAGTCTCTTTCAGGAGGAGAATCCTTTATGGCAGCCTTATCAATGGCATTGGGACTTGCAGATATTATCCAGAATACGGCGGGAGCTGTAAGTCTGGAGACGATGTTTGTAGATGAAGGATTCGGATCTCTGGATGATGCATCAAGAGATCGTGCGATTCAGATTCTCAAAGAACTTGCAGGAGAGAAAGGACTGGTTGGAATCATTTCCCATGTAAATGAATTGAAAGAGCAGATTGACTGGAAATTAAATATTACAAAGACGGAGCATGGAAGTCAGGCAAAATGGGAAATCTAAAGCATAAGGCAATAATAGGGACAGCTACGAAGAAGGACAGAATACAGGCAGGTGCGGAAAATGAAACAAAATGGAATGAGAGAAAGAAAAGGAAGGATTTCAAGATACGGAAGAAGGATGTTGGCAGTTCTGCTCAGCACAGGGATGCTGCTGACAGGGACTCTTCCAGTATCCGGAACAGAAAATACGGAGGAAACAGCACGCCACATCAGCTTTATTGCACAGTACTTGGAGACAGTATTGCGAAAGGTTACACTTGCGATAAATCCTGGATGGAGAATTATGGAAGTCTGGCAGCAAAGGAAATAGCATATAGCGAAGGGTGCAGATATATTTATCACAATTATGCAAGAACAGGTCTTGATACGGCAGGATTGAACGAAAAGTATTTGTCAAAGCAGGATGTGCAGACGAATCTTGCAAAAGCAGATGTTATTTTTATAACAATTGGTTCGAATGACCTGCTCAACGAATGTAAGCGTGTGGTTCAGGAAATCCTGAAGACAGATACAAAATTTAAAAGTGCGGATGAGGCACTTGCATCTTTGAAAGAGTCTGTAAAGAAGAATCCGCTGCTTGTGCTGAGTGCGATCAACGCGTTGAACAACTGGGATTATAATTCCTTTGAAAAAGAATGGATCCAGATGATGAAGACAGTAAATTCATTGAAAAAGGACGATGCAAAAGTGATCGTGACTACAATTTATAATCCGGCAGGAAATATGAAGCTTTCCATCTACGCTGAATAAAATTGTAGAAGACATTATTGAAAATATGAACGCGATCATTGAAAAACGTGCGGGAAAATACGATTATGAAGTTGCGGATGTGTATCAGTCATCTGTGACATCTCATCTGCAGAAAGACGGAGTACATCCGGATTTTCAGGGGCAGCAGATCATTGCAGATCTGGTTTGTAAGGAATACGAAAAGTAAAAAGAAGCATTCTTTGTGTTGGTTCTTATATGGAACAATGCAGAGAATGCTTTGTTGTATATTAGGAAAGTCCTTTCCTAATATACAACAAACGCTCCGCTCAGGATGCGCACTGCGGCGTACAAGGTAGGTGTCGCAAGCGACCGCCGCAGGCGCAAGAATGTGCCGAGGCACATTCTTTGTTCTTTTTGTAAGAAATAGAACTGTCACATTTATAACACAAAACATTCACAGAATCCTGATACTTTTGAAAGGTCAAAAATCTCGGTTTGTCTGCATAGATATAGACTGGAAGAAATATAGGGAGGTAAGACTTTGATAGAAGTAAAGAATCTTGTGAAGAAGTATGGAAACCATACAGCAGTAGATCATTTGAACTTCACAATAGAGGAAGGGCATGTCTACGGCTTTCTTGGACGAATGGGGCGGGAAAATCAACAACGATGAATATTATGACAGGATATCTCGGTGCTACCGAAGGAGAAGTACTGATTAATGGACATGATATTCTGAAAGAACCTGAGGAGGCGAAAAAGCAGATTGGTTATCTGCGGAATTGCCACCGTTATATATGGAGATGACAGTCCGTGAATATCTGGAATTTGTAGCGGAGTTGAAAGGAATCGCTAAGAATAAAAGAGAAGAGTCTATCAATGAAGTAGAGAAGATGGTGAAGATCTGGGAAGTGGAAAACCGTCTGATCAGGAATCTGTCGAAAGGATACCGTCAGAGAGTCGGACTGGCACAGGCAGTGCTTGGATTTCCGGAGATTATTATTCTTGATGAACCAAGTGTCGGACTTGATCCAAAACAGATCATAGAGATCCGTGACTGATCCGTCAGCTTGCGAAGAAACATACGGTGATCCTGAGTTCTCATATTCTGGCGGAAGTCCGTGAAGTCTGCGATTATATTTTGATTATTTCCAAAGGAAAACTGGTCGCAAGTGACACACCGGAGAACCTGGAACGGAATCTGGGAGATTCTGATCTGATTGAGATCGAGACGAAAGCAAGCCCGGACGAAGTTCGAAGAATTCTTGAGACAGTAGATGGAATTCGAAGTATTTCTACAAAGTATCTGGAAAATGGAATCACATGGGCTCAGATTCAGGAGAAGAAAAATACAGATATACGTGAGAAAGTATTTCAGGCATTTGCACAGAATCATCAGCCACTGCTGAAACTGAATCCGCTGCAGGTAAGTCTTGAAGATGTCTTTATGGAACTGACGCAGAGTGACAGGGCAGCAGAAGAATATGCAGAAAAGGCGAAGAAGAAGGAAACGGAGGACATGAAAGATGCTGGCGATTTATAAAAGAGAAGTACGCTCCTATTTTCAGTCTATGGTGGGATGCGTGTTTGTTGCATTTCTTATTGCATTTACAGGAATCTACTTATGGCATATAACCTGACAGCCGGATATCCATACTTTTCCTATACGCTTTCAGGTACACTGATCGTATTTATCGTAGGGATTCCGCTGATCACGATGCGCAGTTTTTCAGAAGAGCGTAAAAATAAGACGGATCAGCTGCTTCTGACAGCTCCGGTCAGTCTGTGGAAGGTTGTGCTTGGAAAATATCTTGCAATGGTAACGGTAATTGGAATTCCGAATGTGATCTTCTGTGCGTTCCCATTAATCATTAAGGCACAGGAACTGCATATCTGAAAGTAGATTACATATCCATCGGGGTATTCTTCCTGTTGGGTTGTGTATATGCGGCAATCGGCATGTTCCTGTCTGCTCTGACGGAAAGTCAGATGATCGCATTTATCAGTACATTTGGTATTCTGCTTATCTTGTATCTTTGGAATGGAATTCTTTCCATGCTTCCAAGCAGTGCAGTCAGCGGATTGGTCGGTGTGCTTATCATTCTGACTCTGATTGTTGTTTATATTTATCAGATGACAGGAAATATAGTGATTGCCGGTGTGATCGAAGCAGTTGGTGTGATCGCCGGTGTGGTCGTGTACTTTGTGAAATCAAGTCTTTATGAAAACCTGCTGACAAAGATGCTTGGAAGACTGGCACTTGCAGATGTATTTACGGATATCACTTCGAACAGTATTGTAGATATAACAGGAATCGCGCTGTATCTTTCACTGATCGTAGTCTTTGTGTTCCTGACAGTACAGGCAATCCAGAAGAGACGTTGGAATTAGGAGGGCATGAAAGTGGATAGAAGAAAGAAAACAACAGGAAAGATCAAAGGGATGTTCCACACCTCCGGTACAAAGCACGGATCTTACAGTGTGGGGCTGACAGTACTTGTAATCGCGATTGTTATTGTGTTTAATCTGGTAATCGGACAGATCCCGGAAGCTTATCGCAATCTGGATATGAGCAGTACAAAGATTTATGAAATTTCAGATACAACAAAGGATCTGCTGGGCGGATTGAATGATAAGTCGATATGAAGTTCTTGCGGTAAAGAAAGACACGGATGACAGGATTAAGACATTTATCAGTAAATATGCAGCACTTTCAGATAAGATCAATGTTGAGTGGATCGATCCGGTTCTGCATCCGTCAGCATTGACAGAGTATAATACATCCGAAAATACAATCGTTGTATCTTGTGAAGCAACAGGAAAGACAACAACTATTTCTTTTGACAAGATTCTTGTTATGGATATGTCTTCCTATTATTCAGGAAATGCATCTTATTCAGAATTTGACGGAGATGGCCAGTTGACAAGTGCGGTGAATTATGTGACAAGTAATGTGCAGAAGACAATCTATAAAGTAAGCGGGCATGGAGAGGCGGAACTGTCATCTACAGTTACAGATTTGATGAGTAAAAATAATTACACGCTGACAGAACTGAACCTTCTGATGGCAGATTCCATTCCGGATGATTGTGATCTTCTGCTTATGAATGCACCGACGAATGACCTTTCAGAAAATGAAGTGACACTTCTGACAAATTATCTGGCAGCAGGCGGAAAAGTGATGTGTCTGCTTGGGGATACCTCTCTGACGGATTTCCCAAATCTGGCAAGTGTGCTGAAGGTGTATGGAATTGAAGGTGTAGATGGTTATATTGCGGATCCGACAAGATGTTATCAGAACCAGCCATATTATATCTTCCCACAGCTGAATGTATCCGGTGATCTTGCGAACGGAATCAGTTCTCAGATGGTGCTTTTGACGAATTCACATGGAATGACATTGACAGATCCGACACGAGATACGATAACAACAAGTGCATTTATGGAGACATCGGAAAATGGATACGCAGTAACAGAGTCCGAACAGAAACAGGGAACGTATGAACTTGGAGTTGTCGCAACAGAGACAATTTCTTCGGGAGATGATTCTGAGGAAAGCAGTACAACAGAAGCCCGTCTGACTGTGATCTCCGCAGGAAGCCTGATCGACCAGAATATTACAGATGCATTTTCACAACTTGAGAATGCACAGATCTTTATGAATGCAGTAAGTGCAAACTTTGATGGAGTGCAGAATCTTTCTATTGAGGCAAAGAGTCTTGGAACAGAGTATAATACGATACAGCATGCCGGTCTGTTCAGCCTTCTTGTAATCTTTGGAATCCCGGCAGTGATTCTGATTGCCGGATTCAGCGTATGGTTCAGAAGAAGAAAAGCTTAAGGAGGAAGAAATCAGAATGAAGAAAAAGAAAGGACCATTGATTTTAATCTGTGTTCTGGTGTTGCTCCTGATCCTCTATTTTGTCTTAAGCACATGGAATAAGAAGCAGGATTCCAAGGAAGAAGAAACGGTGAAAGTAACAGACCTGAAGACCTCAAAGATTACCGGAGTGAAATATGACTTAGGAACAGGTGAAATGAATTTTGAGAAAGATGAAGATACCTGGTACTATACTGCAGATAAAGATTTTCCATTGCGTCAGAGTTATCCGAAGACAGTAGCTGATGCCATGGGACAGTTGAATGCGGATCGAGAACTTGAGGATGCGGATGCACTGGAAGAATATGGATTAGATCACCCGACTTATACGGTTACACTGACAGATGAAGATGGAACTGTGACAACGATCAAGGTTGGGAATGCGACCGGAAATGATTACTATGCGACAGTGGACGATACGGAAAAGGTTTATACAATTCCGGCGACTTCATTGGATGATATCCAGACAGAACTGGATCAGATCGCTCAGCTGGATACTTATCCAAGTATCGGAAGTGGAAACCTGAAAAAAGAAGTGATCACACAGAATGGTGAGACGATAACCTATGATTCCGAAAATGAGGATCAGGCAGAAGATGTTGCGGCAGTAGCCGGAGGACTTGGTGCAGCAACGCTGTCAGAGGTAGCGGATTATTCTGTAGATGATGCGGATCTTACAGGGTATGGTCTGGATGAGACTTCCAAAATCACAGTAGAAGTTACTTATACAAGCGATGATGAAGATCAGACAATGACGCTTTACATCGGAGGAGAAAATGGAAGTGGGGACAGATATGTCAGGATTAATGATTCCAGGATTGTGTACCTGATCTCAGATGAAATCTGTAATAATATATTGAATCAATAAAGACTGGTAACTGTTCGGAGAAAACGAAGAAAATTCGCTGTATTTCCTCTGGACGGTTACCACATTTTATATTTATTTAATTGACTTTTGAATGAAAACAGCGCAGAATATAGCACATATCATTTTAGTAGGAAACTCAACGGAAGAGTACACGATAAGTTACAGATATCGTGAAAATAATGTGTGTAGACAGAGTTATTGAGAAAGAAGGATTTTGTATGAAAGAAAAATTTTTACGTTTTATGCAGGGAAGGTATGGCGTGGATCAGTTTTCTAAAGCGCTGCTCATTGCAGGATTGGTAGTAGTGCTCCTGTCTTCTTTTTTTACAGGGAAAGGAGTGGGGACGCTATTTTATTTCCTTGGATGGGTATTGATCATTTATTGTTATTTCCGGGTCTTTTTCCAGAAATATATCGAAACGGTATGCAGAAAATCAGAAGTATCTTGCGAAGACTTATAAACTCAGAACCTATATTCAGCAGCAGAAGAACAGTTTGGCACAGAGAAAGGTATATCATATCTATAAGTGCCCGGGATGCAAGCAGAAGATCCGTATTCCGAAAGGAAAGGGAAAGATAGAGATTCGCTGTCCGAAGTGCGGAACAACATTTATTAAAAAGAGTTGATGCATTTACCAGAGACGCAACATCTGCTATGATATGCAGGTGGTATTTATAGAATGAGGATGAGAGAAAGAACGAGGGAATAAGAAGGATGTCAGATCCATACAGTATATTAGGTGTAGACAGGAATGCTACGGATGAAGATGTGAAGAAAGCTTATCGAAAGCTGAGCCGACAGTATCATCCAGATGCGAATATCAATAATCCGAAGAAAGATGAGCTGAGGCGAAGTTTAAGGAAGTGCAGCAGGCTTATCAGCAGATTATGGATGAACGCGAAAAAGAATATAATTCCGGGTATGGTTCAAGTGATGGCTCAGGTTATGGTAGTTACGGTCCGTTTGGAGGATTCGGCGGTTTTGGTTCTTATGGATATGGTTCAGCAGGAAGTACGGGCGGAACTTCCGGGATGAGTGAGGAAGATGCACATCTGAATGCGGCAGCTAATTATATACGAAGCGGACATTATAAAGAAGCTCTTAACGTACTCGCCGGAATCAGCCAGCATAGTGCAAGATGGTATTTCTACAGCGCATCGGCGAATTCCGGATTAGGAAATAACGTGACTGCATTGGAAGATGCGAGAGAAGCAGTTCGTCTGGAACCACAGAATATGCAGTATCAGATGTTGCTTCAACAGCTGGAAGGTGGCGGAAACTGGTATCAGACAAGGCAGACAATGTACGGATATCCGGGAACCTACAATAGTAGCTGGTGTGTGAAACTATGTATTGCCAATCTGATGTGCAATATTTGCTGTAACAGTGGCGGACTGTGCCTGGGAGGCGGTCCGGGCGGCGGAACATTTATGTAAGATGAATAGAAGAGGAGAATCGAGAATGTTAACACAGTTTTCGAGAACAGAACTGCTTTTAGGTAAGGAAGCAATGAACAAGCTGGAAGGCGCCCGCGTTGCCGTGTTTGGTATTGGTGGTGTCGGTGGATATGTATGTGAAGCGCTTGTGAGAAGCGGAGTCGGAAAGCTTGATCTGATTGATAATGATAAAGTATGCATGAGTAATCTGAATCGCCAGATTATTGCGACGAGAAATACAGTTGGCAAATACAAAACAGAAGTAATGAAGAGTCGTATCCTTGAGATTAATCCCGAGACGGAGGTGAATATCCATAATTGTTTCTTTCTGCCGGAAAATGCGGAAGAATTTCCTTTTGAAGAATATGACTATGTAGTAGATGCAGTTGATACGGTAACAGCTAAGATTGCGCTTGTAATGAAATGTAAAGAAATGGATGTGCCGATCATTAGCAGTATGGGTGCAGGAAATAAGCTGGATGCGAGCGCCTTTCGCGTGACAGATATTTATAAGACAAAGGTGTGTCCGCTTGCGAAAGTGATGCGACGTGAATTGAAGAAACGCGGCGTAAAGAAGCTGAAAGTAGTATAATTCGGAAGAGGAGCCGATCCGTCCAATGGAAGATACTTCGGATAATTGTAGCACAGAGACGGTTTGTCAGGACGGTGTAGAATATAAAGCTGCAAAACGCAGATCCACTCCGGGCAGCGTGGCATTTGTACCGTCAGTGGCAGGTCTGATCATTGCAGGTGAAGTAATTAAGGACCTTGCGAGATAAGAAAGAACGACAGGGGAAGAGAGATGAGTAATCAAAGAAAGAATTAAGTTTTGCCGAAGAAGTAGAACAGAGTCTGCGTAAAAAATTCAGAAAGAATATATGGTGCAAATTTACAAAGGCAATCAACGAATATGAACTTGTGAAACCGGGAGACAGAATTGCGGTCTGCATTTCCGGGGGGAAAGATTCTATGCTACTGGCGAAACTTTTTCAGGAACTGAAGCGTCATAATAAATTTGATTTTGAGGTGAAATTCCTTGTGATGGATCCCGGGTACAGTCCGGTCAATCGTCAGGTGATAGAAGAGAATGCGAGACGTCTGGAGATTCCGATAGAGATTTTTGAGTCAGAGATTTTTGAATCAGTTTTTTAAATATAGAAAATCCCCATGTTATCTCTGTGCAAGAATGCGTCGTGGATATTTGTACAGTCATGCGCAGAAGATGGGATGTAATAAGATTGCGTTGGGACATCATTATGATGATGTGATCGAGACGATCCTTATGGGAATGCTTTATTCAGCGCAGGTGCAGACAATGATGCCGAAGCTGCATAGTACAAATTTTGAAGGAATGGAACTGATCCGACCGCTATATATGGTTCGCGAAGAAGATATCAAAGCATGGAGAGATTATAATGATCTGTATTTTCTTCAGTGTGCATGTAAGTTTACGGAGCGTGCGCTACAAGTGAGAATAATGAAGAGAATCTTTCTAAGCGTAAAGAAATCAAAGAAATTGATCGCTACATTGAAAAAAGTAAATCCATATGTGGAAGGGAATA
>ENA-OQAS01001424-OQAS01001424.1-human-gut-metagenome-genome-assembly--contig:-NODE-1424-length-11178-cov-2.691883_pt1 | contig 11178 bp, 10 predicted proteins | sample MGYA00242733_ERZ504523 | MGnify/ENA primary metagenome ERZ504523 (study PRJEB26092, sample SAMD00036239) | human gut metagenome | host: Homo sapiens | study: EMG produced TPA metagenomics assembly of... | reverse complement strand
AGTAATGAATGATGAGAGAATGCCAATTAACATTTATAAACTTGATGCTGGTTATAATGATAAGGGAATGAATAGTAATGAACTTATTAAAGATTATAAACGGAATATACATAAATGGTATTTTATAGCTGCTGCCGACATTGTGTTTGCCTTGATTATAGCATTTGTTAATTTTAAGTTCCTGACACGGTAATGATGAGCCTGATTATTTATATTGTAGTATTGGCACTGCTTATAGTAAGTATTGTCAGGATTCATGGATATCGTTTACAGTGTAGAAATATAAAGGGAGATTTAACAGATGAAAAAATATAAGCTGAGCACGAGGATAAGTGCTTATATAGCTGTGATTTTATCGCTGGCTATGAGTGGCCATCTGATGAAGAGGCAAAGTTTAAATGGATATCATCTGAGCTTCTAAGCCTTAATAAGGAAGGGGCAAAAGTGCGGGTCAAAGCTCAAATTGATTTTATAAAATATCATTATGAAACAGAATGTACAGTCAGGTGGAATGAAAACCTATCAGAGACTAAAATTAAAAATGCTAGTATTACGGCGGTGTAAGCATTTGTTGCGGATGGTTGATATATTAGAGTTAATATGATACTTGCGGATTTAGAAGTCGACACATTTAATAACATTGGCATTGAGATGGAATAATATTCTTTCTTCAATAAAGTAATGAGCAGTTCTGGAAATCTGTGGGTAGTGCTACGCATACAACAGATATGTAACACTACCAGATATAAATCCCCTATTTATGGGCTTTTTAGGATATCAAAACGATAATTCTAGTTCTCAAAGAGATAATTCCCCTGTATTCTGCTTGAACAATCTTGAAAAGTGAGACTGGGAAAAGCCAAATTTTTTACAGATAATATCTGCATTAATATCATCCTGATAATCCACAAGAAACTATTAGAGCACGTATTTATAAGAAAATAGGTGTTAAATCTGAGAGAGTGGAAAAGGGTGTATATCCAAGTTTAAAACAGGTTAAGTCAAAGTCTGATGCTGCAAGGAGACAGTCAAGAGCAAGTGCTGCATACATAAGTATTTGCCAAAAGCATTATTCCAGTAAGTAGTTCTAAGACTTCATAAAAAGACTTCACAGACATACCTTATAGACAGGCTTTACAGACGTGCTTCATAGATAGACTTTACAGACAGGCTTCATAATTCACTTACAGACCAAACAGCTTTATCGCAAATATTGACAACAAAGGTATTGTAATGAGTGACAATATAGTTGTAAGCACGAATATTTCTGTCGCGTAAAGTGAATCCTTGTTATATCTTTCTGCAAACATAATAGCAGATGCTCCGGCAGGGCAGGCCATTCCTATGAATACGGTAAACGGTACATTAAAATCAAAGCTCTGGAAGTTGAAAATATAAAGAATAAGCATACCGATTACAGGAAATATGATGAGCTTAAGAGCACAAAGATAGTACATACGCAGACTCTTGAGGCTGCTTACAATATTGCTCTGTGCAAGATTAGCACCAGCTATAAGCATAGCAAGTGGCGTATTCATATTGGCTATGTATTGAATCGGATTATCTATAACAGCAGGTATTTTTATGCCGGTAACAAAGCATATAACACCAGCGAATATGGCTATAATGGTTGGTGTGCAAAGATTCTTGCATATAGTTTTGAAGTCACCTGCTCCACCCATGACTATAACGCCATGTGTCCATAATAACAGATTGAATACAGTAAGGTAAGCTGTCATATAGAAAACACCTTCCTGGCCAATGACGCCATTGATAAGAGGTAGTCCTATAAAACCACTGTTTGAATATATAAGGGCAATTTTCTCAACAGGAATTTTGTTTTTTGCAGATTATAAGCAGAACTTATACTTATACCGTTTCTGCTATATTCAGTATTTCTGATTAGTATATTTGTTAATATTATAATAACTGTAAATGTTGTTAAAGCTGCAATGAGTGTAAGACCAAGCCCCCACATAAGATGTCCATCAAAGTCCATCTGGTAAGATTGGAATATCATAAGAGGTGAAACCAGCATAAGAAGAATGTTTGACAGCCTTGGAACAGTCTTATCATCAATCAGACCAGTTTTATATAGAACTATTCCGCAAAGCATTATAAAAAACATTTCAATTATTTTTTCAGCAACAACAATAGCCATACTGCCCTCCATTTTCACAATACTGATTCTGCTAAAATTAAATATAATAGTGCGTAGCACGGAACAATCCGTAAGCGTTAAAGCCGTGGATTTTTGACATCGGCATCATTAAATCTAATGATACAATATAAATGATGAGAGTGTCAAAAGTAAATTTTGCTACTCGCTGATGTAACCGGATTGCTTCATTGCTATGCAATTCCCGCAGTCATCGAACACCTCAAACTCCCATAAAATAGCGTGTTCACACCATTATATTCCGTTTTAGGTGTTCTGTGTGTACAATTTTTTGAATTTAATAATCAAAGAGTTCGTTTTATCACTTCTGATAATTGGAGAGATATACGAAAGTAGTTGAGTGGGATAATGGATATCTTGTTATGGCAAAATATAAAAATGCCAGTCCCTAAGTTCAACCTTAGGGACTGGCATTTCTTAATTATTCAATTACAACTCATATCTTGGCAAGAACTACATTAACAACTGCAGTCCCAGATGCTAAGTACACTACCAATCAGGCCAATTCATACATTCATGTACGGATTATCCTTCAATAGCAATCCTCTTAGCACCTTCAATTTCCTCAGCAGCTTTCTTTGGAACAGAAAGTCTTAAAATACCACTTTCATATTTAGCCTTTATATCGTCCTGAGTAATTGCATTACCAACGTAGAAGCTTCTGCTCATAGAGCCGGCATAACGTTCCTTTCTGATATACTTGCCTTCCTTGTCCTGTTCGTCCTTATCAAGACCCTTAGCGGCACTGATTGAAAGGTAACCATTATCAAGCTGTATATTGATTTCGTCTTTCTTAAAGCCAGGTAAATCAATATCAACTTCATAGCCGGAATCAGTTTCTCTGACATCAGTCTTCATTTCGTGGCTGGCGTGTTTACCATATAAAGCTTTTTCAACTTCAGGAAATCCGAAGTTCATCCAATCATCATTAAATAAATTCTCTCCAAAAATACTAGGCATTAACATAAGTCATCGCTCCTTTTTTAATAAACTATTTGTTCGGCTGAACCTTTCGTTCATTCAGATTGGATATATAAATAACCAATCCCCAGGATTACATATTCATCTGAACTATTACCTTGTTTCTTTGGAACATCTGGAATGGCGTTATCTTAATTACTATTTCTTAACTCCCTTTCCTTTGTTCTGGCTATGTTATACACCTGATTATTAGCACTGTCAAGTGGTGAGTGCTAATAATTTATAAATAGTTTATAATTATTCTAATTTATTCCTCTTCGACCTGAGTTTAATGTGTTTTGTATACACACCCTTGACAACAACAGACAATAAATATAATAAACGCTAAGGAAGTTTATTATAAAAAATCATTATCTCAATTCTTACTATTTTCAGAAGTGTTGAAAAGACTGTACAGGAATAAGCCGGTCAGCAGGTAAATTGATTGACAAATACTGTTATAAAGTCTACAATAAATATAATATATTAGTACGTTAATTAATTTCTATTATGATTTGTCAAATTCGTGTGAAGTAATCTAAAGGAAATTGGATTGTGATTTCGATTTTACATTTATTATTAGATTCTAATCGGTATATTAAGAACGTAAATTTATACAAAAGGGGTATATTAATATGAATAAAAAGATAGCGAAGAAATTATGTGCTATTGGCTTGATATCTTCTATTGTCTTATCAGGATGTGGTAAAGCAGGTATAACAGGTGGAAGTATAGATGAATCAGCAGGTGGCACAGATAAGTTGTCTCCTTAAAGTGTGGACAGAAAGGATGGTCTGGATGTCATGAACAAAATGCTGGACAGCTTTAAGGAACAATATAAAGATGAAGCAGAGTTTGATATAACGGTTGAAATCCAGGCAGATTCACAGTTCGTGATGTTATGCTTACAGATGTACACAATGGTGCAGATGTGTTTTCATTTCCAGATGATCAGATTATATCATTAACGGCTGGCGGAGTTCTGACAGAGGTACCCAATGCAGATGAAATAGCAGCAGCTAATGTAAAGGAGTCAGTCGAAGCAGCTACGCTGAATGATACATTATATGGATATCCTATGACAGCAGACAATGGATATTTTATGTATTACAATAAAGATTATTTTCAGAAGATGATGTTAAATCATTAGACAAAATGTTGTCCATTGCAGCAGCTAATAATAAAAAAGTAGCTATGGAGTTTAATTCTGGATGGTATCTTTATACATTTTTCGGAAATACAGGACTTAGTCTTTCTATTAAACCAGATGGTATAACTAATGAATGTAATTGGAATTCGCAGACAGGTGACATAACCGGAGCAGCTATAAAGCAGGCACTTGATAGTATAGCAGCTAATCCAGGGTTTGTAAGTATGCCTAACGGAGATATAGCTGAACAGATTAAAAGTGGTGATGTTATAGCAGGAATAAGTGGTGTATGGGATGTTATGAATGTAAAGGAAGCCTGGGGAGAGAATTATGGTGCCTGTAAGCTGCCAACATATACAGTTGCAGGAAAGGAAGTTCAGATGTCTTCGTTTACAGGCTATAAGATGATGGGAGTGAACTCTTATTCAAAGAATAAAGAATGGGCATGCAGGCTTGCTGACTGGCTGACTAATCAGCAGAATCAGGAGCTTAGGTTTAAAGAGAAAAATCAGGGACCATCTAACAGTAAGGCAGCAGAATCAGATGAAATCAAAAAAAGTGGCTGCAATACAGGCAATCATTGCACAGTCCCAGTATGGAACATTGCAAAGAGTAGGAAACAGCTACTGGGATGCCTGTAAGAAGTTTGCTAATACCGTACTTAGTGGTAATAACGGTGGTTTATCAGATCAGGAAGTTATGGATACATTAGTTAATGAAATTACAGCTTCTGCTGTTAAGTAGCAGTAAGATGATCAAAGTTGATTTACTGTATGTGAAAAAGATTGGAGAACAAGCATGAATAATAAAAAAAGGGCGAGCCTGAAGACACTGATATTATTGCCGGTATTTATACTAGGTACTTTAACAATAATATGTAATGTTATGGCTATAAACAATATAAGAACTGTTAACTCTAATGCCGCTGATATAACAGATAATTGTATGATGAGTGTTTCAGATCTTGGTGAAATAAAGAATGATATACAGGTTATTCATACACTTGGATTATCACATATTATTGCAACAGATCTTAATACTATGATATCAGTGGTAGGTGAGATTAATGATAATCAGGAAGAATTAGAGAAAAAGCTGGACGAATATAAGAAATATGTCCAGAATGATGATATGGATACATATAATTCATTAGTAAGTAATTATAATACTATGAAATATGAACTTGGAAACATTATGGCATACAGTGCTTTAGGCAAGAATGAGGAAGCATATGCTATTGCTAACGGAGTCGTAAGTGATAGCAGCACAGCAATCCAGAAGGATATTGAGGTTCTAAGCACACATGCCAATGATACAGCTTCTGAGGCAAGGGAAAGGCTTACCAGTGTGTATGTAAGTTCACTTGTCAGCAATGGTATAGTTATTATTATAAGCGTTATATTGATTATTGTAGCAATATATTGTGTTATGAAGTATGTTATCAAACCAATTATCGCAACCAATAAAGATATCAGGGATATTATTGATGGAATCGATAATGGAGAAGGAGATCTGACAAAGCGTGTAAGAGTTATTTCTAATGATGAGATAGCAGATCTTGGCAACGGTATCAATCTTTTTATGGATAAGCTGCAGGAAATACTAAAGCTGATTATAGAGAATACTAACTATATGGAAAATGTTGTTGCTGAGGTTGATGGCAGTGTTGTCAAATCCAATGACAGTGCTTCTGATTTATCTGCTATGACAGAGGAATTATCTGCAACTATGCAGGATGTAGGGCTTTCTGTTAATACTATTAATGATAATGCTGATAATATACTAAAAGATGTCGAGATTATAGCGACAAAGTCAGATGATATTAATCAGTTCTCAAAGGAAATGAAGGCAAATGCAGAAAAAATAGAGAGTGATGCAAGATATAATATGGTTCAGACAGGTGAAAAGGTTGGGAATATATTAGATGTTCTTAATAAGGCAATAGAAGATAGTAAGAGCGTTGACCAGGTAAATAACCTTACGAATGATATTCTTAATATATCAAGCCAGACGAATCTGTTAGCACTCAATGCTTCAATAGAAGCTGCCAGAGCAGGTGAAGCGGGTAAGGGCTTTGCAGTAGTGGCAGATGAGATTCGTCAGTTAGCAGATTCAAGCCGTGAAACTGCCAACAAGATACAAAGTATTAACTCGGTTGTTGTTGCTGCTGTTAATAATCTATCAGATAATGCTAATAATCTGGTTTCGTATCTTCAGCAGACTATTCTTCCTGAATTTCAGACATTTGTTGATGGCGGCGTGAAATATAAAGAAAATGCTTCATATATAGAGAATGCAATGGATGAATTCGTTGAGAAAACAGATGTCCTGAAGAAAAATATGGATGAAATAGCTCATTCCATCAATACGATAACAACAGTAGTTGATGATGGTGCTGCTGGAGTTAATAATGCGGCTATAAGCACACAGGATCTTGTTGAGGATATGTCAATATCAGCAATAAAATGATAGAAAACAAGAGCATTGCCCAGAATCTTAAGAATAGTACTAACATATTTGCAAAGTTCTGATTGTGAATATTGGGGAGAATTGTGGGAGTGCGTAGCACGGAACAATTCGTAGGTATCAAAGTCGGGGGCTTTTGCCCCCCGACATCATCATATAATAAATATTTACAATTTTCATCTGCCAGTTTTAAAAAATGGGCAGACTATAGAATGAATTTACCTTTCAAAGCCTATATATTACTATGAATATTGACAGTATTCCAACAATATTGTATACTTAACAAGTTGATGAAATATTACTGGGAATGAGGTTCTCCCAGGAACGAGATAGAAATAGCTAAATCTTTCGTTCATAACCGCTTGATTATAAAGCTGATGACTTCTGCAAAGCGCAGAAGCTGTCAGCTATTTTTGCGCTAATATTTATTCAGAAAAGAGGATTGTTATGTTAAAAAGTATAGCGCTGATAATGTTAATTGGAATGTCTGCAGGCTGGATATGCCGCAAGGTAAAGCTGCCGGGACTGCTTGGAATGTTATTTACAGGTATTATATTAGGACCGTTAATTTTCAGAATGGCAGGAGTCGCTTTGTGTATGGCAGGAACTAAGTTGAAGCTGAAAGAAGGGCATTCTGTATGCTTGCATACACACCTAAGGCAACCGTTCAGGCGGCGATAGGCGGAGTTCCATTATCAATGGGACTTGCGTGTGGCAATACAGTGCTTACAGTAGCAGTATTAGCAATAATAATAACAGCACCGCTTGGGGCATTTGCCATTGATATGACCTATAGAAAGCTGCTTAAGAAAAGCTAGGGAGAATTAAGATAAATTAGATAGTTTATTAGAAATAGGGAAGACTCATAGCAGCTAATAGTGGTTAAAAGAAGTTTAATACAAAATAGAATGGAGAAAATATGGATACTAAAGCAAAATCACAATTCAGATTATTATTTCCGTGCTACTTCTCATTTTTTGTAAATGGGGCAATGGTATTGTTAGTTGGAGCAATACTTCCATATATTATAGAAGAAGCAGGAATTAATTACAGCGTAGCAGGAGGTTTTTTATCGGCATTTGCAATAGGCAATCTTCTTGCGAGCTTTGTCAATCCGCCGATGGCTTCACGGATAGGAAGAAAAGCAACAATTGTTGTATTTTCAGCATTTATACCAGTAATGCTGCTTGTTATAACATTTCTTCCACCAGTGCCGGTTATATATGCAGCATTTATACTTATTGGAATAGGCAGAGGCTCAGTAAGCATAATCAATAATGCAGTTGTTAATGATAATTCTAACGGCAGACCAGCCGCACTTAACCTTTTACATATGACATTTGCGGCAGGTGCATTTATTGCTCCATTCATTACTTCGCTTTACACAAGCTTTGGTCTGGGCTGGAGAGCAGCTGCATATACAATAATTATAGGCTCAACATTATCAGTTATATTATATGTGTGGATGAGAATAGACTATAACTGGCCGCTGGAGTCTAAGAAGGCTAAGGAAAATGCTTCTGACAGCAAAGCAAAGCCATTTTATAAAAATAGCATTTTTTATATAATGGGCTTTTTATTATTCTTATATCTTGGACTTGAGAATTGCGTAAATGGATGGTTTGTAACATATTTTAAGAGTATGGATATAATGAGCAGTACATATGCAACCAACCTTGTATCGGTTACATGGATAATGGTTATGCTTGGAAGACTTCTCACAGCTAAGATATCATCAAAGGTTGATAAGAATAAGCTTATATCTGGATACTGCGTTGCTACAACAGTATTCTTTATATTACTTACAGCAACCCATAATCTTGCAGTTATTACTGTAGCTATTGCAGGACTTGGCTTCTTCTTTGCAGGAATATATCCAACAACAGTATCAAGTGTTGGCAATATAATTAAAGGTTCAACAACAGGAATGTCATTATCCTAGCTATTGCTGCGTTAGGCGGAATTGTTACACCACAGATAGTAGGTTTCCTTGCTGACAGAATAGGAATGACAGCGGCAATACTTGTATTAGCGTTCAACGCTGCTGGTATGCTTATAATGTCAGGAACTAATGTGTTGATGAGAAGAAAAGAAACACATATATAAATGACTATATGAAATATAATTTTATGTGATTTTATATTTACAAATTAAAGCATATAAATGTATAATAATGGTAGTGAAGATGTATATTTATACTGACGGTGAGGAAGTGCAGATTACAGATGAGAATAATGTATGGATTGTTAATTGCTATTGAGATTATTCTTATGGGAATATGTTCATATAAAGCAATGAATAAGAAAGGCAGACTGGCAAAGATAGTATTTATATATGAAGCTGTTGCAGCATTTTGTGGCATAGTATTTCTTGTGTATATATATGTTCCAGGAATAACTATCACAACGCTTTGCAAGAGCCTTACATTGATATGCTTTGACTGGATTCTTATTCTTCTAATGTACTACACGCAATATTATACAGGATTGTTTCATGGAGTTAAGATTATTAAAGAGGCAATGATTGCATTTTCAGCAATAGACAGCGTTATGCTTATTGCCAATGTATGGAATCATCAGATATTTACTATAACAGAGATTAATGATTATGAGATTGTAACAGAATTTGTGAAGACCAATTTCTTTTATAAGGCACATTTTATATATAATTATCTTGTTATCTTATTATTGCTTTTATCCTTTATGTTTATGATAGCGAACTCGTCTAAGTTCTACAGTTTTAGATACGAGATAATATTTATAGCACTTCTGATTGGATTTATTCTTGACATTGTGACAATAAGGTCACAGTCAATATATGATGTGTCTATGCCGGCATACGGAATTATGTGTATGCTTATATACTATTTCACGTTAAGATATATACCTAATGAGCTTATAGAGAATACGCTGTCCCTTATTATTAAAGATATGAATAGTGGAATTGTGTGTTTCGATAACAGGGGAAGATGTATATATTGTAATGATATATTAAAGAATATTTATAATATTGGAACAGAATATATTGATGTTGAGAGAAAATATTCAGAATGGCTTAATGAGCGTGGAAGTGACAGAAAAGATACGATGAAGACTGAAACAACAGTATCTTTTCACGATATTAAGAAATATTATGAGGTTGTATATAAGAGAATATTTGATGATAAGAATAATTTTGTATGCGATTATTTTATATTTAATGATAAGACAGAAGACATACAGTCACTTGAGAAAGAAAAGTATAAAGCAACCCACGACAGGCTTACGGGACTTTATAACAAGGATCAGTTCTACATAGAAACATACAAAATCCTTCATAGAAATGCAGATGTGCCATATTGTATGTTATGCAGTAATATAAGGGATTTTAAGTTCGTTAATGAATTATTTGGAATAGAAAAAGGTAAACGAAGTCTTGTAAAGCAGGCAGAGATAATGAAAGAATATGCCAGTGATGATGTCATAGCAGCAAGAATTAATAGTGACCGTTTTGCTATGCTTATTCCTAAGAAGAGTTTCAGTGTTGATATGATATTATCTATAATTCACAGGATGCAGGATTATTTTAAAGATAGTTCATTCCATCTGCACATTTTTACAGGTGTTTATGATATAAGTGATTTGGAAGAGCCTGTAAGTATTATGTGTGATAAGGCTAATCTTGCAAGTGAAACTATTAAGAATGAATATAAGAGCAATATAGCTTATTATACAGAAAGACTTTTTGAAAGCTCTATTGAAGAAAGAAGAATTATAGGAGAATTCGAGAGAGCAATAAGTAATAATGAGTTTGAAATGTACTTACAGCCACAGGTAGACTCTAGCGGTAATTTATACGGAGCAGAAGCACTTGTTCGCTGGCAGCACCCTGAAAGAGGACTTTTATCTCCGGCAATATTTATTGATGTACTTGAAAAGACCGGCTTTATATATAGGCTTGACAGATATATGTGGGATAAAGCAGCTAAGAAGCTTAGCGAATGGAAGAAAGAAGGAAAAGACCAGTATCACATATCGGTTAATATATCGACTAAGGATTTCTATCTTGTAGATGTATATGAAACATTTGTCGGGCTTGTTGATAAATATGACATTGACCCTGTTAATCTTAAAATAGAGATTACAGAAACAACATTAATGTCCGATTTGGACAAAAATATGGGGATAATCAGGCGTTTGCAGAACTATGGATTTAATATAGAGATTGATGATTTTGGAAGTGGATACTCATCACTTAATATGTTAAAGGACATAAGTGCAGATGTATTAAAGATTGATATGGGCTTCTTAAGAGCCTCAGAAAATGAGGCGAAAGGACTTGATATTCTTGAAAGCATAATAACACTTGCTGGAAAGCTTGGAATGAAAGTTATAACAGAAGGTGTTGAAACAAAAAACAGCTCTATATGTTAGCAGAGATGGGG
>ENA-OQAS01001423-OQAS01001423.1-human-gut-metagenome-genome-assembly--contig:-NODE-1423-length-11180-cov-1.697005_pt1 | contig 11180 bp, 14 predicted proteins | sample MGYA00242733_ERZ504523 | MGnify/ENA primary metagenome ERZ504523 (study PRJEB26092, sample SAMD00036239) | human gut metagenome | host: Homo sapiens | study: EMG produced TPA metagenomics assembly of... | reverse complement strand
TCTTCGCCAACTACCGGGTCCAAACGATGAATCTGATACTCTGACATCGACCGGGTTCCTGCATCCTGCGTCAAGTTTTGATCAGTTCATATTTTTCTTTCTTTGACATGGCAAATAATTCATATTCACGGTACTGACTTCTCACGTAACGCCCATCTAAAGTCAGTCCAACATATACATTTTTCCCAATCTTTAATAGCTTTTCCAGTACTTTTCTCTGGATCGGCGTAAATCCTGTAAATCCATCCAGGTAGAATGTTGCATTCTTTAATTTCTCTGATCGTTCCACTTTCTGTGCCAGAACATCTAACAATTGTTCAGAGATCAAGTACCGTTCCTTGATATAATCTTCAAAATTCTCCATCACAAGAAGAATATCTTCCATCTTTGAGCGTAATCCTTCTTCTTTCATCCATCTGTAATCTTCTTTAAATCTTCCATGGACACGTCATACTGATAGACCTCTGCAAAAAAGATTTTAATTCATCAATAAATCCCTGTTTTTCATGCTGGACGCAAATACTTTTAATTCTTCTTTATGCTGCTCCATAATCTTTCGGATCACCATAGATTTTCCTTCATCTTCCAAAAGGTCTTTCGGAATATATGATAATTCTTCGAATACACGATAAGTTAATCTGAAAAATCCCACCACATCAATGTTAAACGTTCCATGACGTGGATGTCTTGTGACCAGTTGTTTTTGTGCATTTAGCGTTGACTGGTCCGGCACAATAAAAAAGAACTCCTCATCTTCGTGTTCCATGGAGTCTTTGATCATCTGATCATAAATAAAATCTGTTTTTCCGGATCTCGCAGACCCTAGTATAAACTGTAATGCCATATCATTTCCTCCATTTTCTATCATTATATCTTATCCTTTATTTTCCGTAAAGATGTTCTAAATATCTCATTCCATTCATAAACTATAGATAGAATCTTTTAGGAGGATAACTATGTCATCAAAAACGAAAATTGTCGTATTGAAAGCACGGGAACTTATTTACACCGGAATCTTTATCTTACTTGGAATACTTTTGATCTTACTTTTGATCTTTATGTTTGTTCCTTCCCATAAATCAAAGAAAACAAAAGAAACTTCCGGTTACACACAAGGTGTCTATTCTTCTCCATTAAAACTTGGAGAAAACGAATTAGAACTTTCGGTCACGGTAAAGGACGGCAAAGCAAGATCGATTTCTTTAAAACATTTAAATAAATCGATCAAAACAATGTATCCTCTGATCGAACCTTCTCTAAATGAGATCAATAAACAACTTCCCAAAGTTCAAAATATTGATGATATCAAATTTGACGGGCAAGCAATATACGTATACATTATTAAAACAAGCGATCAAAAATGCATTAAAGAAGGCACAGGATTAACACCCCTGTGCCTTCTTTTTATTTCTTATATTCTTCTAATTTCTCTGTTTTTGTATTTCGTTTGTAGATCTTTCCTGTATCTTTATCTACATAGAAATCTCCGTATTTCTTCCCAGAATCATCGGATGTATCATAGATTTCAAAATGATATCCACTGGCTCCATCCTGTATTCCTGTTCGTCTTTTGTCTCATTTCGAACTTCATACTTACCATCTTTATCGTCATTTTGCAGACGGTTTAATAAATAATCATGTGCATCGTCATAGTTATCAAAACCATTTGCGATATCATCTACCGCATCTCCAACTCCATCTGCCACATCATCAACGGCATCCTCAGCATCGTCTACCAGATTATCTTCCGTTGTACCTGATGCATTATTATTTTCTGTTGTTCCTTTTGTCGTAGAATCCTTTCTGCCGTTGCCACATCCAGTAAATACAACGGATACTGCAAGGATCAGTGTAAACAAAAGACTCGTAAGTTTTAACGTCTTTTTCATCTTGTATCTCCTTTTCTCTTTAACATCTTGATACTTATATTCTGTCCAGAAGAAAAGAAAATATTTTATTTTGATTATGAAAAATTTCTTATTTTTGTTTTATTATTTGGCTGATCTTATTTTCTTGTAAGCTTCAGTGCGATCTTATCTCCGATCCATTGTCCAACCTGAACGATGATGACAAGTGCAACAACTGTTACTAATAATACTCCTGTCTGATAACGATTATATCCATACATGATCGCAAGATTACCAATTCCACCGCCTCCAACAGCTCCAGCCATTGCTGAATATCCAATCACACTAACAAAAGTTACAGTTAAAGCACGAACCAGTGCTGGTGTTGCTTCTACAAATAAAACCTTACGAATAATAAGAGGCATACTTGCTCCTGTTGCAATCGCTGCTTCGATCACACCCTTATCAACCTCACTAAATGCACCTTCCACAAGTCTTGCATAGAATGCGATTGCTGCGATTGCCAAAGATACAGATGCTGCGATTGGTCCGATCATTGTTCCTACAACCAGTCTTGCCAACGGCTGTAATACAATGATCAAAATGATAAATGGCAAAGACCTGATCACATTGATGATCGTTCCTGTAATGCCATTAACTACCCTGTTTTTATAAAAAATCGGATTCGATGCCAGATGTAATACTAGTCCTAAGATCGTTCCAAGGATTGCTGCTGCGATCATGGAGATCAATACCATCTCAAAGGTCTCAAAAGATGCCTGGGCAAATTCTGACTGGATGATCTCTAATGTTTCATTCATATTATCTTCCTCCTAACCTCTCTAATTTATATACATTCTTACTAATGTATTCTAATGCTTTCTTACGTTCTGCATCTTCTCCTCTAAGGATTACGATCAACATACCAAATGGTTTATTCCTGATGTAATCGACTTTCCCATTGATGATATCCATTGTAATATCATAGTTCTTAGAAGCAACACTGATCACAGGATCATAAGAATCATCTCCTGTATAACTTAAACGAAGGATCTCTTCATTTGTTTTTGCTTTTAATCCCTCTGGAACCTCTACATTTAATACGCGTTGTACCAGACTCTTTGCAATATCTGACTTAGGATTTGCAAAGGCAGAATAGATATCTGTAACTTCTTTCAGCTTTCCATCTTCCATAAACGCAATACGATCAAATAATTTCTTTGCTACATCCATCTCATGTGTGATAAATACGATCGTGATATGTGTTTTTTCATTGATCTCTCGTAATAATTCCACGATTTCTTCTGTATTCTCAATATCCAATGCGGAGGTTGCTTCATCGCATAACAGGATATCTGGATTGTTCGCTAACGCTCTTGCAATCGCAACTCTTTGTTTCTGTCCTCCACTTAAGTTTGCTGGATATGCATCTGCTTTTTCTGGAAGATGTACGATCTCTAAGAGTTCTTTCACTCTGTCTTTGATCTTATCCTTTGGATAGTTATTGGCATACAATGAAAATGCAACATTTTCAGCGATCGTTGATCCACTGATCAGATTAAAATGCTGGAAGATCATTCCAATATTCAATCTTGTTTTTCTTAATTGCTTTCGGTTAAACTTTCGTAATATCTGATCCTTCAATGATCACTTTCTCCAATTTCGTTGGTCTCTGTAACAAATTGATCACACGTACCAGAGTACTCTTTCCAGCACCACTTGGTCCTACGATTCCAAAAATCTCTCCTTTGTTGATCTTTAAGCTTACATTATCAACTGCTTTGAATTCATGACTGCCATTTTGGAAGGTAACATCTATATTTTTTAATTCAATTCATGACTTTATCCTTTCTTATTTTTCATTGTCCTTTGATCACCTCATCGGACTTTCTTCTTATCCTGTAAAATCAGATAAGCTATCGCCTATCAGTTTTCCTGACAGACAATAGCTTAATCATAACAATTTCAGTTGATTTTTTCAATAATTTCTTGTTACTTCCATAAATTATTTATGTTTATAGCAATCCTGTACTCTTAGAACAGAGGTACAACAGCTCCATCATATTTGTCATTGATATATTTTTCACTGTATCACTCTTTAGAGCTTTGATCAGTGCTTTTGTTGCATCTGTTTTTTCATTTCCCTTTTTCACTGCTACAACATTTCCATATGTTTTAGCTCCGATAGAATCAGCATCTTCTGTTGCTAATGCATCTTTGTTGACTTTTAATCCTGCTTCTAAAGCATAGTTTCCATTCACAACTGCGATATCAACATCTTTTAATGATCTTGGAATCTGAGCCGCTTCGATTTCTTTGATTGCTAAATCTTTTTTATTCTCTACGATATCTTTCTTTGTTGCTGTTAATCCTGCTCCGTCTTTTAATTTGATAAGTCCCTGATCCTGTAACAATAATAACGCTCTTGCTTCATTTGTTGTATCGTTAGGAACTGCAACTGTTGCACCGTTCTTTAATGCTTTTAATGTCTTTGTCTTTCCTGGGAAGATTCCAAATGGTTCATAATGGATTGTTCCAGCGGATACTAAATGTGTCTTCTTTTGTTTGTTGAAGTCATCTAAATATGGTTTGTGCTGGAAATAGTTTGCATCTAAATCTCCAGATTCGAGTGCTGTATTTGGCTGTACGTAATCAGAGTATTCTTTAATTTCTAATTCGTATCCTTCTTTCTTTAATTCTTTCTTCGCTACTTTTAAGATATCAGCATGTGGAGATGGACTTGCTCCAATAACGATCTTCTTTGTTTCTTTTTTATCACCGCTATCTTTCTTTGCTCCGCATCCTGCGAATGCTCCGACTAAAACTGCTCCTGTCAGTGCTAATGCTAATGCTTTTTTTAATGTTCCTTTTCTCATACTTTTCACCTCATACTCTTTCTATTTTTTTGTTATTTATATTGTATTGTTTCAACTGATTGAGTCTAGTATAACAGTGTATTAGGATTTTGTAAAATATGTATTTCTTTTAGTTCGATATAGTTTTTGGCTATAGCAGATTGTTTGTATATAAATGATGCTATATTATGTTAAAATTGATATTTTACCCAATATGGTGTAAGTTTTCTTGTATATAGCTGGTTACTAAATGAGGTCATTTCATCTGGAACCCAGAGAGCTTCGTACATTTTACTACTTGCTCCTGTATATAAGTTCAGATTTGTTGGTATCATTGCTTCATAACCTTCTGATAAATAGAAACTTTCTATATTCTTTATATTTTTCGAGCATGTTCCATCATATAGTGCATAGGAATTGATGATATCCAGACCATTTAATGGATAAGCAGCAAACCCATTCACAGCCTGCACATCATAAACAAACATTACTAAGGTTGTTCCTGTATGTTCATATTCTCCTTGTTTGATTTCTTCTAATGATTGATTCATCTGTAATAATCGGTTTTCTGCTTCTTGTCCCTTTAAAGTTTCTGTCAGTTTGAAGTAAACGGTTCCTCCTGTTGTATCTAATGTGATTCCTGTTCTTGGATCAGCCGGATTGACTCTTGTCCCTATCGGATTCGGCTCTGTATTAGTCTTTGTCGGTTTCTTTGTTGTTTTCTTCCATACTTTTACTTTACATTTGTATTTCTTCTTTCCGATCTTGGCTGTGATCACTGCTGTTCCTGGCTTTTGGGCTGTAACTTTTCCTTTTCTTGTTACAGTTGCGATCGTTTTCTTGTTGCTTGACCACTTTACTTTTTTCTTTGTTCCTTTTACTTTCAAGGTGTAAGTTTTCCCTCTTTGTAAAGAAATCTTTGTTTTATTCAATTTGATCTTTGCCTTTGCCTGAGTGTTCATTGTTGGAGTAAATGTCAATATCAGCATTGCAATGAACAGTCTTGTGAGTAATTTTTTCATACGTATTTCCTCCCTTCAATTGATCATATGTGATATGTTTAGTATATTCGTTTCTTTTGTATGTTCAATATATTTTTTACTTTTTGGTAAATTTTGTTTTTTCCATTGATGTCTTTTTATATCATAGGGGATTTCATCGAAATTTCCTATGACATAAGAAGAGACAGAGTTCTAAATTCTCTAAAACTCTGTCTCTTCTTATCTAATAGTGAGCGTGCGGGATTCGAACCCCGGACAACTTGATTAAAAGTCAAGTGCTCTACCACCTGAGCTACACACCCATATATCATTGTCTTTTAGCTAAAATAAGCAAAATAACAGGGTGGGTAATGGGATTCGAACCCACGGCCTCCAGAGCCACAATCTGGCGCGCTAACCAGCTGCGCTATACCCACCGTAATGTATTGCTTCTATCTATCAAAATATGTTTAAACATAGAAAACGAGCCTGAAGGGATTCGAACCCCCGACCCACGGCTTAGAAGGCCGTTGCTCTATCCAACTGAGCTACAGACTCATGAAAGCGGGTGATGGGAATCGAACCCACGTGATCAGCTTGGAAGGCTGGAGTTCTACCATTGAACTACACCCGCTTACAGTCGGGGTGACAGGATTCGAACCTGCGACCTCTTGATCCCAAATCAAGCGCTCTAGCCAAGCTGAGCCACACCCCGTAAGTGCTTTGCTGTTTCTCTATTTCATCAACAGCAAGATTTATTATATAGAATCGTCCTTTAAATGTCAACAACTTTTTCAACTTTTTTATTTTTCTTGAACACTTTGTCGCAAATCCCCTGTTTATGCGGTTTTTGATCTTATTTTTTTATTATCCTTTTTTATTTTTCTTAGACTTACTAAAAAAATCATAGGAAAAAGCCGCTAATTGTATCAAAAAAAGAACACCAAAAACAGGTGTTCTTTCTTCGTTTCAGTTTCCTATATGAAGCTTTCTTATTCTACTTCCTCGATGTCTTCTTCTTTCACATCCGTATCATCTTCTTCATCGAAGAAATCATCGTCAAAATCATCATCAAAGTCTTCATCAAAATCATCCATATAATCTGGTGTCAGATATTTATATACCGCAAATGCGATTCCTGCAACTGCTGCGATCGCTCCGATGATCGCTAACGCCCAAACGATTTTGTTATCTTCTTTTTCTTTTTTGTTGCAATGATGTCTGAAACTTTTGCCATTTCTAAAAGATCACTTAATTTTTCCATGCCGCTCATTCCTTTCTTATGCGTTTTCTTTATTATATCACTTCTAACTATATTTTACTAACTTTTTCGTTCATTTTATTCGACTTTTTTTAGTTTTGCAAGGATGCGAACATTTTTTCACTCCTGCTTTCTCAAAGTCTACTGTTACCTCGTAATCACGGCCTCCAGAGACAATTTCAAGCACTTTTCCTTTTCCAAATTTTATATGTTTCACCATATCTCCAACATCATATGGTAAAGTATCCATTTTCGTTGAAGTAAATGATTTTGCTTGATATGGTTTTCTAAATCGATTACTGCGATTTGATGAAAACAATGCTTTATCTGGACGTTTTTCTTTGAAGTTGACCCCTGTGTCTAACTGTAATAGCTGTTCCGGAATCTCATCGATAAACCGTGAAACTTTATTAAACTGAGTTCTTCCTTGCATCATTCTTCGTTTTGCCGCACTTAAATAAAGCTTTTTCTTTGCTCTTGTGATTCCTACATAGCAAAGACGTCTTTCTTCTTCCATATCTCATCATCTTCAGACATCACCGTCATATAACTTGGGAAGATTCCATCTTCATACCACAAATAAATACGTATGGAAATTCCAGACCTTTTGCACTATGCAGTGTCATTAATACAACCCTGTTATCTGAATCTTCTAGATTATCAATATCTGCAACCAATGCGATCTCTTCTAATAATTCTGACAGACTCGCTTCTTCTGCTTCCTGTTCATATGTTACAACTTTATTAAAAGCTCATTGATATTTTCAATTCTTCCTTCAGCTTCTTCCGTTTCTTCAGCTTTCAGATTCGCAATATATCCTGTTTCATCTGTAATATACTTAAATAATTCTTCCAGCGACCCTTCCTGCATCTTGCGTCTGAATTCACGGATCAGATCAGCAAATCCATTGATCTTTTTCTTTGCATTTCCCAATGTATCAATGCTATCCGCAGAAAAGCATGCATCTAAAAAACTAATATTATGCTCAACTGCATACACATTGATCTTCTCGATTGTTGCTGCACCGATCCCTCGTCTTGGAACATTGATGATCCTTCGCACTGCCAGATCATCCAGCCCATTATCAACAACTTTTAAGTAACTCAAAATATCTTTCACTTCTTTTCTCTGATAGAAGTTTGTGCCTCCCACAATACGGTATGGAATATTTTTGATCATAAAACTTTCTTCAAATACACGAGACTGCGCATTAGTACGATAAAGGATCGCCATATTTTTATAATCATAACCTTCTTTGGATAGATCTTCAATCTCATGAATGATCTTTCTTGCTTCTTCATATTCTGTTCCATACTGATGGATTCGATCAGATCCCCTTCTTCGTTCTCAGTCCAAGTTTTCTTCGTTTTTCTTCCCTTATTGTGTTTGATCACCTCATTCGCTGCATTTAAGATATTCTTCGTGGAGCGATAATTCTGCTCAAGTTTGATCGTAACTGCTTCTGGAAATACATTTTCAAAGTTTAAGATGTTCTTTACATTCGCACCTCTGAATTTGTAAATAGACTGGTCATCGTCACCTACAACGCAGAGATTCTGATATTTTCTTGCAAGCATACTGACTAACTGGAACTGAATCGTATTTGTATCCTGATACTCGTCAACCATGATATAACGAAATCTCTCCTGATAATAATCAAGCACTTCTGGATGGAACTGAAATAATTCCACGGTCTTAAAGATCAGATCATCAAAATCCAGTGCATTATTTGCCTTTAACTGCTTCTGATATTCTTTATAGATCTGTGCGATCTTTTTCTTCTTAAAATCATACTGATGTCTTGTTTCGTACTCGGAAGGTGTCATAAATTCATCTTTGGCAGAAGAAATCTCATTGATGATCCTTCTCTCTGGCATCATCTTTGTATCAATCTTATACTGCTTGCAGATCTGTTTGATCAGGATTTCTGATCATCTGCATCATAGATCGTGAAACTGTTTCCATAACCAAGCTTATCAATATGCCTTCTTAAGATTCTCACACAAGTTGAATGGAAAGTACTGACCCAGATATGCTCTGCTCCAAATCCGACCAGATCATCGACCTCTCTCTCATTTCCTTCGCTGCTTTATTTGTAAATGTGATCGCCATAATATGATAAGGATTCACACCCTGATCCATCAGATAAGCAATCCTGTGCGTCAACACACGAGTCTTTCCAGACCCTGCACCAGCAAGAAGCAAAAGCGGCCCCTCCGTACAAAAAACGGCTTCCTGCTGCTGTTCATTTAATGTATCATAAATTCCCATAGATAAATTCCTTTCTCAAAGCTTAACTGCTATTATACCTTATCAAGCGAAGCGAGTCCAGTCCGTTGCACCTGATGTTTTTTTCTCTTGTCATATGGTTTGAATAACCGTATAATATAGTCATAAGATAAGGAGAAATCATTATGGAATTTGAAAAACAACTCGAAGAATGGATGAAACTCGATTATGTGCTTCCAGAAGACCTTCCAAACATCGAATTGTATATGGATCAGGTCACTACTTTTTTAGAAGAACAGCTAAAGAATACGAAGCGTTTCGAAGAAGATAAGATATTTACAAAAACCATGATCAACAACTATACCAAAAACCATCTTCTTCCACCTTCTAATAAGAAGAAATATTCCAGGAATCACATGATTCTTTTAATTTATATTTATTATCTGAAGAATTTTTTATCAATTTCAGATATTAAGAATCTGTTAGATCCTTTAAATGAACATTTTGATGATCAGGACTCAAAGAATTCTTTTTATACGATTTATAATGAGATTTTCAAGCTGGAGCATGATCATAATACGGCGATCCGAGATTCGATCGCAGATGTATTTCATAAATCTGAGGCTACTTTTGCTGAATTAAAGGAGTCGAAGAAGAAAGAACAGCTGCAGCAATTTGCTTTTATTACACTTCTTGGATATGATATCTATCTAAGGAAACAGGTGATTGAGAAAATGATCGATGAACTCTATCAACCAGAGTCAAACAATAAAGCAGAAAAGAAAAAGAAGAAATAGGCATCTGCCTATTTCTTCATTCGTTTAAATACCATATCATAGCCATCACTTCCATAATTCAATGAACGATTCACTCGGCTGATGGTTGCCGTGGAAGCACCTGTCTTATCTGCAACTTCTAAGTATGTATGCTTATCATATAACATCGAAGCCACCTCAAATCTCTGAGCTAACGATTCTAATTCATTTACTGTACAAAGATCTTCAAAAAATGTAAAACATTCTTCTTCTGTCTCTAATGTCAGTACTGCCTGAAATAATCTTTTTGCCGCTTCTGTCTTGATTTTCTTGCTCATTAGCATTTACTCCCTTTCTGATCTTATAGTTCCACTATACTATATCAGAGTGTTAAAGTAAAGCAATATTTTCTTTATGCTTCTCCTACTGTTGTTTTCACAATACCAACTCTTTCAAGATATCCTCTTGTCTCAGATACAACATCTCCGTTCAACGCAAGCAGTGCTACAAGGTTCGGGAATGCCATTAATCCATTACAGATATCCGCAATAGTCCATACAGCACTAACTGTCATAAATGGTCCAATAAATACTGCTAAAATATAAAACCATTTGAACGCTGTGATAACGAATTTCTTTCCATTTACCAGGTATTCCAGACATCTTTCACTATAATATGCCCATCCAAGAATTGTTGTAAATGCAAAGAATACAAGACACATCATTAATACAAATGCTGATGCTTTTGCAGGGAATGGAAGTCCTAATGCAAATGCCTTTGTTGTGACTGCAACTCCTTCAAGTCCCATATCCCATGCACCTGTCATAACGATTGCAAGTCCGGTCATTGTACATACGATGATCGTATCAATAAATGTTCCTGTCATAGATACAAGTCCCTGACGTACTGGTTCATTTGTCTGAGCTGCTGCCGCTGCGATCGGTGCTGATCCAAGTCCTGCTTCGTTAGAGAAGATTCCTCTTGCAATACCTTTCTGCATTGCAACTGTCATAGCTCCGATTGCTCCACCTGCAACTGCTTTTAGTCCAAATGCTGACTGTACGATCTCAGCAAATGCTGCTGGTACCTGTGTAAATGTGTGAATACAATGATCAGACAGACACCAATATATGTCACTGCAATTAGCAGTAATCAGTGATCTTCACGGGAATTATTATGCGCTCGCAAAGGTGCTGGCATTTCTTCGCAGTCAGGAGATCGACGGTATCATCGGGCTGGGAGATTTTGTAAC
>ENA-OQAS01001422-OQAS01001422.1-human-gut-metagenome-genome-assembly--contig:-NODE-1422-length-11187-cov-2.242495_pt1 | contig 11187 bp, 22 predicted proteins | sample MGYA00242733_ERZ504523 | MGnify/ENA primary metagenome ERZ504523 (study PRJEB26092, sample SAMD00036239) | human gut metagenome | host: Homo sapiens | study: EMG produced TPA metagenomics assembly of... | reverse complement strand
TTAAACTTGTGTCGAGCCAGTGCAATGTGTATAAATCTTCAAAAGATGTTCCATCAACAAAACTCTCAGTTTCCTGTGATAAAAGAAAACTGTTTTTATAACCATTTATTATAGTATAGTAAGAGATGGAACTTAATACATTTCGTGCAAATACAGGATCTTCAATCTTGATATTACGACTTTTAATTATTTCGATTTGTTCATCATATGTTTTAAATGGTTTATCAAAATTCGTATTCATAAACAGCAAAATCCCTCCTATATAAATGATAAGAGGGATTTAAACTAGTCATATTTAAACGACCATCGCTTTCCCTACAAACTTATCATTTGGCATAAAAAAAGTCAAGCTAATTTTACTGGATCACCTACATGGATTATTGGATCAGAGGGTTTCAAAGGTCTAATTTGTGTTTCGTCAACCCGGAGAGGGACAGGTTCAGTAATTTCCCTTTCTAATATAGGAGAAAGAGAAAAGGGCTGAACAGTTCTTTTTATTGTTTTATTACTTCTACAAACAGAAAAAGATGGTTCAACACGAATAATTTCCAATTCTCCTTTAACATGTTCGAAATTTGCAAGTATAGATCCGTCCAGATCCTTGAGTTCTTCGCCAAATTCATAGACTTGTATGATATCCCCTAATTCCATTTCGGCATCAGTTCCTGAATTAATAATAAGGGTATTTTTATCAAGAATACGAATTACATTTCCAATACAATTTGGCCCATACTCTTTTTGTAAGTTAACTTTAGAATCACCCATAGTTTGAATCCTCCTTTAAACATTGAAATTATAAAAGGTCATAGAATCTTTTTAATTACTACATATTTCATTAAAATGCCAAGGCGAATTAGTCCGGCAATGTAATCATATGTATCACCGCAAATGGTTCAAAATAAATAACATAATTATCAACAACAGCGTATACACCGTATTTAGCATGGTAACACTGCATAGCCTCTTTTAAATATTCCTCCGTAGCATCCAGATATTCAGCCATCTCATAAAGATTCCCACATCCTGCTTCATAAGCCCTGATCAGGCCGGCAAGCCCAATCTTTAGATTGTACCCATAAAGCCGAGCTCGATATTCCTGCTTTCGGCTTTCTGCCTTATTCTGGTCTAAAATGTTTCCAGAGCTGGTGCGATAATGCCCGATTTCTTCGGCAAGCACACAAGATTTTTCTGCTTGTGTTTCTATATCCTTTCGGATTGCTATGCGACTGCCACGGATCAGGCCGTCATGCCCAGTAAGCGGCTGCTCTTTGACAAGCAATCCTTCCTGATCGGCAGCAGTCAGTAATTGTTCGTAATTCAACTGGGATCACCCCTTTAGCAATTAAAATAAAACGGTTTTCTTTAAGCTGTTTGTTTGTAGTCAACAACTGCAATTTCAGTCAGCATACCTTTAACTTTTTGAATAATTTCTTCGATTCGTTCAAGTGTTTCACCATTTAAGTATTCTTCCCCACATTGAGAACACTTTTCGCAAGGAACGTTCTTGATAATGATATAGCATCCCTGATAATCAGTCATGTAAGTTGTTGTAGAAGATTCAATATTACCTTTGCAGTAAAAACAAGTCATTATGCGTTCTCCTTTCTGGTTTTGAAATCAGATTCCCATTTATCAAAATTGGGGAAATAAGCTGTTATAAGGAACAAATCCGATTTGTGATTTCCGATGACTACATGAAGATATTTATCTTCGATGCTCATCCCCAGAATTAAACAACTGGGGTAAGGATAATCATCTGGATATTGTTCGATGATTTCTCCATTCATAATACAGGATATTACATCTTTTAAGAATATTCCACGCTGTTCCAGCCTTTTAGCTGCGTGGAGTGTAATACGAATGTTTTTAGGTATACATAGTTTACGCAATTCCAATATATCTAATGCCATATCATTTCTCCCATTCTGAATCATCATTCACAATACTAATCATGAGGCAGATTCAGGAAGCAATTCCAAAGTAAACATTATGTCATATCCGTCTTTACCGGTTTCATAATCTGTCACATCTTTGTACTGAGCATATGAATAATAAGTTGTGTAGACTTTATATTTGCCACCTGATATAGATGCCTGCATACTTACGACTCTATTTTGTTTGAGCAAATTAGATATCCTAGATGTGCTTCCTTTTTTGACATGCCCTACAACTTGCTCATCTATTATGGCTGTAACAATGTTTTTTTCTTGCGAATCTTTTTCGACAATTAACCGCGGATTTTTACAAATAAAATTATATTCGTATTCCTTTTCACCTTCATAGGCACGGCTTATGAATCTTTTTTCTTTAATTCATATGTGTTGTTTTGATGAACGGGAAGGGAATCAATAGCTTTTTCACAACCAGTACGATCTATATGGCAATTTAAATATTCATATTCAATTTTGGGCTTCTTTTTGAAAAAATTAAACAATCCCATTTTCACCACCTGCTTTCATCATTCATAATATCTATATCGTGTTTCTGTCCTTCCGGAGTAACCTCAATATCCGTCCTGGCATGAGCTGCAAGAAGATCTTCTTCCATCTGCTGAGTGGAGAGAAGGTTCTTAGAGTAGGTGAGAACCTTTCTCTGGTTGTGAGGAGACAATTGATTGCATACTTCTATGATCTCCTTACACTGAGCAGAGACGGAAGAACTCTGAACAGATTCTACCTTATTGGGAACTCTTTCCATAGGAATGTCAGCAGTAGATTCCCAACCCATAAGGTATGCCGGAGTTACTCCGAGAGCAACAGCTAGTTTAGCGATTTTGTCTCGGCGCATATTTGCGATGATTCCATTTTCCCATTTCCTTACAGTACTTTTGCCAACACCGACTCTATTTCCTAGTTCTTCTAATGTCATATTATTCTCGGAGCGCAATCGCTTGATTCTATCTCCCATATTTTCCATTTTACATATCACCTCCGATATTGAGATTATATCATGAACGTGTCTTTTACGCAACATATAAATGCGAAACAAGATAAAAAGTGTCATAAAATACACAAAAGGTATTGACAAGAATAAAGAGATTGTGGTAAGCTGATAGTGTCCTAAAAGACACTGAAAGGAGGGAAGAGCGTTGGACAAATACAAACTTGAGTATGAAATGAAAAAGAGAAAAGTGTCTCAGGAACAACTCTGCAAAGCAATAGGCATGAGCCGCTCTGCGTTTTACAGAAAATGCAATGAAATATCTGAATTTACTCAGGGTGAAATTCAAGCTATAGTTGACTATTTAGAGCTTGACTCTCCAATGGGGATTTTTTTTAAAGAAAAAGTGTCTTAAAAGACACAAAAGGACACAATTTAGATACCTAGAAAGAGGTGAGATAAATATCAACGATTGTAGTAGCCATAATTGCATCAGCAATTACCGCCAAAATAGTAGCCACCTACTATTTTAAAAAAGTAGATGGCTATGTTAAAGAAATGTGTGAAATGACAAATAAAAATAATGAAAAAACACTGTCTATTGTACACGAACTTCAAAGAAATTCTCTCCCAAAGGAGTAAGACACCCAAAATATTTTTTGATTTCCAGTTTCTTTGGTTTGTTTAGACTCTCTGTTTGTATAGAAAGAAATTTATAATATTCAGTTTCTTTAAAAGGCTCATAAATAGAATCGTCCACTAGAGAGGCATCGGTTATTAGTTCTATTATTCCTAATCGGTTAAGAGAGGAAATAGAAGAGCAAGCCTGCTCGAGGCTAATTTCCGAAAATGAAGGAATATAAACGTTTGAAATAAGGGTATTGAAACTATTATCGCTGTAATCTTTTAAAATATAATCAACTAATGGAAAGCTATCTCTAGGATCAAGGCTTTTAAAATTTAGCATCTAAAGGACTCATTTGTTTAATAATTTCTGCAAACGATGGATGAACAGCTTGAGTGTAACTGTCATCCATAGACTTAGATATTAAATTTACAAATAGTTTGCGGAGATCTTCTGATTCAATACAGTATTTGGAGTTTTCAAGAGCTTGGGCGGTTGTCTGAATGTTTGGTTCAGTAAGGTTCTCTTCGGGAATAGCTGCGATTGATTGAGATAACTCTTGACCATACAGTTCAAGGTCATGAGCGTATTTCATGCGACGCTTATCAGCGGCTTGAGTAATTCCGCCAAAAACCAAAAACCATAGATCAGAAAATGTTTGACCTATTCCTTGAGTTGGCTTATCAGTGAGATTTTTAACAGCGTTATCAATAGAATCTGGTAACTCAGGAAATTTGATAAGGGAAGGATCTTTATCAGACATAGTTATTACCTTCTTTCTTATGTACTAGGCATGGCAGTGCCTGTAATACCAGAATAGGAGAGCAAAGAGGAAAAGTCAATAGCTGTCAGACCAGAATGAGACAAATAAGCAACCATGATAAAAGAAAAAGAGGTGAGATGATTGAGCACACCAGAAATAGAAATCACTATCATTGGATCAACAGAAAATATTATGAAAGCGGGAAAAATCGCAACAATAATTAAGAAGGTTAAAGAGGAAACAAAAGCTTACCCGCATGTGAAAATTAAGATTACATGCGGGTAAGTGGATATTAATTCTCTGCTGTTACTTCAAATGTTCCGATAACTGATTTATCAATATTGTAATTTCCATTTTCTGATAATAGCTGATAATTGCAGTCAGTTGGAAATTTGTAAGTTAAAAAATCGTATTCGGATACGCAGATCAATTCACCAAGAGCATCAATATAACTGATCTTTTTGATGTCGTGATAGGTCTTGATGTGTTTAACACTTGTATCGAAGATTAATACAGTAAATTTCATGAGAATTCTCCTTTCTAAATCTACTCGGGTATGCCAGTACCCTGTAATACAAGAATAGGAGAGAAACAAAGAGAAGTCAACAAAGGCCGTTCGACAAACTGCTTAAATTTTTATAAACAGTAACCCATACATATCATTTCCCATACCATAAAGAAGAGGTGAGGAAGATGTCAGAACTAAAACTGGTGACAAGAAATATCCGTATTAATGGAATTCAGTATAAAGCCAGTGATATGTCAGAAGAAGAAATCAAATGCCTGCTCATCCAGAGGCAGGATGAACTTCTTCTGAATATGAACTACGAAAGAAAAGCCGCCGGTTAAGGCGGCAGAAAGAACAAGTTATGAAACAATACATAATCATAGTAGCCTGCATCCTTGTAGGGAAATATGTGGACATCCCAGTCTGGTTCAACATCCTCTTTGGGATATCCGCATACTGGGCGGTAGATCAGCTTAGAAGAGTTCAGGAGGAAGGAACATGTTCAGAGACAAAATAAGAGAAATTCTGGAGCTTGTACTCAAAGCTGAAGAAAAGAATATTTATGTGGCATACAACTATGACACAAACACAAAAACATTAACGATCATAACAAAAACAAAGGTATTTGCTTTTGAAGACAATGAGTATATAGAAAAATGGTCGGAAGAATGCATTCAGTATCTCAAAAGTCTGATCGGGGAGAGAACAGAATGACTGAAGAAGAAAGAATGAGGGAAGTAGAACGGATTTCCAGAAGAACCAAAGAATTGGTAAAAATTCCTTCGGATCAGCAGCGAACCATCCGAATTGTCAGGTTCAGAAACAAGACACTTGCAAGTTACGTAGGAACTATGGAAGAAGCACTCCAGAGAGCAAAAGAAATGGAGGGCCTCTACGGACCGATCGAACACATAGAATAAAAAAGACTCATGTAACGCAAATACATGAGCCAGGGTGACTTTTTGCCACTTGGATATTAAACCTGTAAAAAATATAACATCCAGGTGGCGAAGTAAGATTTAAGCAGGAGAAACCCTGCTATATTTTTAACCTTTTTCCAGGGGCGCAAGCTCTTGGAAGCTCGATTAGGGGTATTAGACTTACGACAGGAGATGCTATATGAGGTGGGCATACATCAGAGAGATATGGGATTTTGACAGCACCATAGAGATAGAGGAAAAGCATACAGGAAGGTATGGTGCCAAGGGACAGGAAAGAGAAGAAAAGAGGAAAGCCACTCCGGAAGAGATAGCCAAACAGAATCAGTGGAGAAGACAGAGAGATGTCAGGAGACTGATCAAGTGGAACTTTTCACCCGGTGATTACTGGATGACTCTTACATACAAAAAGGCGACCGTCCCACATGGGAGCAGATGAAGAAGGACCTGGGAAAGCTGATCCGAAAAGTCCGAACAAAATACCGAAAGAAGGATGGGAATTGAAATACATCTATCGTCTGGCTATCGGAAAGAAAGGCGGTCCTCATGTACATCTTCTGGTAAACCGCGAAGCAGATCAGGAGACCGGTACCGACCGGATCGTCTCAGAGTTATGGGAGAATGGGCATGTATATTTTGCATCCCTTTATGATGCAGGCGGATATGTGAAACTTTCAGAGTATATCACAAAACCTCTGGAAGAACACGAACCGGATGAGATTAAACGATACAGCTGTTCCCGTAATCTGGTTCGAAAAGAGCCAAAGCAAAAAGAAATCAAAAGAAGAAGCCTGGTAGACCGGCACAAGCAGCCAATCTATCCCAAAGCACCAAAAGGTTATTATACGGAACCTGAGTCAGTAAGATGGGAATCAATCCACATACCGGCTATGCATACCGCCACTATACCCTTGTAAGATAGACAGGAGGATTTGAAGATGGATCAGAAAATGGCGAGAGTAGACATCTCCCTGATTCTTACCAGGAAAATTGGAAAAATAAAGAAAGGCAAGTATACATACATCATTTACAGCAAAGATTTCCCGAAAAGCGCAGGAAATCCAAGCTGTGTATCAGCAGAAGTGGAAGAAACCACAGGAAACCGTCTTGCCCTTTTATGTCTGGCAGCAGCATTACAGAGATTACGCCGTCCATCCCTGCTTACGATCCATACAGATAACAGGTATCTGCAGAACGGATACCAGAGTCTTCCTGCATGGAAAGAAAATGGATGGACCGGACAGGAAATCAGGAACTGCGCAATGCAGATCTCTGGCAGCAGGTGGACAAGCTGTTCGGTGGTCATGCAGTGCGATTCAAAATAGAGAAAATGGACGAATAACAGAAAGGAGAACACGATGTTTGAAAAATTTGGAAAGATGGATTATGAGGAATTGATCCGCACAGCAGCAGCGGAAAGAGAGGAGGGGGATCTGGAAGCACTGGTCACCTTGGCAGTGGAAAATGGTCTGGAAAAAGAAGATGCAGAAGATACATGGATTATATCGTGGACTCTCTTGCAACTCCTTACATGGCAGCAGTTGCCAAAATCGAAGGTGAAGCGAAAGAACTGGGAATAAAGGGACATCAGGTTGATCAGAAAGATACCATCCTGGCGTTATTGGATGGAAACGATGAACTGTGCCTTGCTGTGAGAAAGAAAGAGAAATCATTGACGGAATGCCTTGCGAAGATCCTCACTTTTTCGAGCGAGTGTGCAATACAGGTACCGGACGCAATTGTGAAACTGGCAGAATTTCGTATGAATGGCAAAAAAGAAGCCATGCGCAGCCCGGTCTATGAAGGCGGGGAAACTAAGGCAGACGTGCGCAGGATTGCAAAAGAATATTACCTGGAGGCGTAAGATGCAGGGAATTAAAGGATTTTCAAAGGAACTGGCTACTTCATACGGATCCGGAGTAAAACTTGAACCGGGAAAAACCTATAAAGAAGAGGAATGCAAAGTATACCGGAATGGCTGGCATTTCGTTGAATATGCTCCAGACTGCCTGAACTATTTTCCTTTAGGTGCAGGAAACAGATATTTTTTGATCGAGGCAGCAGGAGACATCAACGAAGAACAGCATTTTCGCTGCTGCTGCACAGAGATCACCCTGGTGAAAGAATTGGATTTAAAAGCATTTGCCGGGATGTCCATGAAATACATGATTCAGAATCCCAAAATGGATTGGGAAAGGGCGGGTGCCCACCTGCAGATAAAACAGGAAATTGCGCGGGCACAAAAAGACGAGATTGCGATTGCGCGGGGAAGAAATCCGAAAGTTTATTTGCAGACCGGAGCAGTTGGTGGACTGATGGAAGAAGATGTAAACGGAGCGATCGTAGCTGCCAGAGTCTTTCTGGCCGATAAAGACGGAACATATTTTTTGAATTCCGGAGAGGTACGGAGGGAAGACGATGAAATATAAGCTGATTGAAAAGGTACCGATACCAATACCCAGACATAAGAACAAAAAGGATATCGGAGAAAAGATCATTGTAAAAGCCCAAACTGAGAAAGAGTACCTGATTCTGGACCTGTTCCGGTACAAGAGATATATCAGTCGCTATGTATTAAACACGGAAACTGGGGAGCATGCCGGCAGATATGAACAGGGAGACTGGAACACCCAGAAACTGATCCGGATCATGGGATATGATCCTTTGTATGAAAGTTTTTATAATTCCAGAATACTTGAAAAAGTCCAGTGGGATACCAAAGAAGATATAGAAACTGTGAAAAATGCCGTACAGACCGTATATTCGGATAAATATCTTCTGTCTAAGATCGAAAGCATGGAAGAGGATTACGGTAAAGAAAAGCGTCTCCGCAGTCTCGATAACAAATACCGGAAGATTGACCGGCTTATGGAAGGGATTACAGATAACGATGAAGAATTTAAAGAGTGGCTTTATAAAATCTGCAGCACAGAAAGATATCTCTTCTGGAACAAAGGAAACAACACTTATGGATGCAGTAACTGCGGCTCTCAGATATTGGAAAAGAATTTGGATAAACCCAGACAGGGAGAAACCAGAAAATGCCCGGAATGTGGACAGCCAGCAGTGGTAAAAAAGAGAACACAGCGGATATGGAGCAAAACAGGAGCCTGCAAGCTGGAACGGATAACTCCGGAATATGGGGTCGCCAGACACTACAGAGCAGAAATTAAACACTGTATAAATGGTCACCGTGTTTTTCTGGAGGAAGGTGTACGTATTCTTTTGTATAACAAAGGACATGTGAGACCAAACTATATGATCTTCTACAACCAGGACGGGGAAACCTATGAGTGGAGTAACGGTCTGACAAGAAGTGACTGGTATACAAGCAACCCACAAAACAAACGGATGGAGGATTGCTTTCTGTATCCTAAAGGAATTCCGGAGGCATTAAAAGGAACAGAGTATGAAAGTGTGACAAATGCTTTTGTGGAGATGGCAAGACTGGGACTCATGCTCAATTACAATTCCCTCATGGCAGCAGGTTGTCGCCTTCACAAGCTGGGAACTATGATGGAATATCTGGCAAAAGGACGTTTTTACCGTCTGTGTAAGGAAACTGCAAGATCATGCTGGGCATATAACGGCTCTTATTCAGGACCCTTATCCGTAAATGGAAACAGCATAGAAGAAGTCATGGGGCTGACGGATAAACAGAAGATCAATCGCCTCAGGGATGAGAATGGTGGATGCATCCGGTTGGAATGGCTCAAATATGCAGAAGCCTATGGCTGTAAGATTCCGAAAAATACCATGGACTATCTGGAAGAAAACAGAATCGCGACAAAAGAAATCGAAGAACTTCCGGATGAGATCACAGACAGAATGAGTATAGAACAGATTGTAAATTATATCCGGAAGCAGGCAGGAAAGCATTATGGGACGCCGCAAAGGGCATTAAGTCAATGGGTGGATTATTTATTCATGCGCAAGGCACAGAATAAAAATCTGAATGACGAATTGTTCTATAAGCCCAAAGACTTGAAACAGAGACATGACGAACTGATAACCGATAAAAAAGAAACTGGACACAGTAAGAAGAATGAGTGAAAATCCAGAATTACGGCAGCAGGAAGCCCGGATAATGGAAGAAAAGTTTCCTGGAACAACGGAAGTAATGAAAGAAGTAAAGGAAAAATATGAATTTGTAGCAGAGGGTTACAGAATGATCATGCCGGAGAACCCGGTAGAGATCGTTCGGGAAGGGTATGCCCTGCATCACTGCGCCGGAAGCTCTGAAAGATATTTTAACCGGATAGAGAACAGAGAGACTTCATAGGTTTCCTGAGACGGGAGCAGGAACCGGGCATCCCGTTCTACACAATAGAATTTGAACCGGGTGGCACGATCCGCCAGAACCGTTCCTACTATGATGAGGAACCGGGGATTGAGGAAATACGCGGATTTCTGAAACTGTGGCAGAAAGAAATCAAAAAGAGACTCACAAAAGAGGATAAGAAACACGCTGCCAAAGTGCATTTTAAGGGAACAGAACATAAAGGAACTTCAGAAAAACCAGAATACGTTTGTCCTGAAGAAACTGGAAGAAGATTTTATGGAGGCGATATAAGTGGAAAACATGACAACAGACTATCAGGGATTTAAAAGAGACACAGATCTTGCAGTGGAAAAGATAAGGACAGGGGCAATGACCATGGCCCAGGGTGCTGTAGAACTGGGATATCAGCTTAAAGTCGCAAGAGACACAGGAGTCCTCAGGAATCCGGCTACAGCTCAATGGGAGAATTTGCCCGTGCAGAATATGGACTCCGCCCGGATCAGACGACGCGATACATACAGCTCAATGATAAATATTCAGAGGATGGATATTCCAGAAGACTGAAAGAAAAATATACTGGCATAGGCAAAACAATCCTGATGGAGATGCTGACGCTTCCGGACATTATAAGTGACGAGATTACAGAGAACTTTTCCAAAGAAGATGTAAGAGCCTTAAGTGCGGAACTGAAAGAGGAAAATGAGATCACAGATCTGGAAGTGATGATGGAAGAAACAGATCAGACACAGGAAGAGCTTCCTTCTATCCTGGAACAGACAGCATATCAGCTGGGGAAAGATCAACCGCAGATATATATAGACCTGTTCGAAACCCTTTACATAAATGAAAGCCAGGCAGCAGCAGAGATCCTGGCTCCGGATGAAGAGAAAATCTATTCCCTCCGTATCCCGGGAACAGGACGCATACTCTTATCACTGAAACTAAGCGAACAACAGGTAAGATTGATCAATGTCCGTTCACAGGAAAAAGAGGATTTCACCTGGCAGCAGCTTGAGGCGGCATTTAGAAAACTTATGGATTTCACAAACGGACCAGAGGAATCCTGGAAAGAACAGTACGGAGAAGAATTTCCAAGAGAAGAGCCGAAGGAAATCAAACCAGATAAGAAACAGTCCAAAGTCCAAAAGGCAAAGAAACCGGAAAAGAAGAAGCCAGAAAAAATAAAACCAA
>ENA-OQAS01001421-OQAS01001421.1-human-gut-metagenome-genome-assembly--contig:-NODE-1421-length-11187-cov-8.956781_pt1 | contig 11187 bp, 10 predicted proteins | sample MGYA00242733_ERZ504523 | MGnify/ENA primary metagenome ERZ504523 (study PRJEB26092, sample SAMD00036239) | human gut metagenome | host: Homo sapiens | study: EMG produced TPA metagenomics assembly of... | reverse complement strand
TCAGTGTTCCAAGGTCGATTGTTACTTTATTTCTGCTGACAACAACTTCAAATGCTGGAATCAATTTCATACCTTTGTTGGATTCACAAGCTAACTCCTCAATCTCATAAGTGTCATAAAGTAATGCACCTTTACTGTCATCCGGCTCAGAAGTTCCAAACCAGATACCGTCCTCACTTGTTTTCCCGACATTTGTATTTTTCTTATGAGACGCCCAATCGGAAACGGTTGAAAACTGACCATTTTTATCTGTCACTACGATATGGCTCTCACCGGTTGTCTTGCTAGTAATTTTGAATGGTACATTAGCCAGTCTCTTATGTGTGCCTGCTCCAATCTTGACTCCTTCCAGATCTCCACGTTTAATCTGGTTGTAAATGGAATGGCTTTCATCGGTTAAATCCTCGATTTTTCCATTTTCTGTAATGGAATTCAATCGGTTTTGTCCCGGCAGTCAGATAACCTTCTGGTGCTTTGGTTTCTTCCAGTTTGTATTTACCATACGGAAGTAAATCTGCCGTCGTTGTTGCAATTCCGTCAATCCCTGTCTGAATCGTCTTAACTGTCTCGTTCTTTTTGTATAGCTTTCCTTCTACCAGAACTGGATTTTCGTTCAAAGAAATAATCGCAAATGCAGTATCTTTTAATGTGGCACTTCCCTGTGCTTTAGTATCTTTTGTCTCTAAATCACGTTTCTGAATCTTCACACCACCTCGGATTACCTGATCAGATACGGAATACTGATTGCTTCCGGAAAGAACTGCAAGTTCTCCGTCCTCTGTGATCTGTGTCAGATACATTCCTTTTATCTGTTCTGTACTGTCTCCTGCCTGCATATAAGCTCCGTCCAGTAAATATCCGTCTGGCGCTTTTGTCTCCTCAACAGTCAGCGTTCCAAGTGGTAAGACATTTTTTTCATTCTGGGTGTAAAATACATCTCCGGATACTTTGTAAGCATCTACCAATTTTGTCACATAATGAACAGTTCCATTACTGTCTTTTTCAGCTACCGTCTTTGTAACCCAGGTACGTGTTGCTTTCTCTGGTAAATTGTCTTTTGTATAAAGTCCGTCATAATAATGCCAGGTAAACTCTGCTCCTGCCAATGCAGCATCACCCTGTGCAGTTGCTTTGCCTGTCTCCATATCAATCTTGAACAGGTCTACCAATGTCTCTGTCACTTTCGGAACATCTGAAACATTTAATGTGGCTGTTTTTCCAGCTTCCACTTTCAGACTGCTTACTATAGTATCCAACTTATATCCTTTCGGTGCAGAAAGCTCTTTGATATAAACAGTTCCGGCTGTCACTTCCACCTCGTTCGTATCGCCATTTTCATTTGTTGTAAGTGTTCCAATCTGATTACTGCAATTCTGATCTGAGAATATTCCAAAAGTTGCTCCGGCAATTGAATACATCGCATTTCCATTTGTGACAATCTCATTTGCGGTCGTCTTTTTTACCTTCGCATTTCCGACATTCAGTTCTGCCCAAAACTGTCCGATGTCCTGTCCTTCTCCGGTGTAAATGTAACCGCCGCATTTATATCGTCCCTTATTTGTCTTCACAAATGATTTTGCTCCGGCATACACCTCATTCTGAATATCCTGTGAAATCTCGGAATAGACTACCCGGACATTATCACACTGCCAACCCAAATGCTCACTTAAACGCTGCCACACAAGGCACTGTTCTAAAAGATATGCCTGATTTGCACTCAGGTTACTATGACTGACTGCATACTGTTTCATATACTCAAGCGATAATGCCACATCTTCAATCTGATCCGCACTCATACTGGCACTTGCATCATGCCTGGTCTTATATCCATTTTTGAATCCGGTGTTAATATCTACACAATAAGCGGTTTCGCCTTCTACTTTCATGTGTCCTTCGTTGAAAGTGCTTTTAATTGTTCCGTCATTCATCAAATGTTCTACATGTCCAACTCTCTCTGCGGATTCTGTCCAATACTGTGTTTCCGCTGCTTGAACCGATGTGATCGGTAACGCAGTTAAAATCGTGGTCAGGGCAAGAATCCCTGTACACACTCGTTTCCATATCTTCTTCATTTTCTACAATTCCTTTCTTTTCAATCAAAAAAAGACGTCCGTCTGGAACGCCTGCTGTTGCTTTATGCTGTTTGCTCCCTGTTGTCATGCAGGGTATTGGAATCTCCGACCTGCCGAAAGAGAAGATGTTTCCGGCTCCTTATTGTCTTTTCGGCTGGTAATCTGCTGGTAAACCAAAGGGGTAGGGTGTGGGGAGGGGAAATCAGAAAAAGCTGATTTCTCGTTGACCGCCAACGGATAGACTTCTCCCTTGGTGTCAAAATGCTATCGTTCCCTGCTTTTTTCCCGTTTCCGGTATAATTCCAGTGCTTTGATAATGGTTTCCTCCATTTTTTGTTGTGAAGTCCCCGATGGAAAATATTTCTTCAGTCGTTCTTAGGGATTTTCCATTGCTCTACCTGATTTGGCTTTTCCTCTGCCATAATCGACAACAAACATCTTCATTCAATCTGCCCTCTGCTGAAAATTTGCGGATTTTGATTGCCTGTGCATGACTTGGAGTGCAATCTTCCGATTCCATGGTATCGTACAATATCTCCTGTTCTTCTTTTGGCAAATAAGACAGCTCCACCGCCGGACGCATGGCAATTTTCTTGTTATCGACCATATCAAGATTTCCGGTATCAAGTAGGTTAATCGAATATATCTTCTGATTTGGTCTTTACTTTCTCCAACCTCCTCACCCAATAATTCATCAGAACGTTTTCCTTTCAACTTTGTCGCCAGTGGCGACGAAGTTAAATCAGTTCTTTGTCCCTGTCTTTTCATGACATCTAACTTCATTTTGTAAGCAAATGCTTTTTCTGATGGTAATATTTCTTCCCTTTGAAGATTGCTGTCAACCATGACAATAACTGCTTCGTCATCACTGAGATTTCTTACAATACAAGGTATATTTTCTAACCCTGCCAGTTCACTTGCCATTTTTCTACGGTGTCCAGAAATCATTTCATACCCACCTGTTGGCTTCTCTCTGACAAGAGCAGGAACCAATACACCATGTTCTCGAATACTTTCAATGGTCTCCACCATTTTATCATCCATTTTTACTTTAAATGGATGATTCGGAAAATCACTGATGTCATAAACAGAAATATTTTTTACATGCTCCTGATTCTTCTGGTCTCTTTCTTCCTGCGTGGTAAAAAGGTCATCGGCTGAGGGAAGATTCATGTTTATTTCTTTGCTTTTCGCCACACTGAATCACCTCCCTCGTAAATTCTGCATACGCCTTTGCAACAGTTCCATTCTTGTCATACTCATAAATGCTCTGTCCTGCTGCACTGCTTTCTGCCGCTGTGATAGCCACTGGAATAACCGTTTTGAAAATTCGGATATGTTTCCCGTAATTTTCTCGAAGGCTATCCTCTGTTGTCCTTGCCAGTTTTGTCCTCATATCTGCAAGTGTCAGCAATACTCCATCAATCTTCAGATTAGGATTTAGCTGTCTTTGTACCTTACCGATTGTTTTCATTAACTGCGTCATACCTTTTAATGGAAGATAATGAGCCTGAACTGGAACAATTACACTGTCTGCGGCAGCTAATGCATTGATAGTCAACATTCCCAAACTAGGCATACAATCAATCAGGATATAATCATAATCCTTTTTCAAATCTGACAGATACAGCTTTAAAGTCTGCTCTCTGCTCATGGCATTTACCAGTGAGATTTCCATGCCCGATAGCTCGATATTGGTTGGAATAATGTCTACTCCTTCTTCATGGTGCAAAATGCCTTCATTATACACAAACGGTTCGTCTTGTAATATCTTCTTCATTTGTGTTTCCAATGTAATCGGAAGACTATCTGCATTTATCCAACCCAATGCAGTTGTTAAATCTCCCTGTGGATCAGCATCGACCAATAATACTTTTCGTCCCTGATGTGCAAGACCGATTCCCAGATTTAATGTTGTTGTGGTCTTGGCTGTTCCTCCCTTCTGATTTGCAAGGGCGATTACTTTACACTTAGTCATATGGCTTCCTCCTTCCTCGAAAAATTTAATAGCCAATCCTTTTTACGAGACTGGCTATGTATAAAAATGAGCATGAAAAAAGCCGACTGACTTTCAATTTGAATCAATCGGCTATGTAATATATTCTATTTTACATTTTTCAAGATATTCAATTTCTCGAAAATCTTTTTCTTCACGAAACGTTCCGGAATATTTCCAAATATTTTCTTATAAATTTCAGTAGACCCTTCTGTATATTCTTCAACTTTATGTGTTAATTTCTTTTTTACTTGCTCTTGAAATGTTTCTGATTGTCGTGGAAGCCATTCATTCATAATTTGAAATGCATTATATTTCTCCAGTCTATCAAAGCATACTCCCATTGTTTCTATGATTTCTTTTATCCGCATTTTCTCTTTTGAGGGAATAATAATATACCCCTTTTTTACACATTCACTAATTCTATATTCATTATATTCTACTGGAATAAGCTTACTTTTATACCAATATTCATGTGTAAGTGCAGCATCATCAACCAAACCATTTAAATATAACTGTTCCCATGAAATTAACTGTTCATCATTTTCATCAACGACTATCTTATAAACTTTAACATCTAGCGTATCTTCTTGAAAATACTTATATATCTCCAATGCACGCAAACATTGAATAATACTTGGTGCCAAACATATTCTATTTGTTTTAACTTCTTCCCCTATAGAAGTATCTCCTGGTATTCGTGGAATCAGTATTTCCTGTGTTGGCTTATTAAATAATGTTACATGATATAAAATCAATTCTATTCCCCTTTTTACTACTAAATGGTTCTTTATGCAAATAATCGAAAATCTGTGTCCTCATTATAATCTCTCTTTTTTAATATTTCAATTTATTATTTTCCACGATAGCTTATGAAAAGTTGGGGAATCTTACGCTATCATACATCAAAAGTTGGGTAAATATTGGGTAATTACACTACTCCCCAACAAAATAAAACAGGCAATCTCCGCTACTTATTTCAGAAGAATGAGGCGAAGTTTCACACGCCAGTTGGGGAATTGAAATTCCCCAACTCACTCCCCAACTTTTACCCAATTCCATGCATAAATAGCGATAATTTACGATAAGTCAAAATTTATTCCCCAACACGCAAAAAAACCTTGAATCATCCCATTTTCATAGGAAATTCAAGGTTTTTCGTTGATTTACATGATAATAATACGGTTCAAATTCTTATGCGAACTGTAAGATTATGCGTTCATCTGGGCAGCAACCTCAGCAGCGAAATCTTCCTGCTTCTTCTCCATACCCTCACCTACCTCGAAACGAACCATCTCGGTGATTGTAAGATCCTTAGAAACTGACTCAAGATATTTTGCAACTGACTGCTTTCCATCCTCTGCCTTAACATATGTCTGGTCAAGGAGACAAATCTCTTTTAACTGCTTAGATACACGACCCTCAACTAAACCATTGAACATCTTCTCAGCCACGATAGACTCCTTGTCTGCCATTGCAAGCTCACCAAGCTTTGCCTTAGCAGCATCTGATAAGAAGTTCCATACATAGTTCATGTTGTTCTTGTGCTCGTTGAAGTTGTTGATATCATCATCGCTCCAAAGCTTCTCGTTAATAGCCTTGTCAATTAACTTATTAAGAATAGGCTTTGGAAGTGTTGTAGCATCATTTAATGCACTGTCAACAGTGATCTCTCTAAGCTTTGCAAGCTCTTCATCAGAGATATCGTTTCTGCTGATGTACTGTGGGTTCATAGCTGCAACCTGCATAGCAATATTTGTGATTGCTTCTTTAGCTGCATCATCTGCTGCACCATTTGCTGCAATGATAACGCCGATTCTTCCACCACCATGGATATAAGAAGTAACAACATCACCTGTAACCTTTGCAAATCTACGAACAGATAACTTCTCTCCGATTGTAGCTGTTTTCTCTACAAGAAGCTCGCTAAGTCCGTTTGTAGCAAGAAGAGCGTCGATATCCTCTCCATTTGCACCACCATTTAAGCCAGAAGCAAGTGCTGTATCTGCTACAGTCTGAACAAACTCCTGGAATGTCTCGTTCTTTGCAACGAAATCTGTCTCAGAGTTAACCTCTGCTACAACTGCAACGTTTCCGTTTACAGCAACACGTGCGATTCCCTCAGCGGCAATTCTGCTCTGCTTCTTTTCCATCTTAGCTGCACCGCTTTTTCTTAATACCTCAACAGCGGCATCCATATCACCGTTTGTCTCAGTTAAAGCCTTTTTGCAGTCCATCATACCTGCGCCTGTCATTTCACGCAGCTCTTTTACCATACCTGCTGTAATAGCCATTTGATTATCCTCCGATATTAATGTGTTTTATTCCTCAACTGTCTCGTCAGAAGCTTCCTCAGCAGTAACCTCTTCCTCAGCTCCCTGCTTTGCCTCGATAACAGCGTCTGCCATCTTAGATACGATTAATTTGACAGCTCTGATAGCATCATCGTTTCCTGGGATAACATAATCTAACTCGTCAGGATCGCAGTTTGTATCAGCAATACCTATAAGAGTGATTCCAAGTGCCTGAGCCTCTTTGATACAGATACGCTCCTTCTTAGGATCTACTACAAATATTGCATCAGGAATTCTCTTCATATCCTTGATTCCACCAAGGTTCTTCTCGAGCTTCTCCCACTCCTTCTTGAGTGCGATAACTTCCTTCTTAGGAAGAACATCGAATGTGCCATCCTCTGACATTGTCTCGATAGCTTTAAGTCTTGCAATACGGCTCTCGATTGTGCGGAAGTTTGTAAGCATTCCACCTAACCATCTCTCGTTTACATAGTACATACCGCAACGCTCTGCCTCAGTCTTGATTGCATCCTGAGCCTGCTTCTTTGTACCTACGAAAAGGATTGTACCACCCTGAGCAGCGATATCAGATACGGCATCATATGCCTCATCAACCTTTCCTACAGACTTCTGTAAGTCGATGATGTAGATACCATTACGCTCTGTGTAGATGTAAGGAGCCATTTTAGGGTTCCATCTTCTTGTCTGATGTCCAAAATGAACACCTGCCTCGAGTAACTGTTTCATTGAAATTACGCTCATTTTATTTACCTCCGTTTGGTTATTAATCTTCCGTGTGTTTCCAATTAGATCAGCCACCGGTAAGCGTTATCCGGCACCGGCGATCATCCGCACACGTGCTTTATAGTATTTAAGCTTTGGAATTATAACATACCAAAGGCTTATATGCAAGTAAAAAAATTTATTTCTGTGTCAGAATAGTGATTATATCATCATACTATTGTATTATTTTGTCGACAGACGTACTATATATTATATATGCCGAAAATATAAAATTAAATTTAGTTACTTGTTTTTATTTCGGATTCTGTCAAGCTCATCAAAGACTACATCGTTTACTACTTTGATGTATGTGCCTTCATACCGGATGAGCGCGATTCGATAACGCCTGCACTCTCAAACTTGCGCAGGGCATTCACAATTACCGAGCGGGTAATGCCTACTCTGTCGGCTATTCTGCTGGCAACAAGTATACCCTCATTGCCGTCAAGCTCATCAAAGATGTGGAGAATAGCCTCAAGTTCAGAATAAGAAAGTGTATTGATAGCTGAACGGACAATCGATACCTTTCTCTTTTCCTCTTCATTCTCCTCATTCACGGATCTCATCATCTCAAGCCCCACCACTGTTGTGCCATACTCTGTAAGAATGATATCGTCAATGTCATACTCTCTGTCACTTCTGTACTCAAAAAGAGTTCCAAGCCTCTCGCCGGCTATATCAATAGGTGTGATAATAGCCTTGTACATCCTTGTATCTTCACCAAAGCCAAGCGTCTCAAGGTTTACATTCTCCTTTGTTGAAAGGATGCCAAGAAGTCTTTCATTGAGCTCAGTGTCAATATATCCTCCAACCTCATCTACTATCAGTCATGAAGCTCATCCACACCTTTGCAGATACTAGAGCCAAGCACCTTGCCCTTTTTGCTGATTACAAGTATGTCTGAGTCGAGCACCCCGGTGAGCACCTGACATATATCATTGAACACAACCTTTGATGAATTGTTGTTGTGAAGAAGCTTATTAATCTTACGTGTCTTATCTAATAATTGTACTCCCATTAATTGTTATTCCTCTCTTTCGGGCTTTTTATCTGTTACGTAGCCGCACTGCTCATCTGCGCAGGCAATCTTGTTTCCCTTTACAATCATATATCCTCCACAACGAGGGCATTTTTCTGCAACAGGTCTGCCCCAGCTCATAAAATCACACTCTGGGTTGTCAATACAGCCATAGTATTTTCTTCCCTTCCTTGTTTTCTTAAGTACAACATCCTTACCGCATTTAGGGCAATTGACGCCGATTTTTTCAAGATAAGGCATAGTGAATCTGCAGTCAGGAAATCCCGGACATGCCAAAAACTTGCCGTGAGGCCCGTATTTTATAACCAGATTGCGTCCGCACTCAGGGCAGATTTCATCTGTCACCTCATCATGTATTGTAACCTTCTCAAGCTCATTTTCAGCCTTGTCGATTGCATCTTTAAGATCAGGATAAAAATTCTCAACAACTGTCTTCCAGTTAACCTTCCCCTCGGCTACCGCATCTAAAAGCGACTCCATATTGGCTGTAAAATGCTCATCGACAATAGTAGGAAATGATTCCTTCATAATAGAATTAACAACCTCTCCTATCTCTGTCACATAGAGATTTTTACTCTCCTTGGTAATATAGCGTCTGGCAAGTATTGTAGATATTGTTGGAGAATAGGTACTCGGACGTCCTATTCCAAGCTCTTCAAGTGTCTTTACCAAAGAAGCCTCTGTGTAGTGTGCCGGGGGCTGGGTAAAATGCTGCTTAGGCAAAAGCTCCTCAACTGTAAGAAGCGATTCTTCTGTCAGAGGATTTTTAAGAACGGGCTGCTTTTCTTTCTTTGCATCGTCTGCGGCAGTATATGCAAGCTCAAAACCATCAAATAACAGTCTTGACGTAGCAAAGCTGAATACATAATCTCCGACTGAAAGCTTTACTGTAGTAGTCTCGTACTCGGATTTTGCCATACGGCTTGCAGTAAAACGCTTCCAGATAAGCTGATAAAGCCTGAACTGGTCTCTCGACAGTGACTCCTTAATCTCCGAAGGCACTCTGTTTACATCAGTTGGCCTGATTGCCTCATGGGCATCCTGGATATTTTTGCTGCTCTTCTTTGTTCCCTCACCGGTGGAAAGATATTTGTCTCCATAGCTTTTTGAAATAAAATCCTTTGCCATGGCCTCAGCCTCATCTGATACACGCACAGAATCGGTACGCAGGTATGTGATGATACCTACCGTACCCTGTCCCTTTATGTCAACTCCTTCATAGAGCTGCTGGGCTATACGCATAGTCTTTGATATTGGAAAATTCAGAGCCTTTGAAGCCTCCTGCTGTAAAGTACTGGTTGTAAAAGGAAGCGGAGCTTTATTGCTGCGCTGGCCTTTTTGATGCTTTGTACTTTACACTCCTTACCCTTTATTTCGCTAAGCACATTATCCATCTCTTCCTTTGAGGAAATGGCTATCTTGTCGTCACCCCTGCCGTACAGCTTTGCAGTAATCGGCTTCTTCTCACCCTCCACATCAACCGTGGCATCAAGGCTCCAGTACTCCTCAGGGATAAAAGCATTGATTTCATCCTCCCTGTCACAGATGATACGAAGCGCAACAGACTGTACTCTTCCCGCACTAAGCCCTCTCTTGACCTTGGCCCAAAGCAGCGGACTGATTTTGTAACCTACAATACGATCCAAAACTCGTCTGGCCTGCTGTGCGTCTACAAGATCCATATCTATTTTTCTTGGGTGCTTTAAGGATTCCTTGACAGCATTCTTCGTGATCTCATTAAAGCTGATACGGCTTACATCCTTGCCCTCAAGTTTAAGTGCGTGAAGCAGATGCCATGAGATGGCTTCTCCCTCACGGTCGGGATCGGTTGCGAGATATATCTTATCGGCTTTCTTAGCCTCCTTGCGAAGCTTAGCGAGTATTTCACCCTTTCCACGGATTGTGATATATTTCGGTTCAAAATCTCCGTCCACATCTATTCCAAGGCTGCTCTTTGGCAGATCTCTCACGTGACCGTTTGATGCCATTACCTCATAGTTTTTTCCCAAGAATTTCTTTATAGTCTTTACTTTTGCAGGCGACTCTACGATAACCAGATATTTAGCCATTATAAACTCCTTATATAGTAATTTGGAATTGTCTCCTTAACAAATCCTTTTTGTATAAGATTTTCTAACACTTCAAATAGTTCCGATAATTCATACGGCACTTTTTGAGACAATGTCCCGATTGCGATAGGACAAAAATCGAGTAAACTATACACCAATGCTTCTTTTTTATCAAGTAAATTTTTTCTGAAATCCATCTGTGTGCACTCTGTAAACCCAGTCATTGTAATGTCTGAGACAAATTCATCAATATTATAAATAATGCCTGCGCCCTGCTTTATCAGACTGTTGCAGCCGTAGCTTAAGGTGTCGGTGATACGCCCCGGAATGACATATACGTCCTTTCCCTGCTCCATTGCAAAATCAGCCGTAATCAGTGAACCGCTTCTCTTTTTTGCCTCAACTATAACTACTATATCGGATAACCCGGAAATTATTCTGTTTCTCATCGGAAAAAACATCTTTTGCGGGTCGGTGCCCGGCATAAGCTCGCTGATTATGCTCCAAAGACCTTTATTTTATCATATAGAAAGCGGTTCTCTTTCGGATAACAGGTGTCTGCTCCGGAGCCAAGAACTGCATATGTATTTCCACCAGCCTCCAGACACCCCATATGGGCATCTCTGTCTATTCCTCTTGCCATGCCGCTGATTATCTGTATTCCCTGCCTTGAAAGTGCTGCTGCCAGTACCTTTGCCACCTCGCAGCCATATGCGCTTCTGCCCCGTGCTCCGACTATAGCGACACTTTTTCTTGATTTGTCGGGAAGAGCGCCTATGTAAAAAAGACTATACGGCGGATTATGTATATTTCTAAGCTTGTCCGGATAAGCCTCATCCTCCATTGTTACAAAGCCGATATCCTTCTGCTGAAATAATATCCACTCCTTCTCTACGTCATAGGAAGCTCTTGATTCAAGGATTATTTTTCTGTC
>ENA-OQAS01001420-OQAS01001420.1-human-gut-metagenome-genome-assembly--contig:-NODE-1420-length-11202-cov-1.906456_pt1 | contig 11202 bp, 16 predicted proteins | sample MGYA00242733_ERZ504523 | MGnify/ENA primary metagenome ERZ504523 (study PRJEB26092, sample SAMD00036239) | human gut metagenome | host: Homo sapiens | study: EMG produced TPA metagenomics assembly of... | reverse complement strand
CAAGATAATAAATGAAACAATAACTGTCAACAATTCAGAAATTGGAAATGTCCACCAAACAAGTGTTGTTACATTTTCTGTTAAAGTAAAGAAGTAGGCTATTGGAAATACAAAAATAACCAAGCGAAGTAAAGCAATAATTAAAGGTCTAATGGCATAACCAATAGATTGTAAGACACCTTGAATCGCGACAGAAATACCCATAAAAACAAATCCCAGACTTGCTATATGTAAAGCTGTACTACAAATATCAATCATTTCTTGTGTACTTCCTGATAATCCAAATAATTGTGATAATGGATGAGCAAGAAGTTCAAATAATAAAGTAATCATTAAAGAAACAATGATTGTATCAACAATACCAAACTTAATACATTCATCTATCTTTTTCTATCTTTCATTCCATAATTAAAAGATAAAATGGAAATAATTGTATTAGACAATCCAAATGCTGAAAATAAAGCAATTTGTTGGATCTTATAGTAAATACCAAAAGAACCAATTAAAAGAGCTGGATCAACTTGAGCTAATCCTAATATAGCATTCATTCCTGCCATCATCACTGCAAGTAAACCTTGCATCAATGCTGCAGAAACACCAATCATATAGATTCCGTTAATTAGAGAAGCATTCGCTTTGATATAACAAATATTTCCATTAATTTCTTTATTTTTATAATAATGAAAAATACATTGCTACAAACAAAGAAACAAATTGTCCAATAATTGTTGCTAAAGCGGCTCCCGCAACGCCCATTTTCATAGGATAAATAAAGATATAATCTAAAATAATATTTGTAAGTGCTCCTGATATTTGAGCAATTGTTGAAAAGTGTGTTTTACCTGTTGATTGTAGAAATCTTTCATAGACGGTAAAACCAATAGAACCATAAGAAAAACAACAACAAATTTTAAGATAGGTTGTTCCCATTTCAATAACCTTTTGATTACTTCCAGCAAACAATCTTATAAATTTTTCTGATCCAAATAATCCAAACACTAAGAAAACAACATAAATACAAATACTTAAAAAGATTCCTGTTCCGGCAATTTTATTAACTTTATCTTTATTTTGTTCACCTAAACTTTTAGATAATAAAGCATTAATACCAACACCAGTTCCTACACCAATAGCGATAATTAATAATTGAATAGGAAAAGCTAAAGTTAAGGCTTGATTAGCAATAACTCCATCACTTCCCCATGTTTTGTTATAAATATACTATCTATAACATTATAAAGAGCTTGTAAACCATTGATATGATCATTGGTAATCCCATTTTCAAAAATAATTTTTTTAAAGGCACTACGGCCATCTTATTTTTTCCATCATTTCCTCCTTTTTTGTATAAATGCGTAAGTAACAATCTCCAAATAGATTGGGCTTACGCATTTAGCTACACATCATTTTTACAAAAGCATTATAAACAAAAAAATCAAAAATGATGTAAGAATTTTTTAATCTAATTCAAATTGTCCTGTATAAAGTTGATAATAACGTCCTTTCTTTTCAAGCAATTCATCATGACTACCACGTTCAATAATTTGTCCTTGATCTAAGACCATGATGGCATCAGAATTTCTAACTGTAGATAGACGATGAGCAATCACGAAAACTGTTCTATTTTCCATTAAACGATCCATTCCTTTTTCAATCAACTTTCAGTACGGGTATCAATCGAACTTGTTGCTTCATCTAAAATCAATACAGGTGGATTACAAATAGCTGCTCTAGCAATCGCTAAGAGTTGTCTTTGCCCTTGTGAAAGATTTGTTCCATCACTAGAAAGCATTGTTTGATAACCATTTGGTAATCTTCTAATAAAGCTATCTGCATTAGCTAGTTTAGCGGCTTCAATAACTTCTTCATCACTTGCATCAAGTTTTCCATAACGAATATTATCCGCAATGGTTCCCGTAAATAAATGAGCGTCCTGTAAAACAATAGAAATCGATTTTCTTAAATCATCTTTTTTAATTAATTTTACATCAATGCCATCATAAGTAATTGACCCTTTCGTAATATCATAGAAACGATTAATTAAGTTAATGATCGTTGTTTTCCCAGCCCCTGTACTTCCAACAAAAGCAATTTTTTGTCCCGGTTTTGCAAAAAGATTAATATCTTTTAAAATCGGATGTGTTTCATTGTAACCAAAAACAACATCATGGAAACGAACATCTCCTTTTAATTCAACAAGTTCAATGCCATTGTCTCTTGGATGTCTCCAAGCCCAATGTCCTGTATAATGATTACTTTCTTGCATTGAACCATCTTCTAAGATTTCTACTTGTGTTAATGTCACTTTCCCTTCATCAACTTCTTCACTTTCATTCATTAAATCAAAGATTCTTTCAGCACCTGCCATGGCCGCAAGAATAAAGTTAAGTTGTTGAGTAAATTGGTTAATAGGCATCGCTGTTTGTCTTACAAAGACAAGATAAGATGATAAACTTCCTAAATCCATAATTCCATTAATAGCAAATAAACCACCGATACTTGCGACAAGAGCATAGTTGAAATAAGAAATAGAAACAACAGTTGGTATTGTTCTTCCTGAATAAGTTAATGCTTCTACTGCTGAATCATAAAGTTCTTGGTTTCGATAATCAAATTCAATTGAGTTTTCTTTTTCATGATTAAAGACTTTAACAACTTTGATACCATCAACCATTTCTTCAATGAAACCATTTAAATAACCCATCGCATTTTGTTGTTTCTTTAAAGTAATTTTTTACTTCTTTGACTTAAATATTGAATTAAAAAATACATTAAGATCATACAAGCAAATACAATCAAGGATAATTTCCAACTTAATACAAAGATCAAAAAGAGTGTACCTACAATCATAATAAAACTTTGAATCAATGTATCAAAACAGTTATTTAAAGCATCTTGAATGGTATCTAAATCGTTGGTAAAACGACTCATGATTTCTCCATGAGGGTGTCCATCAAAATAAGAAATAGGTAATTTTTGCATTTTCGCAAATAAATCATTTCTTAATTCTTGGACAATACTTTGAGCAGTATGTACCATTAATTGCTTATAGATAGCTGTAGCAGTAGCTCCTATAAAATAAACAATTGCCATGAAAATAATAAATGAAACGAGTCCATGATAATCATTTTTAAAACATAACGATTAACGACTGTTTTAATTTGATAAGTTCCCCATAAACTAATCGAAGTCGAAAAGAATAACAAGCAATCCAATAAAACAAAAGCGTATTTATGATTACCAATATATTTCTTAAAAGATGAAAGCGTCTTTTTCATATTTTTTGGTTTCGCATTTGTAAGTTGTCTAGCCATTATAAATCAACTTCTTTCAATTGAGAATCATAGATTTCTTGATAAATTTCATCATTCTTTAATAACTCTTCATGATTTCCAATTGCATGAATTTTCCATTATCTAAGATAATGATTTGATTAGCATGTTGAAGTGAAGAAATACGTTGAGCAATAATAATCTTTGTTGTTCCTTTTAAAGAAGCTAAAGCTTCTTTAATACTTGCTTCTGTCGCTGTATCAACTGCACTTGTTGAATCATCTAAAATAAGAATTTTAGGATGTGTGAACTACTCCGACTTACACTTCGTTTAGAAGTCGGAGCTTCTTGCTTCAACCACTACAGCCTCTAATGACAATACATTATAGGTCTTACACAGTGTCCACAAGCGTATAAGTTTGGCTCGTCCCAAGCCTACTTTTATAATTTATCTATAAGGACTGAAGAATTCTCAATCCTTCTGTAAGTATATTGATTGCTGCATTATGGTCTCTGTCTCCAGTATAGCCACAATCACATGTATAAACTCGGTCTTTTAGGTCGAGTTTTTTTACACTTCCACAGCAATGACAGATTTGGCTAGAAGGGTACCACTTGTCAACTTTTACGAAATATTTACCTCTTTCTTTAAGCTTGTACTCAAGCATATTAAGAAACATTCCATAACCGTTGTCAAAGGTAGCTTTTCCATTGCCAAAACCTTTATTTCCAATAGCTTTCATATCTAAGTCTTCGACACATACGATATCATACTGATTGGCTATCTCAGTAGATTTCTTATGAAGACTGTCGAGACGTTGATTCGCTATTTTTCTATAGATTCTGTTTACTTTTCTCATTTGTTTAAAATAGTTGCTTGATTTTGTTTCATTCTTTTTAGAACCTGCTTTTCGTGAAAGTCTTCTTTGCTCTTTAGCAAGCTTCTTATGACTTTCTCGATAGTATTTATGAACTCCCGCTTTATTCCCATTACTGTCCATATAAAGTCCATCAGATTTATAGTCAAGTCCAATAGCATTTGTACTCGATTTGGAAACAGATGGAATGTCTTCCTGTTCATATTCAAAAAGAACGGACGCAAAATAGTTACCGACACCATCTTGAGAGACAGTAACAGATTTAAGCTTCCAATCATCTTTAGGCAACTTATAAATAACAGCTTTGACCATTCCAACTTAGGAAGCTTTATGACATTTACCAATAAGAATATTGTTGTTGGTAAAATTTGTTGTATACGACTTTTTAGATTTTCTTTTGCTTTTGAATTTAGGGAAATGATTTTGTTTTTTAAAAAATCTGTCATAGGCGTCTGCTAAATGAAAAACGGCATTTGAAACAGCAAATTTATCTATTTCTTTGAGAAAATCATAATCTTTTTTTAATGTACGAGTAGCGAACTCATTTGATTTAAGCTTAGAAAGATGGGATTCTCCATCTTTGTATCTTTGTTTTTGCAGGGCAAGTAATTGGTTATAGACAAAACGACAGCAACCAAAAGTTTTTGCAAACATGACTTTTTGTTCATCATTTGGATAGAGTCTATATTTAATTGCCTTGTTACTTTTGTTTGCTTTTGACATATATTTTACCTTCCTTGCGTTTGAATATATTCCTTAATAATATCTACGGTCACCCCACCTGTAGATATCAAACAATAGCTTTGTGACCAGAACATATCCTTCCATAAATGTTTCTTGATTTCTGGATATTCTTTTTTTATAAGTCTACTGCTTGCTGATTTATAAGCATTAATAAATTTAGAAATCTCACTATTAGGCTGTCCTCTGAACAGTACATGAACATGGTCTTTATCGTGATTCCATTCTTCCAACGAAATATTATAATTAAGGCATATGTTTTTAAATATCTCTTTAAGCCGTAATGAGATAGCATCATTAATAACATTATTCCTGTATTTGACACACATAATTAAGTGATAATTAAGCATGAATACTGAATGATTATTAGTATCAAGTTCCATAGCAATATCCTTTCTAAAATCAAGTACGACTGAGCGTCTTTTATACTTATAATATATCACAGCTGCACGTCTAAAACAAAATCTCTTATAAAAACTATAAAAGGAGCTAGACCCCTCCCTACGCTTCGCTTAGAGGAAGGGGATTGCGCTCCTATTTTTGTTCAATAACAAATCATTTTCATTTAAATAATGATTTAATACCTTCTTTGCTTGTAATTCTCCTTCTTTCCCTGTAATTCTTTTTGATCTTCATCATCTTCATCACTTGATAAACTTAAAAGTAAAAATATGAATAATATAATTACAAAAAAAGATAATCACTATTATCTGCATTATGTATCATCTCTTATCCATTATAACAAAAAGAGAAGAACCAAATCTTCTCTCTTTTACTTTCTAACGAACATATTTTTTCATTACAATCATATAAATTCCTAATAAGCTTATACCTAGTAAAACTATTGGCACAATACTATTTGTATTATCTCCTGTTGTTACAGCTTTTTTACTTTCTACTTTTATTTCTTTTTTAGAAGCTGTTTCTTCTTCTTTGTTTCAGTTTTCACATTTTCTAACTTAGCAATCTTTTCTGTTTCTAACACTTCTTTACATACTGTACATTCTTTATGTTTTGATCCTTCTTTAGCTACTGTTGGTTGTTGATCAATGATCCAATCACTTGATATATGTTCTCCTTTAGAATCCTTATCTTCATAATATTTATTGATTGTTTTTGATGTTTTTCCACATCTTGAACATACATACCAATATGTATCGTGTTCCTTACAATTAGTTGCTTTTTCTCTTAAAAATTGTGGATTCTTAACTTCTATATAAGCATGTCCTAAATGAGTACCTGTTGCTGCAAATGCTTCTGTACCTTTTGCTCCACAAATACAACTCTTATAATATCTAGCAGGTGTCATACAAGTAGCTGGAGTCGCTAAATATTCACTACTTTCAACTTCTTGATTATACACATGATTTCCTTTATCTGAAACTTCATTACATCCTGGAACTGTGCATGAATGCCAATGATTATTAGAATCTTTATGCCAATCTTTAGAGAATACATGATTTCCTACTTCTGCAGATTCATAATACTTATCTTGTGCATTTTCATCATCTTTAGCACTTACAACACATCTTGAACATGCATACCAATATGCATCATGTTCTTGACAGTTACTTCCTTGAGATTTTAAGTATTTTGCATCTTTTATTTGTTTTGTATATTCATGTCCTAATTTTGTATCTTTATCTTCAAATGTTTCTGTAGTACTTACTTGACCACAAGCACAGCTTTTATAATAGATAGCATTTGTTGTACATATTGCTTTGTCTTTTAAAGTACTTACTCCATTGACTTCTTTTAATTTTTGATCAAAAGTATGTTCTTCCCAAACTGCTTTAATTTCCTTATTTTGATCATCTTTAGTAAATACTCTTTTATCTCCTACTTTATAAACAGTATTGTCTACTTGCCAGCCTTTAAAATGTTTTCCATTTGGAGCAACATATTCGCATTTTTGGAAAATAAATTCTTTATCTAATTCAACAGTTGGATTAGCCATTGTTCCTGTTCCACCATTAGAACCATATTTGATTTTTAATTGGAATACTAATGCATCAATTGCTTCATTAATAGCATCTGCATAGCCATTAACAACCTCTTGTTCAGTAATATCTTTATCACGATTGACTGCGTTAATAGCATCCTCTACCTTTGAAAAATCTTTATAATTATCTTTATTAAGTGAATTTGCTCTTTTAATAGCTGCATCTACATCTGTATAATCTGCACCAGCATATGTCATACTTAATAATTTAGCTATAACACTATCAAATATTGCTGTAGCCTCTTTTGAGCTTTTAGCTCCCATATAATAAGCACTATTTTCTGCTCTAGTTCCTAAGTTTTTATAACTTTGGGCATCTGAGTAATTACTAGAAACTCCATGCATATAAGCATTAAACTTTTCTGCATCTGACCAACTACCACTTCCTACATGTCCAGTAATAGATGGATCAGTTAAAGAAAACATTCCAAATGTATAAACTTCTGCATCTTTTTTTTTTTATTTCTTTCGATGTATTAATTGCTCCATTTGCGACATCATCATCAAAATTATTAAAAGTCGTTGGCTGACCATCCGTTACAAAAAAACAATTCTTTTGGCATCTTTTCTACTTCATCATTTTTACTTTGATTAATTTGTTTTAATGCTAATTCCATTGCAAAATCTGAACGTGTTGCCCCTGCAGGACTAATGCTATTTACAACATCTTCTAACTTTGCTTTATTGTCATTTGTGGCAGTAAAGAAGTCACTCATGATTTGCGTATAATTATACGTATTACGATTTTCTTGATAAGTATCATTTCCTATTTTATCTGCATTATCAGGTATTTTCCCTGAAAATTTAATAATCGAAATTCTACTTTGATATTTTTCATCACTCTGTTTTGAATTATTTTTAGCAAATTCCTCAATAAATTGATTAATTGAATCTTTTAAAATTGTAATCCTTTTAGTAGTATCAGTTGAAGTTATAGGATCTACATACTCCCTGAAACATCTAAAACCAAGACAATATCAAGTGGTATATTATTCTTTTGATTAGCCGCAAATACGTTGACTGGCATTTGTGCAAAGAACATCATTAATGTCAGTATACATGCTATCACTTTCTTATATATTTTCATTTTCCCTATCCCCTTTCTTTGAATATTATTCATTTCCTTCTATGCTTTTATTTTACTTTTTTTAATTGTTATTTTTTATAATTGGCGCGAAATGTCGTTTTTAGGGTGTGAAATGTATATAAGAAGTGTTTTTATTTTGATAAAATAGTATTAGGTGATGTATATGAATATAGCAATATGTGATGATGATCTTTATATATGAATCAAGTTAAAGAAATGATAGAAAAATGGGGAAAGGAACATCATGAAGATGTTTCTATTTATCTTTTTAATCATGGGGATGCTTTAATTAATAGTTATCAAAAAGTCATATCGAAAGTTATTTTATTAGATATTATGATGCCTTTATTAAATGGTATGGAAACAGCTCATGAAATTAGAAAAAATGATTCTGTCGTTAAAATTATTTTTTTAACCTCTTCTCCTGAATTTGCCTTAGAATCTTATGATGTTAAAGCAAGTGGATATCTTTTAAAACCTACAACTTATGAAAAACTATGCTCTCTTTTAAATGATTGTAAACAAGCATTTCATTATGAACCTGAATCTATTATTGTTAAAACAGATAAAGGATATCGTAAAATTTATTATCATTTGATTGAATGTGTTGAAGCACAAAATAAAAAAGTTTTTATTTTGTTTAAATGATGGTGAATGTCTAGAAGTTTTAGATACTTTTGTTCATTGTAGTAATGAATTAACTACAATGATGCATTTTATAAATGTCATCGAAGTTACTTAGTTCATATGCCTGCTATTGATCATTTTAATTCTATAGAAATTGAAACAAAAACACACAAGAAGTTCCCATCGCAAGAAGTTATGCTAAATCTTTTAAAGAAGCTTATTTTGAATATATGTTTAAAGAAGGTGATTAACATATGATTTATACTATTTTAGAATCTATTCGTTATACTTTAACTTTATTATTCGGTATCTTTGTTTCTGCACTGTTTCTAGATATTAGAATCAATAAAAGAATGTCATTTGTTCTTTTCTATTCTTTTATATTGATTTAGTACTTCAGGGAATTTTCTATTTTACTAAAGATTTATCGGCTGTTATTTCTTTATATCCTTTTATTACCCATTTACCACTTTTATTATTTTTTGTTTTAATTTTCAAAAAACGATTATTTCCAAGTTTAATTGCTATAACAAGTGCTTATTTATGTTGTCAAATAAGTAATTGGACAACAATCTTTGTTTCCTCTTTTATTAAGAATATAGATAATATAACCTATTCTTTAACACTCATTATTTCTTTTGTTTTCATTATTAAATTTGTTTATTTACCTATTTCTCAATTATTAAAAAACAATCACATGAACTTATTTCTTTTGGTATCATTCCAATGTTCTATTATATATTTGATTATCTTTCTACCGTTTATACAAAGCTTCTTTATATTGGAAATAAAACAACTGTAGAATTTACACCATTTCTTTTATGTATCTGTTATTTTGTATTCTGTACCGTTTATTTTAAACAATATGAAGAAAAGCAAAAAATAGAAACGACCAATAAGGTTATTTATATGAAACAAGCACAATCAAAAAAGAAAATGAAGCTGATGAAAGAAAATGAAAAAAAGATTATTTTAATGAGACATGATATGCGTCATTTTTTAAACAATATACTAAACGATCTTAAAAATAATCAAAATGAACATGCTATCGAATATATTCATACTTTATTTGATGTCATCGATCAAACTGTAAGAAAGAAATATTGTTTAATGATACTGTTAATATGATTATGACATCTTATGAAAATAGAATGAAAGATGAAAATATTGATTTTCATTATCATTTAGATGTTCCTCAACAATTGTCTATTAGTGATATCGATTTAACTTCTATTCTATCTAATGGTTTAGAAAATGCTTTTAAAGCTGTTATGTTATTAGAAAATGAACGTTTTATAGAATTAAATATGCAAGAAAAATGTGGTAAGTTACTTATATCTATTGAAAATAATTACTTAAATGAACCTATTTTTGTAGATGGTATTCCTATATCTAAAGAAAAGGATCATGGCTTTGGAACTCAAAGTATTGCTTATACAGTTGAAAAGCTCCATGGAAATTGTCAATTTTCTACTCATCAACACCATTTTAAATTAAGAGTTGTCATTTAAAAAGATTACAGGTTAAGCACCTTGTAATCCTTTTACATCTTGATCAGTAATTCTTTTACCATCTTCAATTTTATTAATAACATTAATAATACCGTTCAAGATTTTATTAGGTTTCATTGTATAACATTTTTACCCTTCATAGAATATGTTTATATGAATTTCTGGATCTCCCGTAAGTTGAACATTGTACATTTTCCATTTAGACATATCATCTAATTGCGTTTGAACAAGTGATTTTATATCTTCAGATGACATATTAGTTTCAAAACATCCTTCTACTGCTTGTAAAATATTTGAATAGTTTGTAATGATTTAGGAGAAACAGCTTTATTGATCATGGCTTTAAGTAATCTTTGTTGGTTTCTTCCTCGATCAAAATCACCACTTGGTAAAGCATATCTTTCTCTTACAAAACATAAAGCTTTATCTCCATCCATTTGATTAATTCCTTTATTAATATGATAGTGACCATGTAATGTTGTAATTCATAAGGTGAATCAATTGTTACTCCACCTAAGGCATCAATGATATTAGTAATTCCACTAAAGTTTGTCTTAGCATAATAATTCACTTTTAAATCCAAGAAATCTTCTATAGAAGAAATTGTCTCGTTAATACCATACATAGCTGAATGCGTTAATTTATCCATTTTTCCATTTTTATGCAAGGTAATTTGTGTATCTCTAGGAATAGATACAATTAATATTTGTTTTTGAATTGGGGAAACACAGACAGCAAGATTAACATCAGCTCTTGAAATTGCTGAAACTGTCCCATAAGTATCTATTCCTGTCATATAAACAATAAATGGATTTTTAGTCACATTTGTTTCTTGTGTCACAGAATTTAATTTTTCTTGAATTTCTACTTTATATAAACTCTTTAGATTTTCATCAATACCTTCATGATTTGCTTCTAATAAAGCCATATAAGCATTATCAGCAACAATAATATCAATGTCTCCATCCATGATAGCATCTCCTAATAAAGAATAATCTTTATAATCTTTTGTTTGAAAATCTTTATTTGCTTTATTTTCTATTTTAGCAATTGCTGATGTAATATTCTTTGAGCCTTTTTCACT
>ENA-OQAS01001419-OQAS01001419.1-human-gut-metagenome-genome-assembly--contig:-NODE-1419-length-11209-cov-4.229471_pt1 | contig 11209 bp, 17 predicted proteins | sample MGYA00242733_ERZ504523 | MGnify/ENA primary metagenome ERZ504523 (study PRJEB26092, sample SAMD00036239) | human gut metagenome | host: Homo sapiens | study: EMG produced TPA metagenomics assembly of... | reverse complement strand
AAGTAGCTGGCAAAGCTGAAGCCGCTTTCACCAAGGACGGCATCGTGACTGCCGGCAACTCTTCCGCCATCAATGACGGCGCTGCTGCTCTGGTCATCATGAGCGAGGAAAAGGCCAAGGAGCTGGGCGTGAAGCCTCTGGCTACCTGGGTCGCCGGTGCTCTGGCAGGCGTTGAGCCCGAAGTCATGGGCCTGGGCCCCATCGCCGCTACCAAGAAGGTCATGGCAAAGACCGGCATGAGCGTTGCTGACATGGATCTGATCGAGGCCAACGAGGCATTTGCTGCTCAGTCTGTGGCTGTCAGCCAGGCTCTGAACTTTGATATGAGCAAGGTGAACGTCAACGGCGGCGCCATTGCTCTGGGCCACCCGGTCGGCGCTTCCGGCGCTCGTATCCTGGTCACCCTGCTGTATGCTATGAAGCACCGTGGTGCTCACAAGGGTCTGGCTACCCTGTGCATCGGCGGCGGCATGGGCTGCGCTACCATCGTTGAGATGGACTAAGTTCCACCTCTTGGAATCCTGACTGAATGACAGACCCGGACGGGGAAGGGAACCGGAGAGCCTTTCCTCCGTCCGGGGGCTGTTTGTGATAATTGATAAGATTTGAATAGGAGGTTTTCACAATGGCATTTGTAAAAACGAGGTGCAGGGTGCAGTTGAGATCATTACCATCGACCGCCCCAAGGCACTGAATGCCCTGAATCCCGAAGTTCTGGCAGACCTGAAGGCAGCTTTTGAGGCTGTGGATCAGGAGACTGTCCGCTGCATCGTTCTGACCGGCGAAGGCGACAAGAGCTTCGTGGCAGGTGCAGATATCGGTTCCATGAGCACCATGACCAAGGCAGAGGGTGAGCCTCGGCAAGCTGGGCATTGATGTGTTCCTGATGATCGAGAGCTTCCCCATTCCCGTTATTGCAGCCGTGAACGGCTTTGCACTGGGCGGCGGCAACGAGCTGGCTATGAGCTGCGACATCCGCATCTGCTCTGACAACGCTGTGTTCGGCCAGCCGGAAGTGGGTCTGGGCATCACCCCGGGCTTCGGCGGCACCCAGCGTCTGGCACGTCTGGTCGGCATGGGTATGGCAAAGCAGCTGGTCTACTCTGCACTGAACATCAAGGCGGACGAGGCTCTGCGCATTGGTCTGGTGAACGCTGTGTATCCTCAGGCTGAACTGATGGAGAACGTGCTGAAGCTGGCCGGCAAGATCGCAAAGAATGCACCCATCGCTGTACGCAACTGCAAGAAGGCAATCAACGGCGGCATCAGCCTGCCCATCGAGAAGGCTGTTGAGGTCGAGGAAAAGCTGTTCGGCAGCTGCTTCGAGACCCACGACCAGAAGGAAGGCATGGCCTGCTTCCTGAGCCGTGAGAAGCCGAAGCCCAAGGCAGTGTTCACCAACAACTAATCCATTACTACATAATTTTTGATATTAAAGGAGAGGTTTCCTATGAAGATCGGTGTTATCGGCGCTGGCACCATGGGCCAGGGCATCGCAAAGGCATTTGCACAGGTTGAGGGCAACACCGTTGCTCTGTGCGACATCAAGCAGGAGTGGGCCGAGAATGGTCTGGCAAAGATCAAGAAGGGCTACGAGAAGCTGGTTGCCAAGGGAAAGATGACGCAGGAAAAGGCAGACGCTATCGTTGCTGCCATCACCCCGGGCCTGAAGGAAGACCTGTGCGCTGACTGCGATCTGGTCGTTGAGGCTGCTTTTGAGGATATGAAGGTCAAGCAGACCACCTTCGGCGAGCTGGATAAGATCTGCAAGCCCGAGTGCATCTTCGCTTCCAACACTTCTTCTCTGTCCATCACCGAGATCGGCAAGGGCGTTAGCCGTCCGCTGGTCGGCATGCACTTCTTCAACCCCGCAGACCGCATGAAGCTGATCGAGGTCATCGCAGGCTGCAACACTCCCGCTGAGACCGTTGAGAAGATCAAGGAGATCTCTGTTGCCATCGGCAAGCAGCCGGTTCAGGTCAATGAGGCTGCAGGCTTCGTCGTCAACCGCATCCTGATCCCCATGATCAACGAAGCTGCTTTCATCAAGATGGAAGGCGTTTCCGATATCGCCGGCATCGACACCGCTATGAAGCTGGGTGCCAACCACCCCATGGGTCCCCTGGAGCTGGGCGACTTCATCGGCCTGGATATCTGCCTGGCCATCATGGATGTGCTGTACAAGGAGACCGGCGACAGCAAGTACCGTGCATGCCCGCTGATCCGTAAGATGGTCCGCGGCGGCAACCTGGGCTGCAAGAGCGGCAAGGGCTTCTACGTTTACAACGCAGACCGCACCAAGACCCTGTTGACCAGCTGTAAATTCTGATAAACGTTTCTCCCGACCGTGGAAACGCGGCCGGGAGGAATTTGTTTGCACCGGGCAATTCCGGTAAATGAAAAAGACCCGTTAGGAGGATATAGCGATGGATTTTACTCTGTCCAAGCAGCAGCAGATGGTACAGAAAATGTACCGCGAGTTTGCTGAGAACGAAGTCAAGCCCCTGGCAAAGAAGGTTGATGCGGAAGAGTACTTCCCCAAAGAGACCGTCGAAAAGATGGGCAAGCTCGGCATGATGGGCATTTATTTCCCGACTGAGGTCGGCGGTGCAGGCGGCGATGTGCTGTCCTACGTCATGGCAGTGGAAGAGCTGAGCAAGGTCTGCGGCACCACCGGTGTCATCGTCTCTGCTCACACCAGCTGTGTGCTGCTCCTATTTATGAAAATGGTACTCCCGAGCAGAAGGCAAAGTATCTGCAAGCTGTGCAGCGGTGAGTGGCTGGGTGCTTTCGGCCTGACTGAGCCGGGTGCCGGCACCGATGCACAGGGTCAGCAGACCTTTGCAAAGCAGGACCCCGAGACCGGTGATTGGATCCTGAACGGTTCCAAGATCTTCATCACCAACGCCGGCTACGCAAACGTCTTTATCGTTATTGCTGTCACCGATATCGTGCCCGACAAGAAGGGCCGTCCCACCAAGCAGTGCTCCGCCTTTATCGTGGAGCGCACCGACCCGGGCTTCTCCGTCGGTAAGGCTGAGGACAAGATGGCATCCGCGCTCTTCCACCTGCGAGCTGATCTTTGAGGACTGCCGCATCCCTGCTGACCGTATGCTGGGTGTGCGTGGCCGCGGCTTCCAGCTGGCTATGGCTACTCTGGACGGTGGCCGTATCGGCATTGCTTCTCAGGCTCTGGGCATTGCGAGGGCGCTCTGGAAGAGACCGTTGCTTACGTCAAGGAGCGCAAGCAGTTCGGCCGCAGCATTTCCGCATTCCAGAACACCCAGTTCGAGCTGGCTGAGATGAAGGCACGCGTTGAGGCTGCAAAGTATCTGGTCTACGCTGCTGCTCTGAAGAAGCAGGAGGCTATGGATGGCAAGAAGGTCCGTTACAGCGTTGAGGCTGCTCAGGCAAAGCTGATCGCAGCCCGCACCGCAAGCGATGTGACCCGCCGCTGCTGCAGCTGTTCGGCGGTTACGGCTACACCCGTGACTATCCCATCGAGCGCATGATGCGTGATGCCAAGATCACCGAGATCTACGAGGGCACCAGCGAAGTGCAGATGATGGTCATTTCCGGCGCGCTGCTGAAGTAAGGGAGGCAAGAGTTACAATGAAAGCAATTGTTTGTGTAAAGCAGGTTCCTGATACCTCCGGCAAGGTGTCCGTCAAGCCCGATGGCACTCTGGACCGTGCTTCGATGGCTACCATCACCAACCCTGATGACCTGAACGCTCTGGAGGCTGCTCTGAAGCTCAAGGACGCTACCGGCTGCGAAGTCGTTGTTGTTACCATGGGTCCCCCGCCGGCAGAAGGCATGCTGCGTGAGCTGCTGGCCCGCGGCGCTGATAAGGCTGTTCTGGTCTCCGGCCGTGAGTTCGGCGGCTCCGATACCTTTGCAACCAGCCAGATCCTGGCTGCTGCTGTCAACAAGATCGGCGTTGGCCCCGAGGACGTTGTGTTCTGCGGCCGTCAGGCAATCGATGGCGATACCGCACAGGTCGGCCCGCAGATCGCTGAAAAGCTGCATCTGCCTCAGGTCACCTACGTGGCAGACATCCAGAAGGATGGCAACACCCTGACCGTGAAGCGTATGCTGGAAGACGGCTACATGATGGTCAAGGTGCAGACTCCCTGCCTGCTGACCTGCATCAAGGAGCTGAACCAGCCCCGTTACATGAGCGTGAATGGCATCTTCACCTGCTACGACAAGCCGATGGAAGTGTTTGATTACAACGCACTGAAGGACGATCCGCTGATCGAGGTTGATACCATCGGTCTGAAGGGTTCTCCGACGAACGTCTTTAAGTCCTTCACTCCTCCGCAGAAGGGCGCAGGCACCATGCTGAAGGCGACGATACTGCCGCACAGCTGGCTGGTATCCTGGCCAAGAAGCACCTGATCTGATGAAAGGAGCATAGGATTACAATGGCTGATTTTAACGAATACAAGGCGTATGGGTCTTCTGCGAGCAGCGCCAGGGCGCATTGATGCCCACTGATTTCGAGCTGGTGAGCGAGGCCCGCAAGCTGGCTGATGAGCTGGGCTGCGAGGTCACCGGTCTGCTGCTGGGCGACAACGTGGAAGCATTGCCAAGGAGCTGGGCGGCTATGGTGCCGATAAGGTCATGGTCTGCGACAGCCCCCTGCTGAAGGACTACACCACCGATGCATACGCTAAGGTCGTGTGCGACATGGTCAACGAGTACAAGCCCGAAGTCCTGCTGATCGGTGCAACCAACATCGGCCGCGATCTGGGCCCCCGCTGCGCAGCTCGTCTGCACACCGGCCTGACCGCTGATGCTACCCATCTGGACATCGACACTGCAAAGTACATCGATTTCCTGAAGGAGAGCTCCACCATCGACCTGTCCAAGCAGAAGTTCGATATGGAAGACCGCAACCTGAAGATGACCCGTCCCGCATTCGGCGGCCATCTGATGGCTACCATCATCTGCCCCCGCTTCCGTCCGCAGATGTCCACCGTGCGCCCCGGCGTTATGAAGAAGGCTCCTTCGATCAGCCAAGGCTGATGCCTGCCAGATCGTGAAGCCCGCATTCGCTCTGGCTGCTGAGGACATCAAGACCGAGGTCCTGAGCGTTGAGAAGGCCGCTGAGAAGCTGGTCGATCTGATCGGCGCAGACGTGATCGTCTCTGTCGGCCGCGGCATCAGCAAGGATGTCAACAAGGGCATTGAGCTGGCTGAGCAGCTGGCAGCTGCTCTGGGCGGCGGCGTTGTGGGTGCTTCCCGTGCCGTCACCGATGCAGGCTGGATGACCGCTGACCATCAGGTTGGTCAGACCGGCAAGACCGTGCACCCCAAGATCTATGTTGCTCTGGGCATCTCCGGCGCTATCCAGCACACCGCTGGTATGCAGGACTCCGAGTGCATCATCGCTGTCAACAAGAACGAGGGTGCTCCCATCTTCGGTGTTGCCGACTACGGCATCGTGGGCGACCTGTTCAAGGTCGTGCCCGAGCTAATCAAGCAGATCGAGGCAGCAAAGGCTGCTCAGTGATCGACTGACGCGAGATCTTTTTATAGCATAGCCTGAATTGTGGGAGGGCGGCTCTTCGGAGCCGCTCTTCTTTTTATGTAAGGAATACGGCACAGCACAGATGGCCTGAAAAGGCTGCCTGTGCTGTTTTTGTTGCAGAAGTACAGCCAAAGGCCGGCTGCAGCCCAGAAAAGGGCTGCGGGATGGGAGGGGAGTGGAACGGAAAAGCGCACACAAAAGTCTGTTACACTTTGAAATATGCATATAAGCGAATAGGCATACAGAGAAATGCATGAAAAACATTACAGAAAAAGTGTAGAAAAAATAAAATGCAACACGTTAAGTGTGACAAAACAATCCTGAAAACGGTGAAGCGCAACACGGGCGTAACAAATTCACGGTATCTTGGATGAATTTGTTGCGCTTGTGAAACGATTTCAGAACGGGAAATTTTGATTTTTTTGCATTTTCTCTCAAAAAATCGACAGAAACCCCTTGACGATGAGATGTTCTTGTGATACTCTTGTTGCACAATAGTAACACATTTGAAACGAAAGAGTTGCAAATGTGTTGCAGTACGCATTCACATGAATGCAAAAAAGCTTTTATATACAAAAGCTTGCGGAGGATGTCTTATGAAACTCGAGATGCGCACCCTGAAAAATATCGCAGCAGCAGCTATGACTCTGGCTGTGGTTTTTGGTGCTGCATCTCTCAAGCCCGTTACTGCAAACGCAGCTGAGGCTTCGGTTTCTGCCTCCATCGAAGAAGAAAATTCCTACATCAGCTTTCAGGACGAAGCTTATCAGAACGAGTTCCTGCGCCGCGTAAACAACGAGCGCGCAAAGGCTGGCCTGAAGCCCGTTCAGCTGGGCGACAGCAGCCACAATAGTGCCGCTCAGGAGCGCGCTAAGGAACTGGCCTCTTCTTATTCCTACGTTCGTCCCAATGGCCAGCGCGATTTTACCATCTTCGCCGAGAATGGTATCAACGATGCGTCCGTTGGCGAAAACTACATAGCTGGCGTTTCTACCCCCCGATGCAGCGGTGATCAGTGGATGAACATTGATTTCGCACGTGAGCGCATGCTGAATGCGGATGTGACCACCATGAGTGTGGGCCACTACGAAGGCGGCGTTTACAACAACTACTGGGTGCTGATCTTCTCTTGCCCCGAAAACTCTTACACCAGCAACTACCGTCAGGAAGTTCTGAATCTGGTCAATGCCGAGCGTGCAAAGTACGGCCTGCAGCCCCTGGTCATGGGCGATGCAAAGCTCACCGCAGCTGCTCAGCAGCGCGCCGAAGAAATCGCAACCGTCAATTCTCACGTTCGTCCCAATGGTACCAAGTGGTACACTGTTCTCAGCGAGTACGGCGTGACGGATGCCGCTGCTGGCGAGAATGCCGCATGGGGCAGCGTTTCTCCTGAAGAAGTCGTGAATGCCTGGATGAACTCCGAAGGCCATCGTGCAAACATTCTGGATCCCGAAGCTCGTGCAATGGGTGTTGGCTACTACTACAACAGCTCCAGCACTTGGGGCCATCAGTGGATCCAGCTCTTTACCAAGTAATCATCGTAATCATATGCTTTCTTCAGAAATCGGCTGGGCCGCAGGGCTCAGCCGATTTTTGTTGCGCTTTTTTCTGGCAGAGGACATGCGGGCAGCAGTACAGGAAGCTGGCCTTGACACAAAAACGTATGCGGCAGTGGTTGCACAACGGACGATTTATGTTATACTTGTTTTGAATAACATGCAGGAGGAACCACAGTGGAGGATTACCGCACCATCCATGGCACGGCCACAGGAGAATACGAAGAAAAGAAGAGCCGCTTCATTGCGGCGCTGTCATTTGCGGACAGCGAGGAAGCTGCCGTTGCATTTCTGGAACAGGTGCGTGCGGCCAACCGCACGCCCGCCACAATGTGTATGCCTACCGCCTGAGGGAAGGCAACCGGGAACGCTATTCAGATGATGGTGAACCGGCCAAGACGGCGGGCACACCAGCGCTGGAGGTGCTGCAGCACAGCGGCCTGACGGATCTGATCGTGGTGGTGACCCGTTACTTTGGCGGCGTGCTGCTGGCACCGGCGGCTTGGTGCGTGCATACACCACGGCTACGGCCCGTGCACTGGAAAATGCCGAGGTGGTCACGGTGCGCAGCGTGGTGGAGCTGCGCGTGACGGTGGATTACTCCCTTTATGAGCGTGCATCGCTGCTGATCGATGCGGCGGGAGCAAAACAGGCCGCGCCGCAGTTCACGGATCGCGTGGCCCTGTGCTGGCAGATGCCGGAACACACCGAAGGCCCGCTGCTGGAACAGCTGCGGGAGCTGCGCGCGGCAGCGCGCAGGTGACGGTATCCGATCCGTTCTACGCACCGTTCTGAACCCGGCAGCAGCAAAAATAAAAAAGCAAGCATTATTTTGCGAACCGACAGGCTTTTTCCCCCTTCGACAAAGCGGGTGTGCTACAATTGCCGCAGACGCAGCAATTGGGATCGGCTGTGCCGAAACAGAGAGGGGGAATGGCGACAAAAAGGGAGGGCGACTTTGTATGGATGTACGTCAGCGCACAGAAGAGATCGAACATATGACCTTCGCGCCGTGGGCTACCTTCAGCGACCAGAGCCGCGGCCGCATGCTGCCGGAAGAGCAGGACCCGATCCGGCCGGTGTTCCAGCGTGACCGTGACCGGGTGCTGCACTGCAAGGCGTTCCGACGGCTCAAACAAAAGACGCAGGTGTTCCTCTCGCCGGAGGGAGACCTGTACCGCACCCGACTGACCCATACGCTGGAGGTCTCGCAGATCGCGCGGACCATTGCCCGCGCCCTGCGGCTGAACGAAGATCTGACCGAAGCAATCAGCCTTGCCCATGATCTGGGCCACACGCCGTTTGGCCATGCCGGGGAGCGCGCGCTGAATGAGCTGTGCCCGGACGGCTTCAAGCACTACATGCAGAGCCTGCGTGTGGTGGACAAGCTGGAAAAGGACGGCCGGGGCCTGAACCTGACGTGGGAGGTGCGCAACGGCATCGTGACCCACACAAAGGGCACCTGGGCGGCAACGCCGGAAGGGCGCATCGTGCGCATGGCGGATCAGATCGCCTATGTGAACCATGACATTGAGGACGCGGTGCGCGCCGGTGTGCTGGACCCAGCCACCCTGCCGAAGGAATGCACCGCCGTGCTGGGCCAGACAAAATCTGCCCGCATCACCACCATGATCAACAGTATCCTTGCCAACAGCGATGGGGATGTGAAGGTGGGCGCAGAGGAAAACGAAGCTTCCTTGCGCTGCGGGATTTCATGTACGCCACCGTGTACGTGGACAAGACCGCCAAGCGGGAAGAGCAGAAGGTGGACAAAGTGATCGGGGAACTGTACGATTACTACCTGAACCATGTGGATCGGATGTCCAACTTCTACATCCAGCTGGCTTATCAGGAGGGCAGAGAACGCGCAGTGACTGATTACATCAGCGGCATGAGCGATGAATTTGCCATCCGCACTTTTGAGGAATTGTTTGTGCCCCGGAAGTGGCATGTCCTATAAATCCGAAAGGTCGTTTGAAAGATCCATGATCCCACACGAATACATTGAAGAACTGACCCGCCGCACCGACATTGTGGAGCTGGTGGGCAGCTATGTGCAGCTCAAGCGCAAGGGACGTTTGTATGGCGGCCTGTGCCCCTTTCACAGCGAAAAAACGCCTTCATTCTACGTCTACCCGGACACCCAGAGCTTTTACTGCTTTGGCTGCGGCGCAGGCGGCGATGCCATTACCTTTACGAAAAAGATCAACAGCATCGATTACCCGGAGGCCGTTAAGCTGCTGGCAGCGCGGGCCGGTATGCCGGAGCCGCAGGAGGACGACAAAACAGGCCGGATGCGCAGCCGCATCCTCTCCATGAACAAGGAGGCGGCACGGTTTTCCACGCCTGCCTGAACTCCACCGTGGAGGAAGCCCGGCAGGCCCGTGCTACTGGCGGCGGCGCGGGCTGGACGACAAGACCATCGTCCGGTTCGGGCTGGGCTATGCCCCCAACGACGGGCAGGCCCTGTATCAGTTTTTGCGCGATAAGGCTACAACCAGCAGGAGCTGGATGCCAGCGGTCTGTTCAAGCGCAGTCCGTCCGGGCGGATCTACTGCCTGTTCTGGAAGCGGGTGATGACCCCCATCTTTGATCTGCGGGGCAACATCATTGCCTTTGGCGGCCGCGTGCTGGATGACTCCAAGCCCAAATACGTCAACAGCCCAGAAACGCTGGTCTACCACAAGTCGGACACGGTATTCGCGCTGCAGATCGCCAAGCGCAGTGCGTCCCGGCGGTTCGTACTGTGCGAGGGCTATATGGACGTCATCAGCATGCAGCAGGCCGGCATCGACACAGCAGTGTGTGCCTGCGGCACGGCCCTGACCCCGGAGCAGGTGCGGCTCATCAGCGAGTACGCGGACGAGGTCATCCTGAGCTACGACTCGGACGAGGCGGGCCAGAAAGCCACCCTGCGGTCGCTGGAGCTGTTCCGCAACAGCCCGGTCAAGGTGGGCGTGTTGCAGATCCCCGGAGCAAGGACCCGGACGAGTACATCAAAAGTATGGCGCCGAGCGCTTCAAGGCACTGCTGGACGGCGTGGGCAATGCGCTGGACTTCCGTCTGGGACGACTGCGCAGTCAGTATGACCTTTCGCAGGATGCCCAGCGGCTGGAGTATGTCAAGCAGGCGGTGGACTTGCTGGCTGAGCGCTCTAGCCCACGGAGCAGGAGGTGTACGCCGGACGTCTGGCAGAGGAAACGAACATCTCCAAGACCGCCATCATGACCCAGCTGGAAACAGCGGTGAAAAAGGTGGGCAGCAAGCGCCGTTATGAAAAGAAGAAGGCAGCGCTGCAGTCCGGTGAGATGAACCAGATCAAGGTGTCCTACACCGCCGGAGGCAGCCAGGCCCTGGGCATCGTCAGTGCCCAGCAGCGGCTGCTGGCAGCCATCCTCCGGGAGCCCGGTACCTGGACCTGGTCCAGGGCCGGCTGACGGCAGACCGATTCATCCAGCCCCAGCAAAAGGAGCTGTACCAGGCCATGGTGGACTGCCGCCAGCAGGGGGTGGACATCAGCCTGGCCACCCTCCGGGCCTTTGTCAGCGAGGAGGCTTTGAATGAACTGAGCCACCTGGCGGCACAATACAGCGATGTGAATTGTACGCCGGAGGATATCCGGCTGTACCTGGACCGCATTGACCGGGGAATGCCCCTGGCCAGCAAGGCGGCCAGCATGACAAACGAGGAACTGAGCAGCTACTTCCAGTCGATGCGCGAAAAAAAGCAGGGGCTCGTGTGCGAAGAAGAATGAGGCCCGCTTTCCCCTCCGGCTGGAGCAGGAGAGGAAAGGAGCAGGAATCATGCAGAAATTGTCGCAGACCGAGGAACTGGCCCGGACGCTGGCGGCACACGCCCGGCGCAAGACCCTGACCCCGGACCAGATCAGCCGCGCCATGGACGAGGCGGACTATGATGTGGCCCGGCTGGATGAACTGTACGAAGCGCTGGAGGCCCGGGGTGTGCACATTGCCGAGGACGAGGAAGCGGAGCTTCCGCCGCTGGACGAAACGCAGCTTGGTCAGCTGGAACATGAACTCTCCGCCGAGGGCGTGGCGCTGGATGACCCAGTGCACACCTATTTAAAGGAGATCGGCCGGGTGCCGCTGCCTTACGG
>ENA-OQAS01001418-OQAS01001418.1-human-gut-metagenome-genome-assembly--contig:-NODE-1418-length-11214-cov-2.612519_pt1 | contig 11214 bp, 15 predicted proteins | sample MGYA00242733_ERZ504523 | MGnify/ENA primary metagenome ERZ504523 (study PRJEB26092, sample SAMD00036239) | human gut metagenome | host: Homo sapiens | study: EMG produced TPA metagenomics assembly of... | reverse complement strand
GAGAGCATACTTATCAGTTTATGGGGATTGAATCGGCTCAAAAATTAGGCTATAGCATTGATGGAAAAGACTACAGGATGGTGTATGCGGCTCCATGGACACCAACGATCACATTAGAGGATATTTTTGAGAGATTTAATATCAACCGCCCAAACGATTTTCATGGACATTCCTTATCGGTAAGCGATGTCATAGTTATAAACCGGACGGCGGAAACAAAGGCTTATTATGTGGATTCTTTCGGCTTTGAGGAACTTCCGGACTTTGTACAGCAGAGAATGGAGATACTGGAAAATAATCATACCAGAGCTACCCGCCAGTCTATAAAGGAACACTTGCTCAGGCAATGGAAGAACGGGATGTAGATGCCTATCTGGATTCCAGAAAGTTAAATATTGATTGTAAGAAAGCAATCGAGGAAGCAATCGCATTAAATTTTGATGGACTGCATTTAAAGGAAGATGCCGCAACGCAAGTGTTAGAACAGTTTGGTGAAGAGCGTATGACGTTTGTTATGGCAAATACGCTTCGGGAACTTTCTTATGATGGCAGATTTTCCAGACAGAACAAAGACTGGGCAGAGCATATCGAGATTCCAGAAAATATCAATCAGGGGAAGAATCTGAATCAGGATTATGTGATAGAAAGCCACCCAGCGGTGTTAGATGGATTTATTGATATGGCAAGGGCAGAGATCCGTATGCAGAAGATTGAACAGGCATTGGATGAAGCGGAAGTCACCATTACAGTAGATACCAGAGGATTTGAAGCAGATGGACATGGGGGAACCTGGCATACAGTGGATGAAAGAGAGTATGCAGGGGAGAAGTTCTTCTTCATGGAACATGATGAGTATGGTTCAGATGTGGCAGGGATTATCGTATCGGAACATGGTCAGCTTGTCGCAGAAGATCTCTGGAATGGGTATGATGCGGGAGCATTGGAAGCTATTTCAGAATATCTGCAGGAGAAAGGGATTTCTGTGGAAGGACTTATGCCGGAACTGGAACCGGATGAACTGGCATATAAGATTGACGATAGGTATTTTGCAATCCAGAAAACAGAGGAAGGCTATGATTATACTTTTTATGCTTTGGATTACGATGAGATTGACGGCGGTGCTTATGACAATCCTGATATTTCTATGCGGCAGGCAATGGAAGATATTCTGGAAGATGAAGATATATCCCTGGAAAATGCAGTTCCCGTTGATTATGAGGATTTGATGGCAGAAGTAGAAGAAGCAGGCGAACGGAAGATGCAGCTGGCACAGTTATTAAAGAATTGTCCTCCAAGTATTTTTGAGGATTATGACCGGGAAGCGGCAGTGGATACCTGTGAGGGAATTGCAATGCAGTTTACCAAGAGCAAAGGGTATCTGACCGTACAGGCAACGGAAGAAGGCTATTTTTATATTTTTTATGACTCTGACCTGCACGAAATCCATTCCAATGATTATGACGATCCCAAAGTATCTGTTCAGAAAGCTACTTATGAAATCTTAAAAAAGTGAAAGAATGGATGATAATGGAGTGTGTCAAAAGTGGATTATAAAGAATTTGAGGCAATGACCATCCAACATTCCAAAGACTTACTGCAGGCAGGTGAACTTCGTGCGACTTCTGAGATTGGAAGAGATGAGGTTGCATTAAATGGTCTTAGCAGGGCAGAAGTGGAATGGGGTGTCTTGTATCACGCACAGGGTATTCTGGAAGAGATGGGACTGGAAAATGAAGTAGAGCTGCTTGCAGCAAGGGTGCATGGTTCCAGAAGCAGGGAAGAACTTACAGAGATGATTCTGACCTTGATGTCGTGCTTTCTTATCGTGGTAATATCCGGGAGGATAGTTTCTTCAATGAATTAAATGCTCATGGTATAGCAATGGCAGGTATTAAGGTGGACATCAATCCTATCGCAGAAGAAAGAATCACTCTGGCAGAATATATGAAGGAGTCCGAAGCATATCTTGATCAGCAGGAGATCAAAAAGCTGGCGGTGGATTTAGATAATTTCAGCTATGAATATGATACTTACGAATATAAAGATACCGTTGAGAACAGGGAAGAACAGATAGAGAAAATCACAGAGGACATTCTGAATAAGAAAACAGGGTGCTTAAAGGACTGGCTGGTTGAAGTATCGGAAGAGTCTGATATAGACAGTGATGTGATAACTGCCCGTTCATTACTTTCCCGCCTGGAAAATGCAGAAACCCTTTCTATCTTTACCAGACAACCAGAACAGGAGCAACCAGAAGCTACGATTACTTTTTATGTGGCAGAGTGCATGGAGTTCCCGGTTATGGGAGAGTACCATAATAATCTTACTCTGGAAGAAGCGATTAAGATTTATGAAAGTATTCCGGCAGATCGACTGCATGGAGGCAAAGGGATTGGATTTGATCTGCAGGACGGGGATGAAGATTATTCCGGAGAATACGAACTGATGAGTTGGGACAGAGTAGACAGGGAACTGATAGATATGATTCCGCATTATAAGGAAAGCCCATTGGTACAGAAAGCAATCAATGATATGGAAAAATATCTGAATGAGAAACATGGAAAAGTGCAGGAAGCAGAACAGGCTGTGGAAATGAAACAGGAAGTTCCAGAAGCACCAGTCAAAAAAGAAATCCGTATCAGTGGAACCGAACCAGATGCAAAAGAAAGAGCCTGTAAAGGGCGAAAAAGGAGAACTGAAAAAATCTGTGCTGCAGTCGTTGAAAGAGTTTCAGGCAAGGGCAAAAGCACAGGAGCAGAAAGAAATGACAACTGAAAAATCCAAAGCACGTAAGAAGGGGGATGTAGAATTATGATGGATTTGGCAATGAACTTTGATACAGACGAATGTTTAGTGACCGCAATGTTTGATAAAGGCAACCGAAATGATACGATGGAAGCCATCGACAATATTATTCCATTTCTGAAAGGGGATGCGGATATGATCGGGCTGGTCTGCAATACCATAAGAAAGCTGTTCTGCATGAGTGATGAAGGCTATGAGATTTTTCTTATGGATCTGGAAGATTATAAAACGGAATTGGAAGAGGAGGACGAGGAATGAGAACAAGTCAGTGTGCAGTATATCAGGTAAAAGAAACACCAGAGTATCGTGATGTTCGTTTCCGTTCTTATGAAAAGCTGAGAAGCGAAGGAAAGAGCGTCAGCATTGAGAACTATCAGCAGGTGTACATTGGAAGAATCCAGTCGGGGAAACTCCGGCGGATATAAAAATACGCCTGCAGAAACAGCGACCGAAGAACTTCAAAGGTCATTCCATCGGATGTAGCGATGTTCTGGTAATCACGGATGAGGGAAAACCACAGCCTACTATATTAATAAAGACGGATTCATTATCATTCCAGAATTTCTCACAATCAAAAGTTCCGCTGATACCAGACTTTCCATTGATACAACAGGATATGAAATCGAAGGAAAGAAAGGAACATTGCTTGCCCAAGATTATATTTTGATGAATGAGAAGAAATGGTTCCTAATGGAACATGAAGAGTATGGGACAAGAGCCGCCTATGTGATTCTCAGTGAAGATGGAGCAGTAGTTATGAATGACTGTTACAATGGCTTTGATGAAGAAGCAAGACGGAACATTCAGAACTTTATGCAGCAACAGGCAGCAAAAGAACAGGAACAGCAAAGACAACAGCAGGTGCAATCACAAAAGCAACCGAATCAGACGCAGCAGTCACTAGAACAGCAGAAAAAGAAACCAGAGCTGGCAAACTGGCAGAAGGTCATGGACAATGGAGAATATCTTCGCAGTGCGGAGATGGCAGAAGAAGCCAATTACAATATGATTGATGGACCTGATGAACAATATGCCAAAAGAAAAAAGATAAAAATGCTCCTCGGAGATCAGTATTGAAACGACTTCGCAAGCATCAGCAAAAGATAGCCAGTCAGGGGAAGGGACAACCACAGCAACAGAAGGCAGTGGAAGAAGAGATGGAAAGGAAGAAGAAGTAATTTTCATGGAGACCCGTCAATATGGCGGGTTTTCTTTTGAGCTACTTTATAAAATAGAAAATTTATGATAAGCTGTTAAGTAATTAGTAGATACAGTAAAATGGGGATGTTAAATGAGAGAATATATATGAAAGGTTGGGTATGTAGTACAGGAGTAGCCTGAAATTTCGAGAGCATGAAAAAATATCATGTTGTGTCAGAGAGGAAGCACTTATGAAAAAAATAAAGGAAATTATGTTTTTAGTATTAGTGTTTACATTGCTCGTTATAGGTTTTTCTCCAATATCAGAAGCTGCAAATATAGAAGGAAAACAGGAACAAGCAACAATACAAAAGAAGAATGTTGAGGAGCAGGAGACTGAAGAAGTAGTTGGGGCATCCGAAGGGAAAACTATAATAGAAAACGAGAAAGAACAGGATCTTATATCAACTCAAAGTATGACTTCTGCAATGGAAAATGAGTGTACAGAAGGTGTATCTTTTTCAATGATAATTGATTTACTTAGTAGTTTTAGTGATACAATACAAAATTTATGGTGGCTTGTTACACTAGGGGTTTTGATTTTGGCACTTATGACATCTCTTTTTTTTTTAATACGAAAAAAAGCAAATAAGTATACCGATGAACAGATTAAGAAATTGATTCATGACGGAAAATATATTCCGGGCATTTTTGTGGAACTTAATAATAGTAAAGAAGTATTACGATATTTTGTATATGGTAAGAAGTGGAGAAAGAGGCTGATTAAAAACTTTAACTATGTATATGATAATTCATATGGAGAGATTTTAAAAAAAGCCTGTGACAATCAAAATGTGTGTTTCATCTTAACATAATGGCATCGCCAAAGGAAATTTTAGAGTCGGTAAATTCGGCATATGAATTTCATAATAATTTTCAAAACTCAGATATAGAATTTAAACAAGATTATAAAGAATCGCAGATTCTTTTTGAAATAATACAGCATCCATATAACGAAATGCTAAGAAGTTTGCTACAATATAGTAGAGGTGCTAATGGAAAGTATCTTATACTTACTGGCAGTGCTGGAAATGGAAAGACAAATTTGTTATGTAGTATTAGTGAACTTTTAGTTAATCTTAAGCAAACAACAATATTTTTGAATGCTAGAGAGATTGAGGGGGATATTTTAGATTTTGTATTCGATGAATTGGGAATTTCAGGTTTATATAAGAAGCATAAAGAAATTTATCTTCATTTGGTAACTTACTGTTAACTGTTCAGAATAAGCTTCTATTTATAATTGTTGATGCTATTAATGAAAATGACAGTGATGGATTTGGAAACCGGATTAGCACATTTATCAATAAAATTTCCGACTATAGTAGAGTGAAGATAGTTGTATCTTGTAGAAACGAATACTATAAAGAACGTTTTAGGAAATATCTTGTAGAAAAAGTTAATATACCAGCATTTGAGTTTGATTTAAAGGAGCAACATTATACATCTACAGCGATTAATCGTATCATTAAGACATATAGTAATCATTTTAATTATAGTGGAAATATCTCCCCTGCTGTGAAAAGTGTACTTAGTGAGCAATTACTTTTACTACGAATATTTTTCGAAGTTAATAAGGATAGCAATGCAGATGTGTTTTCCATTCGAAAGCATGAAATATTTGCACAGTATATTGAAAAACTAAAACAAAATAACAGAGAATATCTTGAAACTATGCTCGATACAGTGACTGATTTCATGATACACAGTGATAATTATGATGAAATCAGTATAACTGACTTGGAAAAGGCAGGAATTACTTCCGGTGATATACGGAAGACAGTAAATAGTGGCATTCTTCTCAGTAAAAAATTGGTTTTTCATGAAGGTACAATTGCAAGAAATGAAAAGGAAGTCGTGTATTTTGTTTTTGATGAAATGAGAGATTATTGTTTAGCACGGCAAATTTTATTAAATAATGTATCGGCATATTATGTGGATGGAGAATCCGTTATCGAAAAATTAAAACAATTAAAAGCATCAGGTGCATCTTGTGCAGAGGGAGTTATTCATTATTGCTATGTCTTTTTTAAAACGGATGAACTGGTTTCAAAATTAGAGCAGACAGAAAAAATGTGCAATTCAATTCTTGATTTATACCGTATTCCGGAAGGTGGAGAAAGAAAGTCATATTGGAGTATGCGTTACAGGGAAGAATTTCAAAATCTAGGATTAAGGATTATCTTAACATCTGGTCTCGAATTGACTGATTTTGAAATTACGTATATTCAAGACTGTTTAAGAAAAGATCCATATGAAGATGGTGGAATGTTTTTTGATACAATGTTAGATGGAACACTTTATGGAGGAATATATAATTTAGATATATATTTAGGGATCTTATTTGGATTGAAAAATAAAGATGCCATACTTAATACATTTCACACGATTAGTGCACGTAATAATATGGATGACAGGTTTATTCCAGAAGATTTCATCAAATATTATAATGAACTATCAGATTCAGAACGAAAATTACAGATTCAAAAAATAGCTGAATTATTTTTATTGTGCTTTAAATTACATGATAAAGATAAGCAGGAAGAACTTGAAGATTTTTTCTACAATTTGCCTACACATGATAAAGTACAAAATGATATGATTTTAGAAATGAGGATAGCCTGTGGTTTAGAGGTAAAAGATTATGAATGAAACATCGTGTTATAAGATAAATGGAAGAATATTTTTTAAGCATAAAGATGTACCGTGTAAAAGGCGAGTAATGAAAACGCTGGGAGTAAAGAAAAATACGTTTGCCGGAAATATGATTTCCAGAGTTTATGATTATTATTTTCAAGGAGCGATAAATTTAAAAAAAGAATATAGAAAGTACTATCGGAAAGAATTTTGCTCTGTAGAAAAGTTCATAGAAGAACATTTTAATATTGAATTAGATGATGCTAAAAAATTGGCTGAAGGAAATTATTCTATGAAAGAGTGTTCACGTTGTTCAGTTGAAAGAAATATAGAAACACTTAATTATGATGAAAGTTAAAAAAGCTTTTTCAAAAGCGGTAGGAGGATTGGAAGATGAAGATCAGGATGGGATTTATTACGAATAGTTCTTCTACTAATTTCCTTATTATATCGAAAGAGGAATTAACAGAAGAGTATTTGTTTGAAAAATTAGGTTTTATAAAGGATGGTATGCTTGAAAAACAAGGCCGAGAATTATGCAGAAGCATAATATATGCTTTAGATGGAGGTTTAAGATATCACAACTATGAAATACCGGATTATGAATCAATAAAAAAGTTTTCGGAGAGAAATCTGCAAGATTGTTTGTTAAAAACAAGGGGTATCATGCTTATTGGGGATATACAAGTAGCGATGATTCGCCTATAACACAGTTTTTTACTACTGATAGTTTTGAAATAGAGGACAAGGATTTCTATCTTAATGGTAGAGCTTGCGTGTGGTAAAGATGATTATTTATAAAGATGAAGTGTTTGGTTTTTTTGAAATTTTTAACGAAGAAAATGGAACCTTATTTCGCAGTGATATCAATGGCGTTGATCCAGTAATGAGATCGTTTCCTGAATTGCTTGATGTGGGAATCATGGGACATTGCAATGGTGGACAATATTGTAGGAACGCTGGGATTGATTGTTACCAAAAAGGTTTTACAACATATGCTCCACATATGTCATATGAGAATTTTATGGAAATTGTAAAACAAGCAGCAGGTAAAACTTTCCAAATTGCATTAGGTGGGGCTGGAGATCCTAATAAACATCCACAAATTGAGGATATACTGAAATCATGTAGAGCATATCGAATTATTCCGAATATGACAACAAGTGGTTTTCTTATAACAGATAATGAAGTTGGTTTGATAAAGCAATATTGTGGTGCCGTTGCAGTGTCCTGGTATTCACGTTTCATGGATGGAAAAGAAAGTAATCAGGAAACAATAGATGCTGTAGAACGATTGGTGAAAAGTGGCTGTACTACAAATATTCATTATGTGGTATCGAAAGATACTATTAATGAAGCAATCACAAGATTGGAGATGGATTCATTTCCTAAAGGAGTGAATGCAGTTATATTTATTTTGTACAAGCCTGTGGGGAATGGTATTATAGAAAAGGTATTAAAAAATACGGATTCTCGAATTGAAAGATTTATATCTCTTGCAACAAAGGTTAAACATCCGTACAGAGTTGGATTTGATACATGTTTTACACCCGCATTATTGCGATGGGGAGATACAGTACCAGCAGTTAGCATAGATGCTTGTGAGGCCGCCACTTTTCAATGTACATAGACAGTCAAATGAATTGTTATCCGTGTTCATTTGGTATATGGGATAAAAATATATCCGAATCAATGAATTCTAAAACATTAAGAGAAATATGGCGGGGAGATAAATTTGTTGCTTTCAGAGAACAAAGAAAAGTAAAATGCTCCAGTTGCAGACAAATGAAAATATGTCAAGGTGGTTGTAGACTTGGGATAGATATAGATATGTGTTAAGTAAAGGTGGAAAAAGGGAAACTATCAGAGTCTCCCTTTCCCACACAGGATTACTATTCTTCAGTGGAAACAGGGTCTTTCCTTTTTTTAGACTTGCTAGAAATCATTTTATGTCCAGAATATATAGTCATAATCATGCAGAGCAGAGCACTCCCAGCAAAATACTTATGAGCGGATTTCATATTTTTATAGCCAGTGCAAAAGGTTCCAACCATGGCTGCCAATGCACCGAGTGACCAATATTTATGTGCCTTCATTTTTATAATCCTCCCGTTTTTTATTATGATTCAGTTAAACAGCTTTTACTTAAAGAAAAAAGGAACACATCAGATATTATCATGCGTAGATGAAAAAACAAAAATTTTCAAACAAGACATTGTTGAAAATAAAAACCTATGCTTTGAGGGACTAAGTATAGACAAATATAGGCGAGTAGTGATCCATGGTGAAACTGAAATTGAATTGACTTATACAGAATTTGAAATCTTATTGCTATTAGCACAAAATGCCGGAATAGTGTTCAGTATAGAGCAGATTTACGATTGTGTCTGGAAAGAACCATATTTTGGCGATTATAATATTGTTATGAGTCATATCCGTAACCTACGTGAGAAAATAGAAGATAATCCAAGTAAACCAATGTACATACAGACAGTGTGGGGAGTTGGTTATCGCTTTAATAAAAATTTAAGCAGTGGTCTGTGAAAATATTCCAGATCACTGCTTATTTTCCTTTTTAACACCCAAGAGATATTCACAAGATACATGAAAAAATTTAACTAATGATACAGACGGCGTGAAAAGTCAAGATATTCTAGCGGAAAATTAAAGAAAATCAGAAGAATGCCAGGAAGACTTTCCTATGGAAATTTAATTGTACAGACGTTAGGAAAGTGTGGGAAATTTCGTCTGTGTCATGACATAGGAAGTGTTTGCTAGGTATCCTTTCATGCACTCCCGAAGGATGTGCCAATGTAGAAGGCATATGATTGTATTATTCGAAAGAACGAATTATAATAATATTCGGAGGAATGGATATGGATTATATGATATTAAAAGAAGCTAGTGCAAAATGGGGAGTAACACCTCGTTGGATAAATTATTTTTGCTCTGGTGGACGTATTCCAGGACCTGTAAAGATGGGAATGGTTTGGCTGATACCAAAATCAGCATAAAAACCTGTGGATGGTCGGACAAAACAAGGGAGAGAATTGTACCATGAATAGAATTTTGATTATAGATGATGACAGAGAACTGTGTGCCTTAATTAAGCGCAGCGTACAAACGGAAAATATAGCAGCCGATTTTTGTAATACCGGAAAAGAGGGCTTGCAGAAATTAAAAGAGCAGGAATATCAGCTTGTAATACTGGATGTGATGATGCCCGGTATGGATGGGTTTGAAACACTGGAAGAAATCCGCAAAGAGCATAGTTTGCCAATTTTAATGTTCACATCCAAAAATGACAGCATTTCTAAGGTGCGGGGGTTACGGGCCGGAGCGGACGATTATCTGACAAAGCCGTTTGATATGGATGAGCTGATTGCCCGTATTGTGTCCCTCATTCGCCGTTACACTCGCTTTAATCAGCAAGCCGGAACGATGCAAAAGCTGAATTTTGATGGATTACAAATTGACCTTGAAAATCGTTCCGTTACTACGGGAAACGGCACTTTTGAACTTCCACCAAAGGAATTTGATTTGCTGCTCTATTGTGTAAAAAATCAAGGAAGGATTTTAACAAAGCAGCAGATTTATGAAGAAGTATGGGGTGAAGAATATTTCTATGATGACAGTAACATTATGGCGATTATCAGTCGGCTTCGTAAAAAATTAGAAGTCAACCCCTCCAGTCCAAAGTACATCCAAACTGTCAAAGGGATCGGTTATCGCTTTAACAAGGAGGTGTAGTCAGCATGGAAATCATCGTATTCTTGTCCATTGTGATTGCTGTTGTGGCTGTATTGATTCCATCGTTCTCGTTCGTCGTATAAAAAACAAATAGCAGAAATGACTGATGCATTGGTTGATGTGAAAAATGGAAATGGCAATCGGCGTATTTTGTCTGCAACAAATGAACTAACAGCCCCTCTTGCATATGAAATCAATGAGATCGTTGTGGCTTATGAAAGCAGGCTTTCTGCTGTGCGACAGACGGAAGAAACCAACCGCCAGCTTATGACGAGCCTTTCTCACGATGTTCGGACGCCTCTTACCACTCTGATCGGGTATCTTGATGCTGCACACAAAGGTATTGTCACGGGAAAAGACCGGGATGATTATATTGAAACTGCTCGCCGGAAAGCCCACGATCTGAAAGAATATATTGATGTGCTTTTTGACTGGTTCAAGTTAAATTCCAACGAGTTTGCTTTGGAAATCCAGAGCATTGAGGCCGCAGAGTTTACAAGGAATATCCTGATTGACTGGATACCGATTTTTGAGGATAAACAGGTTGATTATGACATTGATATTTCCGGACAGCCTGTCCGGGTAAGATTGGATATAGACAGCTATATGAGAATCATCAATAATCTCATTCAAAATGTCATCGCTCATAGCCATGCGGACAAAATTAAAATCTCCCTATCGAAGAAGGAAAACAGCATGGAGCTGCTGCTGGCGGATAATGGAGTGGGAATTGAGAAAGAAGATTTGAAACACATATTTGAACGGCTTTATAAGTGTGATAAAGGACGCTCTGAAAAAGGCAGCGGACTTGGTCTTTCTATT
>ENA-OQAS01001415-OQAS01001415.1-human-gut-metagenome-genome-assembly--contig:-NODE-1415-length-11229-cov-1.574581_pt1 | contig 11229 bp, 19 predicted proteins | sample MGYA00242733_ERZ504523 | MGnify/ENA primary metagenome ERZ504523 (study PRJEB26092, sample SAMD00036239) | human gut metagenome | host: Homo sapiens | study: EMG produced TPA metagenomics assembly of... | reverse complement strand
CATGAAGACAGTCAGCAGTGTGATCAGTACACGGGATATTTTCAGGTAGATTCCGGTGATTGGCGGAAAGTAGTAATCATTTGCCTCTTCGATCATATCAAAGATGGAGGTTGGAGGATCAGTGCAGATGGGGAGGTATCAGTAAGGATGATCACTTTTCCTTCCATCAGGCAGGCGCAGGCTGTGTCTGGACGTTCGGTAAATTTATATTTTGGAAATGGATTGTACCATTTGCGCTGAAAGAGAGCTTCAGCGAGGGATTGCTGACTCATTTTCAGATCCTGGGATTTGCTTTCTTCCAGTTTGTTCTGGATCGTGGTCAGAAGTTCGCGGTCTACACGGTCGGACATATAGCAGAGAGCTACGTCGGTGCGTGTGGAAGTGCCGGCTTCATACATTTCCATGATCAGATGCGGATCGCGGATCCGGCGGCGCATCAAGGCAGTATTGAATACGATTGTTTCCACAAAGCCATCACGGGAACGCGCAGGGATTTGTCTTTATCGGGTTCCTCGATGCTGCGGGACGGGTAAGTACGGCAGTCGATGGCAATAGCGGCTTCATAGCCGTCAATAAAAAGACAGGTGACACCGGACAAGAATGAATTTTGAAATGCTGTCAAAGTCACCGAGAATATCAACTTCCACATAGGGGATGCAGCTTGTAGAAAAGGAAGTTGCATCCTCTGGCATATCATCGGCAGAAATATTGAGGAAGGAGTCCATAAGTTTCAGCATGATTTCATCTTTGGTGAAACCATCAATAAAATAAAAGGCACTATTTTGTCCGCCGATGATCAGAGTTCGTTCGATAATATCAAAGCTTTTTTTTACGGGAAGAGCCCGGTTCATATATTTTGTATTGTCGGTGAGGGAAGCACTGACAGTATGTTTTTCCATATTGAATCCTCTATTCAGAGATAATTTAAAGTTAAGAAAATCTGGAATCCCGGAAATATTTTACTGCCTGGATTCTGCATAGATTTAGCATTTCACAAAAAAAGGAAAATATACCGGATTATGACAAAAGTTATTAAGAAATTTAAGATTTTTTTAGCATGGGAAAAAGATTTTGCTATCTTGCGGAAAAGAGGGTATACTGTACATAATTATAAGTAATATATAAATCCCTAAAGGGATGAAGGAGGGCACACTTATGAGTGAATATATGATTATGACAGACAGCACAGTGGATTTACCGAAGGAATACCTGACCGAGGAGCTTGGGGTTCCATATATTCCTCTTACTTATCTGATCGATGGACAGTCTTATGAGGATATGATTGGACTTACCGGGGAAGAATTTTTTGCAAAAGTCAGGGCAGGGTCGATGCCGACTACTTCTCAGATCAATCCGGAGCAGGCAAGAGAAGCACTGGAACCGTATCTGAAAGAGGGAAAGGATATTTTATATATTGCTTTTTCGTCAGGACTTAGCGGAACTTATAACAGTGTGCGGATGGCAGCAGAAGAATTGCAGGAAGAGTATCCGGAGCGGAAGCTGATCGTAATTGATTCACTCTGCGTGCATGGGAGAGGGACTTCTTGTGTACAAAGCTGTTCAGTTAAAGCGTGCAGGAAAGAGTCTGGAAGAAGTGGCTGCCTGGGTGGAGGAGAACAAGCTTCACATCATGCACAACGTTACGATTGATGATTTATTCCATTTACATAGAGGTGGAAGAGTATCAAAGGCTTCTGCAATTGTTGGAACGATGATCCAGATCAACCGATCATCCACATGGACGATCATGGCGAACTGAAGGTTATTGGAAAAGAACGTGGCAGAAAGAAAGCATTGACACACATCGTGGATATGGCAGTGAAGCAGTCCGAAGGTTGGGATAATGATATTGTGATGATCACACACGGTGATTGCAAAGAAGATGCGGAATTTGTGGCAAGACAGGTGGAGAAGAAGATGGGAGTCCACAATATTCTGATTAACTGCATTGGAACGGTGATTGGGTCACATACAGGTCCGGGGGTTGTGGCTGTGTTCTGTATGGGGAATAAGAGATAAGAGTTTGTGAAGACGAGGCATACAAATGAAAGAATTACGGAGACAATTGAAAGAGCTACTGCAACAGGCGGGAGCAGATGCTGAAGTTTTAGAAGCTTTTAGTCAGAAAAACGCAGTGTTTCCATTTAGTGCGGAAAGCAGAATTTTGATGTATCTGATGAATGCTCAGGCAATTACATATGAACAGTATCAGGAAATATATGAAAGTTATATGAAAAGAAACCAATATCTATATTTGTTTGAGATGGCACCAAGAACATTCGGAGAAACCTGGGGTGAGCAGCATATTTTAAAATTGTTTCCGGCTTTTGTAAAAGCGACAAAAGAGAATATGGTTTCGGTTTATCCTGATTTTGATGGAGAATTTGATCTGTGGATTCCTGAAATAAGAGTAGAAGTTAAAGCGTGTAGGGCAAATGATACAAAAGCGGGTGGAAGTCTTGCCAGCAGAGCGTATTTGCATTCAGAAGCAATTGCAAATGGGTTTAAGTATCATTATCAGCAGTTGAAGCCATCATGCTGTGATGTGTTTATCTGGATTGGTGTTTGCGTGATGAGCTGATTATTGGGTACTTACAAGTGAGGAACTTCAAAGAACAGGAAAGCTTGGATCCCAGCATAGGAATGAAAATACAGGAATTGCGGGAGCAGCTGTATTTGAAGGCCAGGTTTTTATGACAGAAGAGGAGCTAAGACCATTTTTGGTCGCTGAAAAGGATGTTCTTGATGTTGTCAAGATGAAAGGAAGATAAAAAAAGCCAGAGCAGACCTGGCAATCCTATTGTTAAATAGGGGAAGCTAGGAATATCTCTGGTTTTATGTTTGTCAGAACAGAAATTTGTTTTCTCCATCTACTGCATGCTTAATGATATCCTGCTCTTTAGAGGTAAGATTAAATAATTTAAAATCAATTGGTCAAGTTGATCGTAGGCAATTTGTGCTCCCTCAGGAGGCAGTCCGTTAATTAGTGGTTCTACAGTCTGAATGATAATATTTTGTGTATCAGCATCAACATCCGGAATCGGAATATTTTCAATATGAGAACGCAATACCTTCACGGAATGAAAATCCATTTTGTAAATAAACTGTGCAATTCTGGAATTAAGAATGGCAAGAATATATTTTATATGCAGTCCTTCAAGTTTGGGGATGACCACGTTGCAGCTATTCAAAGAAAGTGTTTGTTTATCATCATAAGCAAAGACAAGCTGGCTGCTGATAAAACGATACAAAAGCTTTTCTGGCGCACGGTACATTTCTATAGGTGCTACCTGCTGAAAATTCTGTGGGTTAAACACGATATAGTTTGAGTTCGGATTAGTATGGTACTTACAGATATCGGAGCCTTTTAAAATAACTTCGTTATCTTTGTTTTTCACGGAAGAAATATATTTTTTATTATTTCCGGTTACGATTCCTAAAGCAAAATCCGCATTTCCGGCAAGGAATTTTGTTTTAGGAATATGCCGAATTTTTTCAAGCAGCTGATATTCAGCATCCGTTGTATGAAAGCTGAAATATTCGGCTGAAATTTTACGGTTTGTCAGAATGGTTGTACAGTGACTACAGTCGGATACTTCCATTCCGACTGTCGAAAGTGGCTTTCCGGTGTGAATGAGCTGCAATATAATGCAGGGACACTGAACCTTATCAAAGGCATTTCCCAAAAAATTAAGATATCGGATGGAATTACTTTCCATAATGGCAGTACGGACCGGTGTATGTGCCTTTACATTAAGTATTGCCTCTGGAAGAATAAAAGAGAGTTGTCCGTTTATGGACAAATTACGTAGTGCTTTTTCAATAAACAAATCATAAGACTCTATATTTTTCCCGGAAGCAGTCCGATAGTTTTTGCGAAGCTTTTCCTTTTCCGACTCGGAAAATTCATATCCCCATGGTGGATTGCCGATGATATACTGATAAGAGGTTTTGAATCGGATGCAAGATAATCGACTTCGGTTATATGCTTGTACAGAGTTTTGACAGAAAGAATGTCATATTTCAAAACCATGTTCAACCGGGTGATTTTTACACTGATTGTATCGGTGTCATTGCCATAAATCTGGTCAAAACGAACATGTGCTGGAAGTTGTAATAAAAAATTCCCAGTTCCACAGCAGGGATCAGAATTCTGGCATCTGATGCAATATCCAGCTTCTCAATCAGCTTTTTGACGATTTTGGTAGGCGTATAGTAGGAGCCGGTTGCCTTGCGGCTGCCGATATTTTTACAGGAAATGTAAATGAGACCAAGAATATCTTCAGCAGGTTCGTATACATAATCAAAATCAAAAAGCGGAGAATATTTTTCACAGAAAAGCAGAGCCTGCTCGGAATCTGCAATCAAAGCATAGATCAGTTCGTCGTATAGAGACAGGGTGATTTCTTTTTTTAAAAATCTGCTCAGCAACGCTTTTTCATGCTTGAAAGAAAGATCATATTTTTGGGCGAGCAAATGCAGGGCACAGTCAGCAATGAAATATTGAATCACATCCGATGAAAGAGCAATGGATTCATCGGTTGCAATTCGGAGAATCTGCTGCAGTGGTTCGATATTCTGACAATTTTCAGAAACATAGGCGCTGTAAAGAGAATTTCCACAGACAAATTTCTTGTTACGTCTGCTTTCAGTGATTGATTTTTGCCTGATTGCAGTTCGGCTTTCAACTTTTCAGTATATTGTTTTGTAAAATAAGGCTTTCTTTTATCCGTATATTCAGGAATAAGTTTGCCAAGCTTGATCCAGTTGCGCCCGGTTGCGGTCGAAATGGAAAGTATATCACATAATTCTTTTAAAGAGAGATAATCGGAATCTTTCGGGGAATTCGTCATTCGCTCATCGGAAGGTTTGATGGCCGTGGCAGGGATCAACCAGATGCCGCTGACCATTTTGCAACCCTCAATCCGGTTGGTTTCGCAGAGTTTTTGTATGCGGCGTTCAGATAAATGGAATTTCTTCGAAGTTTCTTTTACAGAAATATAATCCATAGTCGAGCAGACTCCTTTTTTCGTATAATAATGATGTGAGTGTCAAAAGGTCAAAAATCCTCTTGCAAGCAGCTTGTATTGGCTTTCTGACCTTTGACCCCTGGTATCATATAATAAATATTATATACGGCAACACGAATGAAAGCAATATTAATTTAAAGGGTTCAAATTTGGACTGGACGATTGTTTGACTCATGCTGATTATTGGAAGGTGAATTGAGCGTTACTATCAATTTATATAGTTGAAAAAGGAGCCTTTGCTTATGCAAAAGCCCCCTTCTAAGGAGAAAGTGTTATGATAAAGAACTATATCGAAAATGCAAATTTTGAAGATACAGGCTTTGCCTATACATTGTCCCTGATTTCCGGCAAACATAAGATGGTTATTCTATACTGTCTGATGGAGTTTGAAACGGTACGGTTCAATGAATTAAAACGGTATCTGAAAACTATTTCCGACAAAACGCTCAGTACCAATCTCAAAGAGCTGGAGAAAGACCGCCTGATTATCAGGACGGAATATCCACAGATTCCACCAAAGGTGGAGATACAGCCTTTCAGAAGAGAAAAGTCATTGATGGCTGTACTGGATCAACTTTGCGTTTGGGGAGAAGAGAACAGATTGGTAAAATGATCAGTCTTATTTTATGTGAAAAGAAGGTGTTATTATGTGGATGATATTTGCTGTCTTATCAGCGGTATTTGCTGCGTTAACCTCAATTCTTGCCAAGATAGGTATAGAAGGAGTGAATTCCAACCTGTCAACTGCAATCCGAACCATTGTTGTAGTAATCATGGCATGGGGCATGGTCTTTCTTACTCATGCGCAGAATGGACTGGCAGAAATCATTAAGAAAAGCTGGATTTTTTTAATCTTATCTGGATTAGCAACAGGAGCTTCGTGGCTGTGCTATTATAAAGCTTTACAAATGGGGGATGCATCAAAGGTTGTACCAATAGATAAACTGAGTGTGGTAATCACACTTATATTGGCATTTGTGTTTTTACATGAACAGTTTACTGCAAAATCACTCATAGGCTGTATTTTAATAGGAGCAGGTACATTGATAATGGTGTTATAAATTTTTAATTAAATCGGACAGATTTGGTGAAATAAAAGAGTATATAATTGATGGTTGGAGATATATGAAAACTGTAATTACTAATGGAAGTTTTCGCCACCATCCAGAGCTTCAATTTCTGCCATTTCTTCTGCGGTCAGTGTGAAATCGAAGAGGTCAAAGTTCTGTTGCATACGATCTTTGTGAACAGATTTCGGAATGATAATCACATCATTTGAAGGAGGAAACGAAGGGCTGTCTGTGCAGCAGTTTTTCCGTATTTTTCATCGATCTTTGTCAGAAACGGATTGGTGAATATATCGTTGCGTCCTTCTGCAAATGATCCCCAGGCGAAGGTGACATTTTATGTCGAAGAATTGAGCTGAAAAGCCAGGATAAAGAGGTTATATATAATGAAATTAGTTAAGACTAATTAAAAGACGGCGTAATGTTAGAAAAAAGAAAGACGGTGTTTACTTATATCCGATATAATGTGGATCAGATTCAAAATATTTTTTATCCAATCAGATATGATCAGGATTGTATGATACTGGAACTGAAAGTAGATCATAAGCCGGAAGAGGCAATTGCGCAGATAAAAGAAAAAGAGTACGCTTTGCGGTTTCAGAGAAAAACAGCAGAAAGAAAGGAATATACAGGACACATTCTTGCTGTTGGAATCAGTTATAACAGCAAGACAAAGGAACATGAATGTAAGATTGAACAACTCTAAAAAAAGTGCAGTTTTATTACAGGATTCTAAAATTATTCATGCATCAGATTGCTATAATATTTCGTTTTGCTCGCTTATTTTATGGTATAGTGGCGGATATATGTACGGAATGAAGGAAATGGTTCATATGTCCAGAGTAGATATGTGGGGGAATGCCGCTGGAGGTTTGTGATATGATATACTGAGGTTGGCTTCTTTAACGGTGTATGATGACTATAAACTTCAAAAATAAAAAATGAATCAACGAGTCTGACATTTAATTAGGAAAAGGATTAGGAGATAAATAAATATGAAAAAAGTTCTGATACTTGGGTGTCCCGGTGCGGGGAAAAGTACATTTGCAAGAAAACTCAGAGACAAAACAGGACTTCCATTGTATTATCTTGATATGATCTGGCATAAGCCGGACAGGACAACGATAACAAAGCAGGAATTCGATGCAAATTATCTGAGATTATAAAGCAGGAAGAATGGATTATCGATGGTAATTATGGAAGAACACTTGAAATGCGTTTTGAAGAATGTGATACGGTATTCTTTTTTAGATCTGCCAACAAATGTGTGTCTTGCGGGCGCGGAAGGGCGTATTGGAAGTGAAAGAGAAGATATGCCATGGCAGGAAGAAGAACTGTCAGCAGAATTCAGAGATTTTATTATCAATTTTTCAAGGGATGAAATACCGGAAATCAATGAGATGTTAAGAAATATAAGAATAAAAATATTATTATATTCAAATCGCGGGAAGAGATAGATGCATGGAAATGAGTTCAGGATGCAGATCGACTTGATGCGCTTGGAGCAATCGGTATTGCGAGAGCATTTGCGTATGGAGGAAATCATAACCGGGAAATGTATAATCCTGATATTCTTCCAAGGATTGGGATGAATAAAGTACAATATCAAAATGGAACTACGACTTCGATCAATCATTTTTATGAAAAATTATTTTTACTGAAAGATTTAATGAATACGGATAGTGCCAGAAAAAATTGCAGAAAGAAGAGAAAAATTCATGACGACATACATAGAAGAATTTATGCTTGAATGGAATTGTGAGGAAGAAATATGCTAGAGGTCAGATTTTATGACAAAATAGAAGATTCGAAATTAGATTTTGCTGTAATCATTGCCAGAACTGGCGAAAAATGGGTATTTTGCAAACACAAAGAAAGGGATACCTACGAAGTGCCTGGAGGACACAGAGAAGCAGGAAAGACCATTGAAGAAGCGGCAAATCGAGAATTAAAAGAAGAAACAGGAGCGGTGGACTTTAAGATCGAGCCAGTTTGCGTATATTCCGTAAAAGGGAAAACGAGAGTCAACAAAGATGAAGAAAAAGAGACCGTTGGAATGCTTTATGTGGCAGATATTTTTTATTTGAAGAGATACATAGTGAAATGGAGAAAATTGTCATATGCGATGAACTGATAAAAGACTGGACATATCCTTTAATTCAGCCGAAGCTGATTGAAGAAGCGGCAAGAAGAGGGCACGTTTGATAATGTAGCTGCATGCAGATATGCGATCCCGTCTTACGATATAGGAAATCGGATTCTTTTACAATGGAACAATTTCTTTTAAAGAAAGTGCGAAGGAACAAAACGAGACAAACTATGAGTGGTATGTTGAAAATAATCCGCAGGAAGGAGATCTGGCAGGAGCCATTTATGAAGGAATCGAAGAATTCTTGAATGGACTGGATGATGCGGATCGAGCAGAAGTTTTGTATGATGTTTATGCAGCAAATGTTTATCAGAATGGAAACGGAGAAGATGAACAGGCAGAGTACTTCATAGGATGTTTGATCAGGTGATTATTGAGAATGTTTCTTTTAAATAAACAGTAAGAAGATAAAAGACAGGGAGCTGCCGCTTGTAACGACAAAAATCGTGAAGAGGTAACTCGCTGTTCGTTTTTTGCATAACGGAAAAAATCTTACTTCAGCAGATAAGAAGAAATATCTGATTTTGGAGTAAAAGGAGGTAAGGAGGATATTTAACATGAGGCTTGCGATGATACAAATGTCAAATTCGGGAAGTGTAGAAAAGAATATGGAAAAAAGTCTGCATGCGATTGCAGAAGCAGCAGAAAAGGGAGCAGAGCTTGTGCTGTTCCCGGAAGTGCAGCTTACGGAATTTTTCCGCAATATCTGGGAAGGGATGTAAGCAGTTATTCCGTATCTATAGAAGATGAGATTGTAAAAAAAATTCTGTGATGCCTGCAAAAAGCATCAGATTATGGCAGTGCCAAACTTATATCTGCGGGAAGCAAATGGTACATACGATGCGAGTATTCTGAACGACCGCAGTGGAGAAGTCATAGGAATACAGAAAATGGTGCATGTTGCGCAGGTAGAGCAGTTTTATGAGCAGGATTATTATACCCCGTCAGATGATGGATTTCATGTCTTTGACACGGAATTCGGAAAGATCGGGATTGTGGTATGTTTTGACAGACATTACCCGGAAAGCATCCGGACGGAAAGCCTGCAGGAGGCAGATTTGATCTTGATCCCGACGGTGAATACCAAAGCAGAGCCTCGGAAATGTTTGAATGGGAGGTACGTGTACAGGCATTTCAGAACAGTGTGGCGATCGCAATGTGTAACCGTGTTGGGGTGGAAGGGGAGATGGATTTTGCTGGGGAGTCTATGGCTGTCGATGCAAATGGAGAGATTCTTGCCCGGGCAGATGACACAGAGCAGATTGTGTATGTGGATATTAACTTGGAGAAATCCGGGAAAGTGCGGGAGAAAAGACCTTATACTCGGCTTAGGAGAAAAGAGTTTTATGTATAATGTGGCGGAATCGTGTCAAAATATGATTGCTTGCATTAAAAAATGACACGATTGACACAATTGACACGATTGTATATAATATAAATATATTATATGATTTGAGGAGGGCATAAAATGATTTTTCGGGAAAGTGAAACAGTAGAGCTTAAAGAAGTAGTAGTTGATGACATAAAAAAAGAAATTATTGCCTTTGCAAATTGTAATGGTGGCAAGTTATATATTGGTGTACAGGATGATGGTACGGTAGTTGGTCTTGATAATCCAGATGGCACTGCATTGCAGATCAGTAATATGGTCAGAGATGCGATCAAACCGGATATCACGATGTTTTTACATTATGAGACATTAGAAGAAGATGGAAAAAGATTGTTGTTGTAGATATTCAACGTGGAACGGATCGCCCTTATTATATTGCAAAAAAAAGGAATGCGACCAGAAGGAGTCTATGTCAGACAGGGATATTCAGCTGTTCCTGCTACAGATGCGGCAATCCGCCAGATGATTAAAGAGACAGATGGTGATCGCTTTGAATCTATGCGTAGTCTGAATCAGGAACTGACTTTTGAAGTGGCAGAGAAAGAATTTCAGCTTCGTAAGGTTGAGTTTGGGATACAGCAGATGCGGACATTGAAACTGATTGATAAGGATGGACTTTGCAGTAATCTTGCAATGCTTTTATCGGATCAGTGTGTACACACGATTAAAGTAGCTGTTTTTCAGGGAAAGGATCAGACGGTATTTAAAGACCGTAGAGAATTTTCAGGGGCATTGATGAAACAGATGAATGATGTCTACGATTATATTGATTTTCATAATCAGACACATGCAACAATTGAAAAGTTGCTGCGGATAGATGTCAGGGATTATCCTGAAATCGCTGTCAGAGAAGCCTTATTAAACTTACTGGTTCATCGGGATTATGCGTTTAGTGCAAGTGCATTGATCAGTATTTATGAAGACCGGATGGAATTTATATCAATCGGAGGATTGATGCCTGGAATTGAGCTGGAGGATGTGATGGCAGGTATTTCTATATGCAGAAATCCGGATCTTGCAAATGTCTTTTACCGGTTGCATTTAATCGAAGCATATGGTACTGGAATCAGTAAGATTATAGGGGCTTACGCTGATGTGGCAGAAAAACCTGTTATTGAGACGACGAGAAATACTTTTAAAATTGTATTACCGAATATCAATGTGCTATGTGAAAAAACAGATACGCCGGAGTCGGAAGTGAAGGATGGAAAGAATCCAGAAACGGATGAGGAGGATACACAGAAATTAAGCGATGAGGAAGAAAAAGTTCTGGAGTATGCCGAAAATTGTGAGGATTTTACAAAGAATGATGTTGTGAGTCTGCTTAAAGTAAGTGCATCAACTGCAGCAAGAGTGATAAGAGGACTTGTGGAAAAGAATTTCCTGAAACGGAATGGAAAAGCGAGAAGCACCTATTATACACTTCAAAAATATTAAAATAGAAACAATACGAGAAGAACCTGTGGATGAAAAGCTTGCAGGTTCTCTTTTGGCTTTCATAGGAAATCTTGAGAAAATTTCTGTTAAGTAAAAGATACTACGTGCCAGGATGCATTCATTGTTGTATATATAAAATTTTAAAATGAGAAAAAT
>ENA-OQAS01001414-OQAS01001414.1-human-gut-metagenome-genome-assembly--contig:-NODE-1414-length-11232-cov-1.644665_pt1 | contig 11232 bp, 25 predicted proteins | sample MGYA00242733_ERZ504523 | MGnify/ENA primary metagenome ERZ504523 (study PRJEB26092, sample SAMD00036239) | human gut metagenome | host: Homo sapiens | study: EMG produced TPA metagenomics assembly of... | reverse complement strand
AGAACGAATACAATGACTACATAAGGAGGAAGAACCATGAAGGAAAAGACTTTCGATGAATTTTGGGAAGAACTAAAAGACGAGAGCCCCGAGACCAGACGAGAACTTGAAGTTATGGAGGATTGCTACAATTTTTCAAATCACAGGAGAAGAATCACGGCAGTTATATGATCGGGCAAGAAATTATAGAAATGTGATCAGTATAAATGCTGTTTCAGGTAGAAAGTTAAGCTGTCTGAGATAGGTAGATAGTATGAGTAAACAAGATTATATAATGCAGGGCAGAAATGAAGGGATTGCGTTCTGCGACAAAATAGCAAAAGAAAAAGGATTAGAAGAGCTACAGAGAGTAACAAGACAGAGAAATCTTGCAGGGCTTCGAACACTAATAGATCCAAGAGAACTTGACCAGGATTTAGAGATGCAACACTACAGATTTAGATACTGTATTGATCATGAGTCTTATAGTTTTGAAAGATGAATTTGATTTCGGAACTAAGAGATTAGATCGATTCAAAAAAAGATTCAATGACAAAACAGAGTGTTTAGAAACAGGAAATGTGACATGGATCGATATGATCGAGCAGGTCAGAGAAGAAAACAACATTAAATTAGATCTTAGAAAGAACGATGTAGTGATGGCATGGAGGAAAAAATAATGGTAAACAAGAAAGAATTGAAGGTTACATCTGTGAGATCACCAATAAGCCAATCAGAGAGATGAGATTATGTCCGGACAAGCAGCAGAAGTTAAAGGTTCGGATCAAGTGTGATAAGGGATGCATTTATTGTGAGAAGGAAGTGATCGATAATGACCGATGAAGAAAAAAGAATGGTAGAATTAACAACTACATAGATGGTCTGATTAAATTTATGAATGGGGAAAATGATGACTTTGAACCGATTCCGATACCAAAGGAAGTTGATGATGAAATGCAGAAAGACCGTTTCTATTAATTGTTAAAGAAAGTTAAGGAGAAAGAATTATGGCAAAATTTAATATCGAAGTAGAACTTGATTGGATGGAAGAAGATTCCTATTCAATTGACGAAGAATTAAAAGAGAGAATCATTGAAGGTGTGGAAGATGCCCTTTTAAAGAAAGCAACACATGAAGCATTGAGAATGGTTGATGCAAAGATTGCAGAGAAAGTTAAAGAATCAGAAGAGACAATCAATAAAGCAATCAATAAATTTATCGAAAATGTATGCTCTGAAAAGATTAATAATATTCAGATTCCTGAAAAATCAAGTGATTGGAGTGATAAAATCACATATTATTCATTATCCGAATATGTAGGAATGCAATTTGAAGTTTCATTAAAGAGAAAAGATATGATAAAGATGGAAATTATCAAGACTGGGGAAGTAATCGGTATTCAGCAGCAGATCTACTTACAACAAAATATCTAAAAAGAGAGCTTGATGATAAGATCGGTAACATGATTCAGAGAGCAAAACACGAAGTAGAAGTTGATATTGTTAAATCATTAGAACAGAAACTAAAAGAGAATCTTGCAAAAGACACTATTGAAAAGATGAATATTCCAGAGGTTTTGAAAAAGCTGCAATCAGGAACCCTTGGAATGATTGAAGAAAAGGGACAGTAAGCATGTTTGGAGGATAATTTATGATCATTGGATTTTTAAGTGGATTATTTATCGGAGCAGTAGCAGGAGTGGCAGTGATGTCACTCTGTGCCGCAGCGAAAGAGAGGGATGAGTTATGACAATAACAGAGAATCTTACAGGTGTCGTGAAAGAGGAACTAAAGACAATAACAGAATTTTTTGATGAAATAAAAAGCAACATCTGTGATAACTATTGCAAGTATCCAAGCGAAATAAAAGACTATGATGAGCTGATAGAAACAGTATGCAGCAAATGTCCGCTGCGAAAGTTGAACTAATTATTAGATTAGTTGAAATATTAGTTGAAGAATAAGTCGAAGGAGTTGATACATAAATGGCATATAAAGACTGTCCGTGCCTAAATTGTAAAGATAGATCACACGGATCAAAGAGAGTTGCTTGTCAGACAGGATGTGAGAAGTATCTTTCCTGGAAGGCAAAGGAACAGGAATTAAGAAGAAGAGAGAAAGAATCACGGCCTTATTACTCAAATGCAAGAAAAACGATCATAAGAAACCGTCAGATGAAAAGAAAGAGCGGTAGGCAGATATGATTGATCCATGCAAAGCCTGTGCAGAGATAACCTGCATGGGCATTTGTGCCGATCAGGTGCAATACAAGCAAGAGTATCAGGAGATGGCGGATCGGATAAGGCAGCAGATAATAAATCGTAACAGGAGGGGAGAACGTGGACAAGAACGTACTGATCCAATACACAGACATGATTGAAGAAGTAAAAGATATAAGAAAAAGAATCTTGCAAACAGAGAAGCAGATCAGCAGGATTGAGGAAGAAGGAACTGTAAAAGACACAGTGAGCGGTGGTATGGGTGGAATACAGCACTTTGTTGTTGAGGGTATGCCAGTACCAGAACTTAGCAGAAAGAAACTGCTGCTCAATAAACGAAAAGCTATGTTGATTGAAAAAGAGAATGAACTTCTGGAACTCATGAATCAAGCGGAAGAATATATAAATAGCATTGAGAAGAGCGAACTAAGAATGATGTTTAGATTTTATTACATTGATGGCATGACGTGGCTGCAGGTAGCACATAAGATGAATCAGTTACACCCTAAAAGGCGAGTAGCTTATACAGAAGACAGCTGCAGAATGAGAAATACAAGATTTTTCGAGAAATTAGAAATGTTCGGTCACGTTCGCAAAAAAATAGGCTAATATATAGGCTAGAGCGATTAGATGAAGCGATACTTCATAAATGTTCCTTTTTCTTGCTAATAAAAATACGTACAAAATACGCATAAAATTATTGACTTATACGCATTTTGTACGTATAATGAACATATAAATTAAAAAAAGGAGAGTTTTTCATGAAGAGAAGAGATTTGATTAAACTCCTTGAAAAAAATGGATGGTATTTAAAACGGAATGGTGGGAACCATGATCTATATACAGATGGTAACAGAATTGAGCCAATTCCAAGACATCCAGAGATTAAGGAGCGATTAGCTAAATCTATTATCAAGAAACTGGGGCTTTAAGCCCCAGACTTGGTGGATTCATGAAAAACAAAAATGAAAAAAGGATCAAACGGCAAGATTTTAGGAGGAACGGAAACATGGCAAAGAAGTAGCGTATCCGGTTATTTTAAAACCGGATCAAGAAGGGTATTATGTAGAAATCCCTGATTTTGATATCGCTACAGAAGGCGATACAATAGCAGAGGCTATGGAAATGGCCAGAGATGCTATTGGATTGATGGGGATTGATATGGAAGATGAGAAAAAAAGTCTTCCAGAACCAAATTCAAAAGCTCAAAATGTAGAAGCAGGAGACACAGTAACACTTGTAGATGTAGACTTTACAGAGTACAGAAAGAGAGTGGATAATAAAGCAGTTAAGAAAAACTGTACAATTCCATATTGGATGAGTGTAGAAGCGATAAAGCGGGAATTAATTATTCACGAGTATTACAAGATGCAATTTCTAATATATTAGGAGTTGCGCGTACAACAAAAGGTTAATCAAATCTCAAAATATATTGAATTAAGCACCTTCGGGTGCTTTTTTCGTGCATAAATTTAAGGACCTCTAGCTCAGCAGGTCAGAGCAGTCGGCTCATAACCGATCGGTCCAGGGTTCGAGTCCCTGGAGGTCCATTTAAGAAATAAGAAAGAAGGTGGTAATGTTTGAATGAAGAAAAAAACTACATATTGGCAGAGTCTGATTACGTAGCCGGAATGAAGTATAAAGACATTGCTGCCAAGTATGGAGTCTCGATGAACACTGTGAAATCGTGGAAGAAACGATACGCATGGTCGAGGAACAAAAAGACAGGATGCATCCAAAAGGGGTGCACACAAAATAAAAAGGGTGCACACAAAAAAGAAGCCGTTGCGGAGGATGTAAGTCAGGTCGTGATCAACGATGAACTTACCGATCAGCAGCAGCTTTTTTGTTTGTATCAATCCAGGATGTTTAATTATACGAAAGCTTACATGAAAGCTTATCCAGGATGTACTTATGCATCTGCTGCCGTATTAGGAAGCAGGCTTATGAAGAATCCAGTGATCAGAAAAGAGATTGAACAGCTAAAGCAGAATCATATGAACAGGGAACTGTTAAAGCAGGAAGATATCTTTCAAAAGTACATGGATATTGCGTTTGCAGATGTGACAGATTATGTATCGTTTGGGCGAGAAAATATTCAAGTTATGGGTGCTTTGGTCCAGTAATGGTAGAAAACAAAGAAACTGGAGAAAAAGAAGTTCTCGAAAAAGAAGTCAATACTGTGAAATTCAAACAATCTGAAGATGTTGATGGAACGCTGATCACGGAAGTGAAGCAAGGAAAAGACGGAGCGAGCATTAAGCTGGTTGATAAGATGAAAGCTTTGCAATGGCTTGCAGACCATATGGATATTGCTACAGCTGAACAGAAAGCGAAGATCGAACAGATTAGAGCTAAGACAGCGATCATGTCCGGAACATCCGAAGAAGAGACAGAAGACGATGGATTCATCGAAGCCTTAAAAGGCGAGGTGGCAGATGTATGGGAAGAAGAATAAAGAAAGCTGTCTTTAAGTTTCGGCCGTTCTCTAAGAAGCAGAAAAAGATACTTACCTGGTGGCTGCCCAATTCACCCGTACATGATCAAGATGGAATCATAGCCGATGGAGCTATCCGATCGGGAAAAACTGTTTCTATGTGCTTGTCCTTTGCAATGTGGGCAATGGAAACGTTCAATGGACAGAATTTTGGTATGTGTGGTAAGACGATTGGTTCTTTCCGGAGAAACGTACTCTTTTGGTTGAAGCTTATGCTTAAGAGTCGAGGGTATCACGTTGAAGATCACAGAGCAGATAACTTAGTTGTTATCCGAAGAGGTGGAAAAGAGAACTATTTCTATATCTTCGGTGGAAAAGACGAGCGATCACAGGATTTGATACAGGGTATCACACTTGCGGGAGTCTTTTTTGATGAAGTTGCATTGATGCCTGAATCTTTTGTCAACCAGGCAACAGGGCGATGTTCCGTTGATGGATCAAAATATTGGTTTAACTGTAATCCAGATGGACCTTATCATTGGTTTAAAACCAATTGGATTGATCGTGCAGATGAAAAGAAGCTCGTCTATCTACATTTCACAATGGACGACAATCTGAGTCTATCTGAGCGAATTAAAGCACGATACCGGGCAATGTATACCGGGGTGTTTTACAATCGATATATTGAGGGCCTGTGGGCTGTAGCTGAGGGAATTATCTATGACATGTTTGATGTAGAAAAACATGTTGTAAAAGACCAGCAATCAGTAGTAGGCAGTAAATACGTCAGTGTCGATTATGGTACACAGAATGCGACAGTATATCTTTTGTGGGAGAAGAACCAGAAAGGTCAGTGGGTTGCTGCGAAAGAATATTACTATTCTGGACGAGATGAGACTACACAGAAGACAGATGGAGAGTACGCGGATGACATGGAAGAGTTCCTGGAAGGAATCAATGTTGAATCGATCATTGTCGATCCGGCAGCAGCATCCTTTATCGCAGAGCTTAAGAAACGAGGATTCAAGGTTAAGAAGGCAAAGAATGATGTTCTTGATGGGATTCGTTTTGTTGGAAATCTGTTAAATCTTGGACTGTTGCTATTCTCAGAGAATTGTAAGGAAACAATCAAAGAATTTGGCTCTTATATCTGGGATGATAAGGCATTGGAACGTGGAGAAGATAAACCAGTGAAGCAGCATGATCATTGCATAACTGGTGATACGCTTATTGATACAATTGATGGTCCGATTCCAATAGAAAAGCTTGTTGGTAAAACAGGAAAAGTACATTGCTATAATTTAAGGCAAAGAAAACCTGAAATTCTACATACTATAATGTGAGAAAGACAAGGGAGAATGTCGAAGTATTTGAAATAGAGATGGAAGATGGAAGAACGATCAAGGCAACAGCCAATCATTTAATATTTACTCAAAATGGTTGGAAAAAAGTAAACGATCTAACTGGACACGATTCGATACTTGATATAAGAATAAAGAAATGATAATCTTATATCAGGAGGTGCGTTAAATGGTAGAATATTTAGAAAACGGAGACTTGGCATTATATAATGGATATAAATTCAGAAAAGACAAGCGGACAGGGTACTATTTATCATCAAGAATAATAAACGGAAAACGCAGAAGGCTTCATGTATATATATGGGAATGTGAAAATGGTGAGATTCCAAATGGATATTCTGTACATCATAAAAATGAGGATAAAAGCAATAACGAAATTTCAAATTTAGAATTGATGACAAATAGTAAACATACACGATTACACGCAGAGGAGAAGGCAAGAAACAATTATGATGATATGTTAAAAAACTTAAAAGAAAATGCTATTCCCGCTTCTAAAGATTGGCACAAAAGCAAAGACGGGAGCGAATGGCACAAAAAGCATTATGAGCAAATGAAAGGGAAGATGAAAGTTCCAAGAAAGTTTGTTTGTGAGTATTGTAATAAAGAATTTGTTAGCACACAAACAAGATCAAGATTTTTGCTCAAATAAATGCAAATCGGCATGGAGACGAAAATCAGGAGTTGATGATGTTATTAAAATTTGTTGTAAATGTGGCAAGGAATATGTTGCCAATAAGTACCAAAAAACAAAATACTGTCCAGTATGTAAAAATAAAAAGTGTTAAATCCATAGGAAAAGCAGATGTATATAATATGGAAGTCAAGAACCACCACAACTTTAGTGTTTGTGGTGGTTTTATTATACACAATTGCATGGATGCAGTGAGATATTTTGCTTACACGATCGTAAGACGTGAACGAAAATGGAGTTGATTAAATGATAAAAGAAATTATTGAGCGAATAAGGCAGGTGATAAGAAAAATGCTTGGAAAAGAAAATATCAGGGATGCGATCGGAGTTGATGTTGCCGTATCGGATAAGATGGCAAGAGAAATTGATCTCTGGTCGAAGATGTATAAAAATCAACCGCCTTGGAAAAGAAAAGAACTAAAACTTTGCGGATTACCTGCAGCTATTGCTGGAGAATTTGCAAGGCTTGTCACACTGGAATTAAAAACAGAGATTACAGGGAATAAGTTTCTCAATGATGAATATCAAACTTGTGATTGATAATATACGAACCTATACGGAATATGCCTGTGCAAAGGGTGGACTTGCAATGAAGCCTTACGTGTCGGATGGGCATATAGAAGTGGACATGGTTCAGGCCGATCGGTTCTTTCCTGTAAAATTTAATTCCAGAGGAGAAGTTATTGCAGCAGTATTTATGGAAACTGTCACGATAGGAAAACAGGTATATACAAGACTGGAATATCATCGACACGATGAAAAGACGGCTACATACTACATCATCAACAAAGCTTTTGTAAGGCAGGACCTTGATAACGTTGAGGTGTTAGGAAAAGAAGTACCGCTTAGTGCTGTACCGGAGTGGGCCGATCTTGAAGAAACTGTCACAATCATAAATGTGAAGAAGCCGTTATTTGCATATTTCAAGATTCCGAACGCAAATAACGTTGATGATTCATCTCCGTTGGGAGTATCTGTATATTCCAGAGCGGTAGATGACATCAAAGAAGCGGATTATCAATGGACGAGGATATTATGGGAATTTGAGGGATCTGAATTAGCAATTGATGGAGACGTTAGCTTATTTAAGCGAAAAGAAAACGGAGAATTTGACCTTCCAAAAGGAAAAGAAAGACTTTTCCGAATGATGGATTTTGACGATGATAAGGAGCAGTACAAGGTATTTGCACCGCCGATCCGAGATAAGAGCCTTATCAATGGATTTAATGCGATTCTTCGTAGGGTAGAGTTTAATTCTGGATTGGCATATGGAACTCTGAGCGATCTGAACACATTGATAAGACTGCAGAAGAGATTAAGACAAGTAAACAACGATCATACAGCACAGTATCTGATATTCAAAAGCTTTGCAGAAGCATTAGAACAATTGATCTATGCAATGGATGTGATCGCACAACTTTCAAATCTAAATGGCGGTAAGAAGTATGAGGTCAGTTTTGACTGGGATGACTCCATTGTGATAGACAAAGAACAGGAACTGCAGAGTATGCAGCAGGATGCAACAGCGGGATTGATCCGAAAAGAAATATACATTGCGGCCAAGTATGGAGTTTCTGAGAAGAAGCATTGAAAATGATGCCGGCACAGGATGATCGCTTCAATATCCAGGAAGAGTAGGTGATCATAGATGCTTGATCCAAAGTATTTGGAACGCTTCTCTGATCAGTTACTTGGCATTATTGACACTCTGACGATAGCAATCATATCCGATATGGCAAAAAGAATCGTAAAGATGGGGAGTGTGTCAGAATCAACAAAGCATCAGGCTGAGGTTTTACAGAATGCTGGTCTTGTTATAAAGATACGATCAAGCGAGTGAGTCAGGTATCAGGATATCAAAAGCATGAAGTTCAGAGAATGTATGAAGAAGCAGGTGTTAGGAACTTAAAGAACGAGGCTGTATATTACAAACAGGCAGGCAAAGAAGATATTAAGTTAAATCAGTCCAATGGAATGCAGAGAATCTTGCAAGCAAATATCAGAAAAACAATGCCAGGAACTTGATAATCTCACGATGACAACCGCAGTAAGATCACAGTCAGCTTACATACAAGCTTGTAATAGAGCACAGATGAAAGTTAGTTCTGGAGCATTCAGTTATGACAAAGCAATTGCAGATGCGATCAAAGAGGCAGCAGTGCAGGGAACAGAAGTCTTATATCCGTCACAGCATGTCGATAAATTAGATGTCGCAGTAAGAAGAGCTGTACTTACCGGAGTAACCAGACTGCAGCAGAAATGAACTTGCAATACGCAAAAGATCAGAACTGTGATTATGTTGAAACAACTGCACATGAAGGAGCAAGACTGGAACATGCCGTATGGCAAGGGAAGGTTTTTTGTTTATCTGGGACGGATCCGAAGTATGAAAACTTCTATGAAGCAACAGGATATGGAACAGGACCAGGGTTATGCGGTTGGAATTGCCGCCATAACTTCCATGCATTCTTCCCAGGAATATCGACACCAGCATATACGCAAGAAATGTTAGATGATTATTCTGCAAAGAATGTGGAATACAATGGAAAGCAATTTACAGAATATGAAGCAAGTCAGATGCAGAGAAGTCATGAACGACAGATCAGAGAAACAAAGAGGAAACTTGCTGGATATAATTCAGCGATCAGTGAAGCGAAAGATGATACTTTGAAAAATACTTTACAGAATCGCTTTAATGAAGAATCTGTAAGATTAAAGAAACAGGAAGCGGCATTGAAAGCTTTCTGTAAAGAAACAGGAAGAAGATATGAATCTGCCAGAGTTCAGATCCATGCAGTGAAGAACAAAGCAGGAGATATCGTTGGATTTGGTCGTAGTGTTGCACAGAAAGCTGTATGGAGTAACAGAAAAACAAAAGTCAATGAATCTAAATTTACAGAACGATTAACTGATTTTAATTTAGGACAAAAGGATCTGATCAATCATTGGAGTGTTCAGAGAAATTTGAATAAGTCCGACATTGGAAAAGAGACAATGAAATATATTGTTGATCATCCGGAAATTAATATAGAATTAGCATATCATGTTGATAATCCAGATAAATTATACGGAAAGCAATGGAAAGATAATATTCGTATTTATGCATCAGACACAAAAACAATTGAAAAAACCGCTGAAACATTGATTCATGAAATAACACATCATCGATATGATATTGGTGGATCACAGTGGTCAGAATGCGTTTGCAGAGCTCAGGAGTTAAAACATAAGTATCGCCGTAATACATTGACTGCAGATGAATTAAGAAGTATAATTAAAGAAATAAAAGAATTGTATCCAGAATTACCGTGGAGGTGATTATATATGAGATTTTGGGATGAAGTTGATGAAGCAATTAAAAAAGTAAGACAAGGGCAAGAAGCAACTTGTCCATTATGCAAAAAAGGAAAGTTAGTGCCAGTTGGAAATCCAAAAACAACAAAATCATTTTATTGCGATGCATGTAAAGAAAAACTTAATTTAGATTAAACGCCACCTGATCAATGTCAGGTGGTATTTTTATACGAAATTTTAAGAAAGGAGCAGCGAAACATGAAGTCAGCAGAATAGAAGGGATGGTGATCCAAATATCTCCCGCAGCAGGGTTAAGCGGCAGAGGACACGCAGAGAGATCTGGGTGTTATTTTTATGCAAAGAAATAAGATTGGTCAGCTGATCAGACCTTAAACAGTCGGTTCGTGCGGTCGGTTACACGCCTAAAACAACCTAATACGAAAGGAGAATAAGCAACATGAAAACAGATTTTTTAAAAGGTTTAAATCTTTCCCAGGAAGTGATTGACAAGATCATGGCTGAAAACGGAAAGGATATCGCAGCAGAACAGAAAAAAGCAGAGAAGATCATTCAGGAGCGAGACAGCTATAAGCTTAAAGCGGAGAATCTTGAAACTCAGGTAAACGATGCAAATGCAGAGATTCAGAAGTTTAAAGACATGGATATTGACGGAATCAAGCAGGCAGCAGATGACTGGAAAGAGAAAGCTGAGAAAGCAAAGAGTGATGCAGATGCACAGATCTCAGAAATGAAATTTGATTATGCGTTATCTGCAGCATTGACAGGAGCGAAAGCTAGAAACAGCAAAGCGGTCAAAGCGTTACTTGATATGGACGGACTGAAACTAAATGATGGAAAGATCATTGGTTTAGACGAACAGCTGTCACAGATCAAGGAAGAAAACGGCTTTTTGTTTGAAAGCGATGAACCTGCACCAACGATCGTTAAAGGAACAAATGGTGGTTCCGGCGGTATTGGTGGAAAGAAACCAAGTGAAATGACATATTCGGAACTCTGTGATATATGGAACAGAATCCCGGAGCAGAGATTTAAATAAAGGAGTAAGAAATGGCAGGAGAAAAATTTGATTCTAAATCATTCAATCCTCAGGCATTTGGTGCCTACACAGAGAGGATCCCAAATTTAAAAAAGAACGAGCTGATCAAGTCCAGAGCCTTAAAAGGTAATCAGGATATCAAAAACACGTTCAGTTCACAGACAGGAACAGTATATGCAGTATTGCCAATGC